>OLSQ01001085.1_pt1 | contig 23612 bp, 27 predicted proteins | sample 1672561 | NCBI WGS metagenome assembly OLSQ01 (sample SAMEA3136699, study PRJEB25190) | human gut metagenome | biome: human gut; feature: human-associated habitat; material: faeces | place: Austria | collected 2013
CGGACAGCCTCACCGCTAAAGCGGACTGGCTGCTCCGTTCAAGCGGAATACGCATTGCACACGTTTAAATTTCGGATTATGAAGTTCTTCCCATACTGCTAAAAACTCAACTGTATTTCTGTTTCGCATCTAGTTCTGAATGCCAAATCTTGGATAAGAAAAGCACCTACCATTTAGATGTTGTGATTTACTGTTTATTCTCTCTTTTCCGCTTTGCTTTCTGCTCCGATTTTCTCTGCCTTTTTTCGTACATATCATGAATCCAGTCTTTTACTGGAGCCTTCCACATTTCCTTTTTATTTGGGATATTCCTTATCAGGCTTTTGGCGTTAAGCCCCATTTCCTTTGCCATGCGGATTTCTTCTTCTCCGAGCCAGCATTTCCTTTTTGCCTCATCCCAAAGCTCCTGTTTATATGCCATCTGTACATTTCCTCCACAAACTGATAAAATCCTTTACCAGAACCTCATCCCGTTTGTCACGGCATTTCTTCATAAGCTGTTCTGTATCTGAAAGCATATCCAGCGTATGATATTCTCCAAATTTAACATTCAGCTTCATAATATATCTTACCAACTTTTCTTCCGGTTCTATTCCAACTGCATACAGCATTTTTTCGATACCTGATTTTTCTCTAAGAGATGCCTGTTCACTCTGGTAAATAACCTCTGCCTGTTTTGTTATCTTATCCTCACGGACAATTTTAGTAATTTCATAGGAATGTGACAGATCACGATACAGAATATCATAATCTCTTTCTGCAACATACGTTGTAATAAAAGAATTACAATGGCACAATCCCTTTTCTTTCCCCTGTGCTTTGACTATCCCCAGATGGAGTACCTTATCTTCCATTCTGTGAATTAAAAGATAGTCGCTGTCAAATTCCGAATCAGGATTATGGTTAATATCAAAAAGATACAACTTTGAATAAGAGCAGAACATTTCCGTTAAAAGGTAAAGATAATCCAGTTTCAAATGTATCAGCTTTAACATTCTATCCTGCTTTTCTTTTGTTTTATAATACTTCTTAACGAGCTTTTCTAATGACTCCAGTGTAATTCTGCCCTTCTTTACTGCATATACACCAAAATCCCCGGCATACTGATTCGGTCTGCCAACATATTGAAACCCCATCAAATGCGGTATTTTCAGTTCCGTATTTATCAGATGCAGTATTCATTTTGCAGTATGAATATAATAATCATATTTGCACAGTACATCTTTGGTATCATTAAATATTTTCAACAAGCGTGTATCTTTCATAAAACCATCCTTATCCTCATCGTTGGAAATGGAATCGTCCAGTTTCCATAAAAGAAAAATGCCTGAGCTGTTAGGCTCAGGCTTAACTTTTCTATTTTGAATTGCAATTCTGGGAGCAGTCCTATGATAATTCCATAGGCAGAGGCTAACTTTGTATTTGTATCGCCCGCAAAGCCGGGACGGGTAGCTCCTCTCTATCGCCGCAAAAGCACTTAAGCTTTTCATTACCTGTAATCTAACATGAGAATCAGCCAATGTCAACCGCATTTTTGCTTTTCTCTAAGGCATTTTTTCATGGATATTCGTGTTGAAGAGGTTGTAAAGGTCTGTTCCTTTTTCAATCTGGTTGTCAAAAGGAATTACCACATTTCCGCATTTCATCAGTCCCATACCGTTCTGGGTATTGGTTACGAAGCGGAGCTGTGCTTCTGATACACCAATAACCTCTGCCATTTTGGAGCTGTCCGTATTTGCTTGCTTTAACAAGGTAACAAATCGGAGTTTGCAAGCATGGTTGTCGCTGTGTAGTTCTGCAAAAGATCAACTACGTTTTGCGTAATACCTGTGCATAATCCGCCTTGCTTCCCGACTTTTTTCCAGAGCTACTGCAAATACTTCGCAGAATATTCCGAATTAAGAAGTACATGAACTCATCAATATACAGCCATGTTGACACACCACGCTTTCCGGTCTCAATAATACGGTTCTGGATACTCTCCATCATAACGAGCATTGTGATAGGACCAAGTTCCGTACCCAAGTCACGGATACCATAGACCATAAATCGGTTGTCAACATCAACATTTGTCTGGTGGTTAAAGATGTTCAAAGAACCATTGACAAAAAGCTCTAAGAAAAGGGTCATGCCCTTTGCCTCCTCCGGCTGGTTCATTAAAATCTCATAAAAGTCTGACATGACAGGCACATACTTCTCCCTGCTTCTGGCAATGTCGCTATAGAGTTTTCTCACTCATCGGTCAATGATAGACTTCTGACGGGAGTTAAGGCTCTCACCCATGCACTGCTCACACAGACCAAGTAAAAACTCGCCCTTCTCAGGGATCATGCCCTTGCTATCGTTCAAATCAAGACTCCAGACATCCATATCCAGAGGGTTTACATAGTTGTCCGTGTAGGTAGAAATATTGACTACCGTTCCCCCATAGGAGTAAACAATATCAAAATACTCGTTCATTGGATCGATAACGATAATCTCGTCATCCGTTCCAAGAAATACCTGCCCCAATTCCATTTTACAGAAATTGGTTCTAATCATTTTTCGCTGTTCTCACAGCATTTTTTCTTAGGACTAAATCAGCGGAAACCCTTGAATTTATTGGTTCCTTACTAACTTGACACTATTATATCATCAGCCCCCCACTCCCGGTTCGGATACCCCCTGTCATCCGAGCGCTTTGCACCGCGGATCAGCATATTTTTGATCGCGGCGTTGGACATCACTGGATCGTTCTGCTGCACCAGCGCCCACTGCATGATCTGCGCGACCGCCCCTGCCGTCACCGCCGCCGCGGCGCTGGTTCCCGTGTAGGTCACATAATTTTGGCGCAGCCCCGGTCCATATACATTCACCGCAGGTGCCGCAAAGTCCGGCTTGATCTCACCCGCCACCGTGTAGCCGCGCCCGGAATCCGCATACATGCTGTTGTTGGAAACCTGGTACCCGCCGACCGTGATGACCTGTGCCGCTGTCCCCGGCGCAGTGAGCGTCGTGTCCGGATTGGATCTTAGAAAAATCACATTTCCGTCCGTAAGCTTCTGCATCGGGAGCCACATGTTATAGTTGCCGCTCACAAGATTTTCCGGATAAACCCGCACAATCCAAAGCCCCTTGCGCACATCCGAAAAGCGCAGATAGATCAACTGGTTTGCCGTCTCCTTTGTCTCGATACGGTAATCCACCGACACGGTCGTCCCCTCAAAGACAAACCGGAAGGTCTGGGAGACACCGGAACGCAGCGGCACTTTCGGAAGCCGTTCGCCCGTCGGCGAGATCACAGATATCGTGTACAGTTCCGGCGCGCCCGCCCACAGCTCTATGAAAAAGCCCGCCATATCCTGCTCCACGCTGATCTCCACATCCTCATATTCCATCTCACGGCGGATCGCCCCCTGAAAATGGTGCCTGGTGTTCGCCTCGTTTCCCGTTGCTGTCACAATCGAGCGTCTCCGCCTGGTGCTGATATAGTTCAGGAAATTGGACAGCGGGCCGTCCGTCCCGTGTCCCCCCATGCTGTTGCCGAGTGCAAGACAGATCACAAGCGGCATATTTAACACATTTGCAACGTCATTTAAATAGGATACCGCCATCATCAGGTCCGTCTCCTGATAGGCAGGCACTCCCTCCGGCACGAAGAAAAATTCCCGCAGATAACGCTTTGCCTCTTTTAGCTTTACAACGGCAATCCCAGCGTTTGGCACCGCCCCGATAAAGCCGTTCGGGATATCCTCTCCCCCGCACACGACTCCCGTCACGAATGTTCCGTGCCCGTTTTCATCGCGGGACGGCACCACATCATACGGCCGCTCTGCTTGCAGCGCTTCATCAATCTCCTCTTTGCGGTACTCTGCACCGTACAGAATTCCCTCCGGCGGCGTTCCGTCCTGTACCGTCTGATCCCAGATCCGCAGGATTCTGCTGCTGCCGTCCGAATACCGGAACAGCGGGTTTGTGTAATCTACGCCGGTATCGATGATGCCCACCAGGACCCCTTCGCCTTTTAACGCAAGCACCGGCTGATTCTGCAGCCGGGTGATTCCCGATGCATCGAGCGCCGTCGTATCGAGCAGTGCGTAGCATTTTGGTATCGCCGTGTAGGTATAATTCCCGATAGAAAGCGGCGGCAGTCCCTCTCGCGGGTAGAAAAAAATGTCGTAATCCTCCGCGATGCGCTGCACGCATCCGGGCGTGGACGGAACCTCTGCCTCCACCCCGTACGGAATCAAAAAATCATAATACTCCTCTGAATATACCTGCTCCATGCAATTTGGCATAAAAAACTCCGGTCATCCATTGCTTTCTTAACAATAGATGCCGGAGTGTAACTATTTATTCCATATTATTAGTTGCTGGCTGCAATCTGCGGATTCTCCGTACTCCCAATACCGATGCAGCCGCGCAGTGTGATGACCGGGCTGCCCTTCTTCTCCACATAGTCCTTCGTGATCGTGACCATGCCGATGTTGTCGTCCTTCGGAATCTCATACATGATATCCAGCATGAATTCCTCTATCACCGCGCGGAGCGCACGCGCTCCCACCTTCTTCTCTTTCGCCTTGTGTGCGATCGCGCGCAGCGCATCCTCATCGAACGCCAGCTTGACCTCGTCCATGGCGAGAAGCTTCTCATACTGCTTTAAGATCGCATTCTTCGGCTCCTGTAGAATCCGCACCAGCGTATCCTCCGAGAGCGGCTCTAGTGTAAACAGGATCGGCAGACGTCCCAAAAACTCCGGGATCATACCGAACTTGCGCACATCCTCCACCGTAACCTTGGAGAGCAGCTTCTCGTCCTTGTCGTACTCATCCTTTAACTTCGCGCGGAATCCGATCGAAGCCTCCTGATTCAGTCGCTCCTTGATGATCTCCTCCAGCTCCGGAAATGCTCCGCCGCAGATGAACAGGATATTCTTCGTGTTGACCATCGTCATCGGCACCATCGCGTTTTTGCTGCTGGCTCCCACCGGCACCTCGACCTCGGCACCCTCTAAAAGCTTTAACATTCCCTGCTGTACGGATTCTCCGCTGACATCCCGCTGGTTCGTGTTGCGCTTCTTGGCAATCTTATCAATCTCGTCAATAAAAATGATGCCGTGCTCCGCACGCTCCACATCATTGTCCGCCGCCGCAAGCAGCTTGCTGACTACACTCTCAATGTCGTCGCCTATGTAACCTGCCTCCGTGAGCGACGTCGCGTCCGTGATCGCAAGCGGCACATCCAAGAGCCGTGCGAGCGTCTTAACCAGATATGTCTTGCCGCAGCCGGTCGGTCCGATCATAAGCATGTTGGACTTCTCAATCTCCACGCCGTCCTTTTCATCCGCCGCAATCCGCTTGTAGTGATTATAGACAGCAACCGACATCACCTTTTTTGCCTGCTCCTGTCCGACCACGTATTCATCGAGCGATGCCTTGATCTTGTGCGGTGCAGGGATCTTCTTAATGTCGATGACCGGCTCCGACTGCGCCTTCGGCTTTTTCTTCTTCAGCTTCTGATTGTTCGGCATTCCGCCCTGCAGATCCGACAGGTTAATCATGCTGATGTTCGGAATTCTTCCCATGTTCATATTCATCATATCATCCATGGAAAAGCCGCTTCCGTTCATGCTGTCGAACGTCTTCTGCATACAGTCCTGGCAGATGCAGATATTGTTCGGAATACGGATCATCTTTCCCGCAATATGTTCCGGGCGTCTACAGATGTAGCAGATGTCCTCATACTCCGTGTCCTGATTCCGGTCTGTGTCATCCGAAGCGGAACTCTGTGTCACCTCTCCGGTGCCTGATGTGCTCTCATGCTCCGCCACATCTTCTGCACGGGGAGCCTCACTTCCCGTCTGCGCACCGTGAGCCGCGTTTCCCGCCGGCACACCGTTATCCGCGCTTCCCGGCTGTCTGCTGCCTGCAGTTCCTGTATTTGTATCTGCGCCCGTCTCCGGCGCATCATCTATAATCTCTCTGAAATCATTGTGGTTCATACTAATATCCCCTATTCGCTTTCTATCATGAAATTTAGGTTCATTATAATGCAAACATTGTTTAATCACAAGGAAATTACGGAGATTTCATAGTTATTTTAGGAATTCATCAAAAATGGCGAAAGCCTCTTTTGCTTTCGCCATTCTCTATTTCCCTCATCCGTAAAACGCGCTCTATCTGCCGTTTCCGTTATTATCTGTGGTTCCGTTGTTATTATTGTCATTGCCGGTCAGATCATCCACACCGTTCTCCACTCCGTTGATGACATCCTTTCCAGCCTCACCGACACCGTCTACCACGTCGTCCACAACATTGCCGTTTCCGTTGTTATCAGCTGCGCCGTTGTTGTCCATCGCACCGTTATCGTTTAAAGTTCCATTGGTATCGTTCACTGTGCCGTTGGTTGTTCCGTTTGTGCCGTTGGTCGTTCCGTTTGTGCCAGTGGTCGTGCCGTTGGTTGTTCCGTTTGTGCCGGTTCCGTCTACGGTGCTCTCCGTGCCGGTTCCGTTCGTCGTGTCATTGACGTTGTCATTGTTCGTACCGCAGGCAGCCATCGCGCTCACCGCGAAAGTAAGTACCAGTCCTGCGAGCAGTGTTCTCCACTTTCTCATAGTCATATTCTCCTTTTTCTCAGAATCACTTCTGTTTTCAAGGATAGTATGACCCTGACGCTTTCCTTTTATTCCCGTGGACGCTGCTTTTCTTTTGAATTTTATTTTTAAAAATTCAATCTTAAGATTTGTAATAGCCAAGCTCTCTCGACAGTTCTTCCTGTACTTTTTTCACATCCACCGCAAGTTCCTTAACGCGCTCTCTCGTCATACGGCTGGTCGGTCCGGAGATACTGAACGCGTATTTTACCTCTTTCTGGTAGCCGTGCAGGCAGGCTGCGATGCAGCGGACGCCCTTTTCGTTCTCCTCATCGTCCAGCGCGTAGCCATTCTGCCGCACTTCCTCCAACACTTCCTGCATCTGTGAAAAATCCGTGATCGTCTTGTCCGTCTTTTTCTCAATAATGCTCTCATTCCAGATCTTTTTGACTTCCTCGTCCGGAAGCGTCGCCATGATCGCTTTGCCGACACCGGAGCAGTACATCGGATGTACCATTCCCACATGGGATACCATGCGGATCGTTCCGACCTTCGCCTCAATCTTGTATATATATAAGATATGATTGCCCTCGCGCTGCACCAGATGCACCGCTTCCCCGGACAGATCCGAGAGACGTTCCATATACGGCTTTGCCACCTGCAGAATATCCATCCGCTCGAGAATCTTTCCCGCCATGTTGACCACCTTGTAGGAAAGCATATATTTCTGCGTCGCCTCATCCTGCTTTGCGTATCCCATATAAATGAGAGACATTAACAGTCTGTGTACGGTGCTCTTGTGCAGATCCAGCGCCGTGCTAAGTTCCATCAGTCCCATCTCCCCGTGGTCCGCAAGCGTCTCCATCACCTGAAAAATACGCTCTGCCGACTGTACCGGATTTTTCGCTTCTCTCTCTTCTGCCATAGTATCTCCCATGCTGTATCTCAGTCAGTTTCATCATTCAATCTGCCGTTCCGTATTACGGAACGACCTTGTTATCATATCATGACCGCCGCCCGAAAGTCAACTCCGGAATCTCCGCTGTCCCGGTGTTTTGTTTTATGGAAAATACATGATTTTGTTTCTTGAATCGGTTGACAAGGTTTTTCCACATGTTATAATAATTTTGTACCATTACATGAAACATAGTTCCGCATTGTGGAACATGAATGATAAGTAAAAGGAGAAGAATCATGAACAAAGTATTAGAAGAGTTTTCCAAGATTGGTATTATCCCGGTCATCGCACTGGATCATGTAGAGGATGCCGCACCTCTGGCAAAGGCTTTATGTGACGGCGGTCTTCCGTGTGCTGAGGTTACCTTCCGTACCGCTGCTGCTGAGGAGTCCATCCGCATCATGTCCGAGCAGTTCCCGGAGATGTTAGTCGGCGCAGGTACCGTTCTTACCACCGAGCAGGTTGACCGTGCGGTAAACGCAGGTGCGAAGTTCATCGTCAGCCCGGGCTTAAACCCGAAGGTTGTAAAATACTGCGTGGACAAGGGTATCCCGGTAACTCCTGGCTGCTCAAACCCGAGCGACGTGGAAGTTGCAATCGAGCTTGGTCTTGAGGTTGTAAAATTCTTCCCGGCAGAGGCTGCTGGCGGACTGAACATGATTAAATCCATGGCTGCTCCGTACACCAAGATGAAATTCATGCCGACCGGCGGTATCAACGCTAAGAACCTGACGAACTATCTTGATTTCAAGAAGATCATCGCATGCGGCGGTTCCTGGATGGTAAACAAAGACATGATCGCAGCAAAGGACTGGGCAGGCATCACCGCTCTCACCAAAGAGGCAGTTGCTACCATGCTTGGCTTCAAGCTCCTGCATGTCGGCGTCAACAATGCATCTGAGGAAGTTGCTTCCACCGAGTCCGCAAAGTTCGCAACTTTACTTGGACAGGATGTCAAGGTTGGCAACAGCTCCATGTTCGTTGGTTCCTTAATCGAGATGATGAAGAATCCGGGACGCGGAACACACGGTCACATCTGCATCCAAACAAATTATCTGGATCGTGCCATCTATCATCTGGAGAAGAGAGGCTTTGCTTTCGATGAGTCTTCCTTCAAATACAATGACAAGGGTGAGCTTACCGTTGCTTACTTAAAGGATGAGATCGCCGGATTCGCTGTACACTTCAACCAGAAATAAGGAGAACATCATGACAGATCAGAATTGCGCATATTGCATGGAAGGTGATCTGGTAGCCGCATTCGGCATCAAGATCTGTGAACTTCCTTCCTCCAAGGTATATCTTTTTAAGGAGCAGAGCCACAAGGGACGTGTCATCGTTGCACACAAGAAGCACGTGAGTGAGATCACGGAGCTGACCGCCGAGGAACGTGCCGCTTACATCGAGGACATCAACCATGTTGCCGAGGCACTGCATCAGGCATTCCATCCGCAGAAAGTGAACTACGGCGCTTATGGCGATACCGGCCATCACCTGCACTTCCACCTCGTTCCGAAGTATACAGACGAGTATGAGTGGGGCGACGTCTTCGCTATGAATCCACAGCAGAAGTTCCTCTCGGATGAAGAGTATACCGCACTGATCGAGGAGATCAAAAAGTATCTGTAGGATATGTATTTCCGTTGGATTTTATGAAAACGAGGCAAACCGCAAAGGTTTGCCTCGTTTTTTGCTTATGCTGGCACTTGCAAGAGAAAAGCGCATGAAAACGGTAATGGCAAATCATTTCCCACCCTTGGCATCCAGCATTTTGCCGGCGTATTCCTGCTCCAGTTCTTCTGCCAGATACACATCACTCATACAGTGCATATCCGATACGCCATCACGGATCAGTTGATATACCTCGGAATGATAAAAGAACTTCAATGCCGCATCCAGTGAAATTCCCTGCCGTTTTGCAAAACACGCAATGACACGGCTATATTTTTTTTGAAGTAAAATCGGATTTGCTGTCATACAATTTCACTCCCTTCAAAATGCAGGAGAGACAATGCTCTCTCTGTGCGGAAACAAATTTGCACATTCGGTTTTTCATAACGCAGACGTTTGATAGCCTCCGCCTTATCAATCAATCCATCAAAAAACAATTCCACCGTATTGAATACCTTATCATTGGCAACACCACCAACAACGAGATCATAATCTGTCGCGTCTTTTCCGCTGCGGCAATTCAGAATAAAATCCAGCCATTCTTCCGAATAAGAGTCAAATTTTAATGTTTTTAATTCTGTTTCTCCGCTTTCATCATATTCATAACGCGAAATAATCCCGTCTTTCCCACGACGTTTGAACTTGCCACACCATTTTGCCGCCTGTTCGTACAACGGCGTGACATAAAAACCGCGTCCAAAGTCTACATTAGGACGGGAATGAGCCAAATCCGGCTTTGCAATCTCCAAAAAAGAACCATGGTAGAGAATCATACTTCCACGCCCCTTTCTTTCATCACATCAATAAGATCATCTACGATATATTCCCGGCTCTGTGTATGCAGCACTTCATATTCCGGCACAATATAACCACTTAGAATATCACTTTTTTCGGCAAACGCCTGATACACACGCTCTGCATCCATCCCCAGTTTTGCCGCTACATTTTCGATACAAAATACAACAAACTCGAGTTCACTGGAATTTTTAATTTTTTCATCCGCCATCATAAGCAAGCTCTCCTTTATGACAATATGAAGAACAGCCTTCTCTTCTTATCACTGTTAGTATAGCACTTCATATCCATATGCTCAATCAAATTACCTCTAAAAAAGGCACCCGGGTCATTACGACCCAAGTGCCTGTATATCCTGATCCTTTTGCGTAAGCCCCTACCGGTGCGTATCCCACAGTCCGCAGTAGGCATCCACCGGGTCCTCCCCGATAAATGCGTCGCTGCCGCTCATCAGCTTCTCGATGAGCGCATCAAACGTCTGATCCGCGCTGTCGTAAGTGTTGATATACGTTCTCGCCTGCGGAATGTCTGCCAGTACGAACGGCTGTCCGCATCCGATCACGATAACCGGAAGTTCATGAACATACCACGGGATCTCTCCGCCGCCCTTGCTCATGCCGAAGCCCGGTCTTGCCACCGGCTGGAAACCGCCTGCAATGTCCACCAGTGTGATGATCAGATCCTGATTTTCGACGAAATCCTTGATCGGCGTCTTTCCGGCAAAGTACATATTGATGTCCACTTTTTCTCCTGCTGCTGCACGCTTTGCAAGTGCGTCGAGCGGGCTCTCGTAGATAAATGCGTCAAAGCCCTTCTCGATCAGCTTGTCACGCAGACGCTCTGCCGGGCTCTTCTTGCCGCCGCCCATATATTTTGCCATCATGGTTCCCATCACGCCCGCGGATAATCCGCTGACGGAGACGATCATGATGCGCTTGTAACGGCTCGGGATCATCGGAAGCACATCCTCGTCCTTGTATTTTACGAGAGTGATTCCTTTCTCGGAGATTTCTCTTGCCATCGCCTTGTGCTCTTCGCATCCAACGACCTGCTCCATCACCTCCACCGGAGGAACAATCTCATTTTTCGCCTTTTTGTGCAGTCCCATGTGTGCCTTCAGAGCGAGAATGCGGTGCAGCGCATCATTTAAGCGCTCCTCGGTGATGATGCCGTTCTCATAGCCCGCCATCATGCTTGCAAAATCCTCATCCATCTCATTGAAGAAAAGGAACATATCGACACCGGCTGCAATCGTGTGCGGAAGCATCTCGCTGCGCTTCATGCAGCAGGTCAGTCCGACCATGTGGGAAGCATCAGTCAGCACCATACCGTTAAAACCAAGCTTTCCGCGCAGAAGTCCCTCAATCAGCTCCGGCGAAAGGGTTGCCGGCATGATGTCCTCGTCCTTGATGCCCGGGTTAAAATGTCTGGTGTACGCAGGCTGCATAATGTGTCCTGCCATGATGGCCTCCAGACCGTTGTCAATGAGGTTCTGGTATACCTTTCCATAGCTTGCATCCCACTCCTCACAGCTCATATCATTGACGCTGTCCGCCACATGCTGGTCGCGGAAGTCCAGTCCGTCGCCCGGAAAATGCTTCGCAGCACAGCAGAATCCCTCATTGGTGTGTGCGCCGTCCATATATGCCTTCGTCATCTCGCACACGCGGTCCACATCGTTTCCATAGGTGCGCAGTCCGATGACCGGGTTCTCCCAGTTGTAGAGGATGTCGCTGACCGGGGCAAAGGAGAGATTACACCCGATCGCCGCCGCCTCTTTGTTGGACATACGGCCGAGCTCGTACGCGTATCTGGCGTCTCTTGTCGCACCGATCTTGGTCTGCTGGCCGATCATGGTTCCGTCAGTGCAGGCGCCGTTGCCGCCATTCTCCGTGTTGCACGCAATGATAAGCGGAATCTTGCTGTTCTCCTGAAGAATCCGGTTCTGCTCACGCACCTCGGCACCGGTTGCCGGGTTGTAGCGGATACCGCCGATGTGGTACTTGTCCACTGTCATCTTCAGATACTCTTCGTCTCTGGAGGATCCCATATTGAAAAAAAGCTGACCGATCTTCTCCTCGGTCGTCATACCCGCGATGGTCTCTTCCACCCATTTACAGTCCTCATCGGACAGGTAAAACGGTTTTGCCTTCATATCTACCATATTAAAATATCCCTCTCTTTCTCACTCCGAATCGGCATGAACACCGAGATTCCGCTCGAATGCCTGATTCAGTTCCTTTTGATATTCCGCATCAAAGCTTCCCGCAAGAAGTTTTGGAAACGCTTCCTCTAAAAGACGTTTCCAGCTCTCCCCCTCATGTCCGACCAGAATCGGATAGAACCGGACGCCGTTTTTCTCTGCCGCGTCCCGGTCTCCCGGTGCATCGCCGACCATCAGAATCCGCCCGGGCTCATACCCCATTTTTCTCAATTCACCGATGCAGAAAGCCTTGGTTCCCGCCTCCTGCGTCAGAAGCGTACTGCAGTCTTCGGCAAGATGATGTCTGCCCCATTCCGCCTCGACCGCCTCCCGGTTCGCGGACGACACCGCCGCCAGATCCGCCTGTTTTGCCATCGCATCCATCGCAGACTTCACATTCGGAAACGGCCGGTCCTCTGCCGGAAGCGCATGGATCGCGCGGTTGGTGCGGATGCTCCAGAGCAGCGCTTTTTCAAAACACGGGTTATCACTCTTCTGCGTCACCGCAAGCAGCGCCGGGTTGGAGAGCTCCTTCGCCTCTTTTGTCCATGCCTCATACTCCGCAAGTCCCTCGATGTTACCGAGACCTCTCTTCTCCACCTCCGCGAGCGCCAGCGCCAGTCCCTTAAACCGGTTGATACCGCGCGTGATGGAGTAGAGGTTGATAGAAAGCCAAAGCTCCATGCACTCCGCTTCATGCTCCGTCAGTCCGAATGTTTTGATCCACTGCGGTCCGAAGCAGGTTCTGTGCTTTACCTCCATCGTGTCCATCGCACAGCCGTCGCTGTCAATGCACACGATACAATCACTTTTTTTCTGAAAATCAAAATACCCCATTGTTCCACCTCATGTATTGCCGCCTCTTCCGGCTCCTTTGCAAGCTTTTATACGCCGGAGTATGCCGCAAATGCTCCGTCGATCGGAATACATGCGCCATTGACAAATCCGCTTGCCTCCTCACATGCCAGGAACAGGACGGAACCGATCAGTTCCTCCACCTCACCAAAACGATCCATCGGCGTATTGTTTAAAATCTTGCCGGTTCTGGCTGTCGGTGTCCCATCCTCATTGAACAGAAGCTTTGCATTCTGCTGTGTGGAGAAAAATCCCGGTGCGATCGCATTGCAGCGGATAACCACCTTGGAAAAATGCACTGCAAGCCACTCGGTAAAGTTGGAAATTGCCGCTTTTGCACCGGAGTATGCCGGAATCTTCGTCAACGGTGTGTAAGCGTTCATCGAGGAAATATTGATGATGCTCGCACCTTTTTTGTTGACCATATCAAGCGCAAATACCTGTGTCGGAATCAGGGTACCCATGAAGTTCAAGCTGAATACAAAAGAGACACCGTCCGCATCCAGGTCAAAGAATGTCTTCATCTGTCCGAGATCCTCCGGCACAAAATACTCGTCGTCGGTCGTCGCTTTCGGGTTGTTGCCGCCGGCACCGTTGATTAAGATATCGCAGGTTCCGAAGTCCGCAGCGATCTGGTCTCTCGCCGCCTGTACGCTCGCTTTCTCAAGCACGTTGCACTTGTATCCCTTTGCAATATAGCCCTTTGCCGTAATGTCATCCGCATGCTTTTTTGCCGCATCCTCATTTAAGTCGAGCAGCGCTACCTTTGCGCCGGTCATTGCCATTGCCTCCGCAAGCACGGAGCAGATGACTCCACCCGCACCTGTCACAACAACCACCTTGCCTGTCAGATCAATCTGAAATGGTAACTTCATGTTCGTCTTCCTCCTGATTTCTATTTTTCTGATATTTATTTTTCCTTTGAAGCCTTCTCCACAGCCTCAAATAATCCGTTGATATAGGTTGCTCCAAGCGCACGGTCATAGAGTCCGTAGCCCGGTCTTCCGGTCTCTCCCCAGATCATTCTTCCGTGATCCGGTCTCACATATCCGGTAAATCCATTGTCATGCAGCGCTTTCACAATCGCATACATATCCAGAGAGCCACAGCTGGAGAGATGTGCACGCTCCTCAAAACCATTCTCAAGCACTGCAACGTTGCGCAGATGTGCAAAATGAATTCTTCCCATTGCCGCATATTTTGCCGCCATCTTCACCACATCGTTCTTGTTCGAGCAGCCGAGGGAGCCGGTGCACAGTGTGATGCCGTTGTGCGGATCATCCACAAGACCGAGGAAACGATCAATGTTTTTCTCGCAGGTGATGATGCGCGGAAGTCCGAAAATGCTCCAGCACGGATCGTCCTCGTGGATTGCCATGTTGACGTCGCACTCCGCTGCAACCGGAATCACTCTCTCCAGGAAATACTTCAGATTGTTCCAAAGATCATCCTCAGACATTGCGTTGTACTCTGCAACCACCTGCTTTAACTCTTCTCTGGTGTAGCTTGCATCCCAGCCCGGAAGTGTCAGATCGCTGTCACTCTGCAGCGGATTCACAGCATCCACCTGCTCCTGATAATATACCAGGGAGGTCGAACCGTCCGGCAGCACGTGGTCAAGCTGTGTTCTCGTCCAGTCAAATACCGGCATGAAATTGTAGCAGATGCACTTCACTCCGGCTTTTGCCACACGTCTGATGTTCTCGCAGTAGTTCTCGATGTAGCGGTCGCGGCTCGGCTTGCCAAGCTTGATGTCCTCATGTACCGGAATACTCTCGATGACTTCAAAATGAAGTCCGGCATCCTCCACCTGCTTTTTCAGTGCTGCGATGCTCTCCTCGCTCCACACCTCTCCGACCGGAACGTCATACACAGCCGTTACGATCGAGTGCATTCCCGGGATCTGACGGATGTTCTCCAGTGTCACCTTGTCATCTGGTCCATACCAGCGAAATGATAATTTCATAGTTTCCTCCGTTCTGCGGAAGGTCCTTTCCGCTCATGTGATATTTGCTTGTATACATGTCTATGATATTGCTCCATGTACGTTTCTTTGTTTCTTTTTCTTGACTATATCATGCTTGTATACAAGCGTCAACATCCATCTTTCTTTTTTTCTGTTTTGTATAATTTTTTGTATCTGTTTTGTCTATTATTCACAATTTACACCGGTTTTTCCGCAGGTTCTGCTTTTTCTCCTGTTGTATACAAGTGGGTATTCCCAGGCAGATTTTCCTTGTTTCATCTTCTTGCGCCGTGTTCCGCGCGTCTTAAGTTCCGGAAGGACTTTTTATCGAAATCCGCCAGAATTCCGTCTACTGTCCTGCACTGTTTTTCATCCTGCCCCAAGAAACAGCGTTCCCGTTTTTTCCCGATCCTATGTATACATATGTAAGGTGCATGTCCCGGGCTCCGGAAAAATAGATTGTAATTTGTTCCATTGGGATTTATATTAGAAATATGTTCACATTTTGAATGGTAAGAATGGACACCAAATTGTCCACAGAGGAGCATGTTATGAACGGAACCAGACATACCGGCACATCCGTTGCCGTTTATAAAGATTTAAAAGAACAGATTCTTCATCTGGAGCTTCCGCCGGGATCTGCCATCAGCGAGATCGACACGGCCGCCGCATTCCATGTATCGCGCACCCCGGTGCGGGATGCTTTTAAAATGCTTGAGCGCGAGGGGCTTCTGGAGGTCCGCCCGCACATCGGTACATTCGTCTCCCTGATCGACCTCAACATGATCTCCGACATTCTCTATCTGAGGGAGACCTTAGAGCAGGCGGTGTTAAGAGATCTGACCGCAGGGTACGACAAATCCCAGGAATTCCGCATCCGCCTGCTGTTGCAGCGCCAGTGCGAACTTCTGGAACAGGATCTGCCCGCCGAGGAACTCGGCCGGGCCTTCATCATTAACGACAACGAGTTCCACACAACGCTCTACGAGCTCGCCGGGAAACGTACCGTCATGGATTTTCTGACCGGAGTGAGCTCCCAGTACGAGCGCTTCCGCACCTTTTTGAATCTGGGCGACCGCGACAATCTACTGCGGCTGTACAACGACCATATCAAAATCTGGTCGTGTATCTCCTCGCGGGATTATGAGGGGCTCTCGGATGTAGTTTCCCATCACATCTACGACGGCTTCAATGCAAGCACCGAGATCATCTCCAGGCATCCGGACTATTTCTGTCCGTTTCACTAGAATCTTTTAGAGCCGGCAATCCGCAGGCGGATTACGCCTGTCGGATTGTCTCACAGACGCGGTCCCACTCCTGTTTTAATGACGTCATTTTCTCCTGCAGTCCTTCGCGCGTTCCTGCACGTAAGAGCGCAACAATCGCCGCGCTCTGCTCAAAAAGTCCCGTAATCCCCAGCGTTCCGGTCAGTCCTTTTATGGCATGCACCTGTTCCAACAGCTCCGCATCATCCTGCTGCTCCAATGCCGTCCAAGCCGCATCCATGTGTGCATCCTCCGGCAGCTTTCGCAGATATTTTTCATAAATCGCCTGCTTTCCCATAAAACGTGCCAATGCGGCATCGTAATCGATTCCGGCTGCGCGCAGTGCGTTCTCATCCATGGCAGTCTCCCCCTATCACGCTTTCTATGGTTAAAATTCTACTACCAGATGCACCAATACGCAAACATTTATTTCTTCATTTTCGGCTGGAAAATCAGGCTTGCCAGATAGCCAAACACCAGCGCTGCCGATATGCCCACCGCGCTTGCCTGAAAGCCTCCCATGAAAATTCCAAGGAAGCCATATTGATCCACCGCCTCTTTCACGCCCTTCCACAATACATTTCCAAATCCGAGCAATGGCACACTAGCGCCGGCTCCCGCAAATTCTACAAACGGTTCATAGACCTGTATCGCTCCAAGCAGTGTGCCAAGACACACCAGAAGCACCATGATGCGCCCCGGAAGCATTTTTGTTTTTTCCATTAAAATCTGCACCAGCGCGCAGATCAGCCCGCCAACCCAGAATGCATTGACATAATCCATAGCATTTTCCCCCTTTCTATCCCGCATGCTCGATGACGACCGCATGCGCAATTCCCGGCACCGTCATTCCCTCATTAAAGGAAACGGTGGAGAGTAGCGCTCCCGTCGGGACAAACAGAATTCTTTTCCATTTCCCTTCCTCGATCTGCCGCATAAAATGTGCCGAGAGCGTCACTGCCGCACACCCGCAGCCGGAACCGCCGGCACCCGTTCCCTGTTTGTCTGCATCATAGATCTCAATCCCGCAGTCGGTGTGGATGCTGCTGATGTCATACCCTCCGGCTCTCGTCAGATCCCAGAGAATCTCCTGCCCGACTTTTCCGAGATCGCCGGTAATGATCTTATCGTAATCCGTCACGTTTCTTCCGAAATCCGACAGATGGCGGCAGATCACGTCACTGGCGGCAGGCGCCATAGCCGCTCCCATATTCATCGAATCCTTGATGCCGTAATCGACGATCTTGCCGGTCGTGATCCCCGTGATGCGCGCCTTGCTTCTTTTTTTCCCGAGCACATAGGCGCCACTTCCCGTGACCGTCCACGTCGCCGATTTCGGGCGCTGGTTGGCATATTCCAGTGGAAAACGGAACTGCTTTTCCGCGCTGGCAAAATGGCTCGACGTCATCGCCACAACATAATCCGCATACCCCGCCGCCACGCACATCGCGCCCAATGAGAGCGCTTCGCCACAGGTACTGCACGCTCCATAAAGTCCGAACAGCGGCACCTGATAGTCCATGAGCCCGAAGGATGTCGCAATGTTCTGCCCGAGCAGATCCCCCGAAAACAGATAACGGATGTCCTCGGTTTTCAAGCCTGCCTTTCCGACCGCCAGCGTAAATGCTTCCTTCTGCAGGGTACTCTCCGCCTCCTCCCAGGTATTCTGTCCGAACTTGTCGTCCTCGCCCACCACGTCGAAGCGGTTCCCGAGCGGTCCTTCGCCCTCTTTTTTCCCCACAATACTCGCACTGCTTATGATGTAAGGAGCCTCCGCAAACGCGAGGCTCTGCTTCCCGACCTGTATCTCCATATCACTGCTTCCTTTCGCAAGACTTTTCCTTAGTATGCGGCGCACAAACGTGTATTATACCAGTAAAATACCATTTTGATTTTTGTTTTCTTCTGTTCACAAACTTTCCGGCACCGGTTCGACTTTTTCTGCTGTGAATATGGTTCGTTATTTCGGAAAATTTCCCGCTGCCCAGAAATTGGGGCGGCTGGGCAGAAAATTGGTTTGACTGTTCAGAAATGTTTTGCATGATCTTGAAATGATCGGACTGCTAGTCAAAAACGAAATTTCGCCGGCAGACAAAAACAGAGGGTGCATGCGAGTGCCGGATTTCCGGCACGCATGTGCACCCTCTGTTTTATCGTATGACCATTGGTTGTGTTATCACTGACCTCTGTGATCGTTGACCGTACTGTTATTGTCATCGATCGCGCTGTATTTTATCACATTATGGATGATGTTTCAGCTGTCTTAAAAATATGCTCTTCTAGAAATCTACCTCTGTATCGTAGTAGCAGCACTTCAACAGTTTTTCCATCTCCTCCTGGCTCGGCTGACGCGGATTCGATCCCGTGCAGGCATCCAGAATTGCATTTGCTGCAATCTCCGGCAGTCTCTCTAAGAATACTTCCTCCGGCACAAATCCCTGCTCGGTCGGATAGCTGTCCGCGCCGTAATTCTTGATACAGTGCGGAATCTTAAGATCATCATTCATGCCGCGCAGATATGTAATGAGGAGCGCCACTTTTTCATCCAGCGTATCTCCGCCCAGTCCCATAAAATCTGCGATCTCGCCGTAGCGCTTTTTCGCAGTCTCATCCTTGGCGTTGAATGCGATGACCTTCGGCAGATACATGGCGTTTGCTGCACCGTGAATGATATGTGCGCCGTAATCTGCAAATGCAGCACCCGTCTTGTGAGCCATCGAATGAACGATTCCAAGCAGTGCATTGGAAAATGCCATACCCGCCAGACACTGTGCATTGTGCATGGAATCACGTTTTTCCATGTCTCCGTTATAAGAGCCCACAAGATCTCTCTGGATCATCTTGATCGCATGCAGGGCAAGCGGATCGGTAAAATCACAGTTCGCCGTGGAAACATACGCCTCGATGGCATGCGTCATCGCATCCATACCGGTATGTGCCACCAGCTTCTGCGGCATTGTCTCTGCAAGCTCCGGGTCCACGATCGCCACATCCGGCGTAATCTCAAAATCTGCAATCGGATATTTGATTCCTTTTTCGTAATCCGTGATGATGGAAAATGCGGTCACCTCCGTCGCCGTTCCGGATGTGGAAGAGATCGCGCAGAAATGTGCTTTTTTGCGGAGCTTCGGAATTCCGAATACCTTGCACATATCTTCAAACGTAATGTCCGGATATTCATACTTGATCCACATTGCCTTTGCCGCATCAATCGGAGAGCCGCCGCCCATCGCCACGATCCAGTCCGGCTTGAATTCTTCCATTGCCTTGGCGCCCTTCATCACCGTCTCCACCGATGGATCAGGCTCAATTCCCTCAAACAGACAGACCTCCATTCCTGCTTCTTCCAGATACTGCTTTGCGCGATCCAGAAATCCAAAACGCTTCATGGAACCTCCGCCGACACAGATCATCGCGCGCTTTCCCTCAAAATCCTTTAAAGCCTCCAGCGCTCCCTTTCCGTGATACAGATCGCGCGGTAACGTAAACCTTGCCATATGCTCCTCCAATCCGCCACTTCCTGTGGCAACCATTTTTTACAGCCTTTGCCCGCCGTTACTATCATACCCCAAATCCGGCGTCGTTTCTGCATATGTTAAGTATAACATATGGATAACCGGCGTGGCAATTCTTTCCGTTTCTATTCTGCACATTTTCACAAGAGATTTTCGCATCGTGTTCTGATATGCCGTTCCCATGTTCCGGCGTGGCAGGTTGGGGTGGATTCCAGGGGCTTCACATCTAAAGCAGATGACTCGGTTTTTTAGTTTTTTAGGTTTTTTAGAGTTTTTAGGATTCTTACCGCCCGGGCTTGGCGGCATTCTTTCTGTCAGTCGCTTTCCGCTTCATACCACGCAGCATTTCTTTGTCCTCCGCACTTACACGGTATGACTCCAGCATTTTCTGAATTGCCTTATTATAGGTAAAATCATCCAGTTCATTTTCCAGCAGAAATGCATGGGTCTCCTGCGGAAATTTTGCATAGGCAGTCGCAATTCCCCATGCAACTCCCATTTTGCAATAATAGCCCTCATGCTTCAGGCTGTTATATACGGCGAGCACACGGTCGATATATTCAGGCACCAGAAAATGATCCATCAGCATCACTGCCACAACCCGCTGTTCAAATTCACTCTTAGACGCGCGGTATTGCATCAAAAAATCCCACACCTCTGCCCGGTGCTTTCGGGCAATCTTAAATGTAGAACAAAACCCATCATTGACTGACCAGTCGTGGATTTTCGGAATAAACGCTGCGGCATATTCCAAAAGCTCCTCCATCTCCGCTTTCACGTAGCCAATCACAAGTCCCTGCAGCATGATCTCCTCGTAGCTGTCATCGCGTGCCTCCTTAAGATAAGTTCTCCAGTCTTCCTTTGCGAGCTGCTTCGCCAGCGAGCGCAGCACCGGAAGCCGCACTCCCAGAATCGAATCTGTCCCCGGAATCAGGCTGCTGGTAAAATCTTTGAACTGCTTTTCCGCATGTTTCTCTAAAAAATCACGTATCTGTTCGTTTGTCATTCTTTCCTCTCTTTGCACTGTCAATGAATTACTGTAAATGCGATTCTGTGTTTGCGCTGCTTTCTGCGCACAATATGAATCCGTCAGGATTCATTATATCATCTTTTTGCGCTGCTTTCTGCGCATCCGAAGTTCCGCAGGAACTTCTAATATGAATCCGATAGGATTCATTATATCATACATCAACGATACCCCGGCAAAAGGAATTATCGCAATAAGCCTAGACCTCTTCTGGGTGATGTGTAATATTATTACAAACACACTTGGGGATTTCTAATAATATTACTTATCAAAGCAGGGCGCAATATGCTTATTGCGGCAATTCCATGCAAGCACGTTCGCATGGAACATATCCGTCCGCCGCACGTAAGCATGCGCATCCGTCTTTGCTTCATGCTCACTTTTGTCTCCGCGAACATTATGTTACAAACCGCGGATTCGGGTCTATGCACGCAAAAACGTGCTCTCAGACCCACAAAATGACAGAATAGTTGACATAACAACAGTATAAAAGAGTAAAATGGGTCTCAGACGCAAAAAAGCAGTTCTCAGACCCGCGAAATAGTCAGGAACGGGTCTCAGATGGCAAAATGCATCTCCCAGACCCGCCACGACCCCAAATGCCGCTTTTTATAACCTCATTTTCTGCTGCATCCACTCTGGATCAATTTTTTATAACCTCATTTTCCTGCTGCATCCTCCCAGAATCAGTTTTCGTAGATCTCACCGTCCACAATCCTTACCACACGCCCTGCATGTTTTGCCACATTCAGATCATGGGTAATCATCACAATGGTATTTCCCATCTGATTCAGATTTTCAAAGAGCTTCAATACCTCTTTTCCACTGTTCACATCGAGCGCGCCTGTCGGCTCATCTGCAAGCAGAATGGCAGGTTTTCCGACCAGTGCACGCGCAATGGCTACACGCTGCTGCTGTCCGCCGGAAAGTTCATTGGGCTTATGTCCGATACGCTGTGAAAGCCCGAGCATGTCAATCGTGTCCATACTCGCCTCCTGAGCCTCTGCGAGCCCCATTCCACGCATCAGAAGCGGCATAACAATATTCTGCAGCACGTTGTAGGTCGGAATCAGATGATATTTCTGAAAAATGAAGCCTATTTTCTGGTTACGGATTTTTACCAGTTCCTTTTCTTTCGCCTGTTCGATTGCCACGCCGTCCAACAAATAGTTTCCGCTGTCCATCACATCCATGCACCCGATGATATTCATGAGCGTACTTTTTCCGGAACCGGAAGGACCTAAAATGGCAAGATATTCTCCCTGCTTTACGGTCAGCGACACATCTTTGAGCACATGGAGGGACTGCGTTCCCATGCGGTAGGATTTGTTGATATTTTTCATTGTGATTACTTCTGTATCTTCTATACTTTCTGCTTTTGTGGCCGCGCAGATCGCCGGCTCCATATCCATCACTGCATCCATATCTCTACAATAACCTCCTCACCGTCTTCGCTGGTCACTATCAGAAGCTTCAGCAGATCGCCAGCCGCCAGCCGCTGAAACGTCGTCTCGGTACCTGCCGTGGTGTGCACCACCGTGCTGACCGGAATCAATGTTGTCACACTTTTACCACTCATGCCGCCATTTCCGCCCGGTGCTCCTCCACCGTTACTTCCTGTTCCGTCCGATGTCGCATCGCCCGGCATGCCGTCATTTTCTCCCTGCGGCTGTCCGTCTGACGTCTCCGTGCCAGCATCCGTTCCGGAAGTTCCCTGCGGCATCCTGCCAGGCGCTCCCGAACCATCTCCTGGCGCTCCTGCGCCATCACTTCCTCCTGGCGCTCCTGCGCCATCACTTCCTCCTGGCGCTCCCGAGCCATCTCCGCCTTTTTCTGTATTCTCGGTATCTTCCGTGCTGCTTGCAAGATATGCCTCCACCACCGATTCATCGACTTCCATATATGTCAATTCATTTCCCTCGATGCTGGTCACATAGGCATATACATATTTCTGATTATCCGCCAGTGTCTCCGTATCTGCCGTCCTGCGGGTCCATGTGAAAATGCCTCCGCCGCCGAACACTGCTGCAAGCGCCACAATGCCGCCCGCCACCGCTTTCTTCTTTATCATGCCAAACCTCTTTTCAATTATTTATTCCGCGCCAAGTGCCTCCACTGGAACCAGATTGGACGCCTTATAAGCCGGATAAAATCCGAAGATCGTTCCTGTTCCCACCGCAAACACAAGCGCAATCAAAAATGCTGACGCCGACAGTTCCACACGGACGCCGAGATACCGCACAATCGGCGCCACCACCAGCGACGCCAGATTTCCCAGCACACCACCGATGAGACTGATTGCAGCCGCCTCCGCTAAAAATTCAAACAAAATATTCCTCTGGGAGCAGCCGATTGCCTTTAAAATACCGATCTCATTGGTGCGCTCTTTGACAGATACAAACAATACGTTCATGATGCCGATACCACCGACCACAAATACAATGGCTGCCATAGCCATCAGAAGCATCGTCAATATCTCATTGGACGCCGATGCAGCTTCCATCTTGCTTCCCGCATCCTCAAAGGTAAATTCTGCATTCGGATAGGAAGTTGCAAGCACTTCCGTGATCTCCTCCGTGACACCGGACACATTGCTTACGTTCTCCGCGATCACGGTGATAGTCGGACTTACATTCGTTCCCACTAAATATTTCACCCCGGTCGCATACGGAATGAAAGCGGAATCATCCGGGCTGATACCGGAAGCCACCGTACCCATTTCCGAAAGGACACCGGATACCACATACCGCCTGTCATCAATATAAATTTCTCCGTCATAGGCATCG
>OLSQ01001090.1_pt1 | contig 23574 bp, 30 predicted proteins | sample 1672561 | NCBI WGS metagenome assembly OLSQ01 (sample SAMEA3136699, study PRJEB25190) | human gut metagenome | biome: human gut; feature: human-associated habitat; material: faeces | place: Austria | collected 2013
AAGTGAAAAAATATATAAAAAAAGTTAAATTATATAGAATAAAAAGAAAGTTTATGATAGAATAAAAAAAGCAAAATAAATAAGGAGAAGAAAATGTATGGTAAGAAACTAAAAATAGGAAATATTATGAATGCAATTAATTCTTGTACAGAAATGAATTTTCAAAAGAGAATAACAATATTATTGGATATCATATGTGATGAAAAGGGATTGGATTTTGAAAAAGTACAGCCATCTAATGGGGATGCCAAAAATGATGGTTGGATAAGTGGAAAAAATATTTATTTTGCTAGTTATTCACCAAATGATGCCAATATTTCACAAAATAATCAAATAGTAAAGAAACTTAATGATGATTTAGATGGATTGTGTAACCAAGTATATAACAATCAAAGATGGGGCAAAGAAATACAGGAGTTCTATTTAATTGTTAATACACATGATAAAGATTTACCTGCAGATCCAGATAGATTAAAAGAATTAAAAATAAAAGAAATAAAAAATAAATATAATGTAGAGTTTAAAGCAAATGTTATAACGACAAATCAAATTAAGAAATATTTATTAACAGAAGATGATGTGATTATTAGTAAGATTGCCGATAATTTAGATATAGAAACAATCATTAATGATTTTTCAGTTATAGATGTATTAGATTTTATTGATGATTATTGTAATTATTTATCATCTACAGAAGTATATAAACCTAATATAGATAATTTAAAAATAACTACTATAAAGAAAATTGAAATCAATCAACTAACTAATATAAAAGAGCATATTTTATCATTAATATCGGCTTCAGATAAAATAGATCAGTATGTTTCATATATATTAAGAGAGGGAATGGACTTAGATAAATATAATAAACTTAAAGATTATATTATAAATGAATATAAGTTATTAGAACCAATGTATTCAGGAGAAGAACTATATGGAAAATTAATGGATAAGTTAATATACAATTCTATGCTTACCTCTCAAGTAAAAATTTTAGAGGCTTTTGTAATAAATATTTTTATAAGATGTGATATTTTTAAAAAGGAGTAAAAAATTGATTATACCAAATAAATATATCAAACCATCAGAAAGTATTATGTATTTAAGTACAATAATAATAAAACAGATAGGAAATAAAAAATATAATGTAGTAGATTTATGGTTAGAAATAAAAGCAAATAATAATATTACATATAATAAATATTTACAGATATTGATTTATCTAAATATTATAGGAGCAATAAATTATAATAAGAAAGGGGAAATATATAATGAAAATATTAGAAGTTAAAATATATTCTCCTGACTCAGAATTATTAAGAAAAGTAGAATTTAAAGATATAGGATTATCAATTATATATGGAGATGTAGAAAAACCAAACAATGACAATGAAACTTCAAATAGTATAGGTAAAACAGTATTATTAAAAATATTAAATGTTATTTTAGGTGCTAAAAATAGTGGAAAAAATACAATTAGAGGGTTAAAAGATTATAAAATTGAATCTGAAATAAAATATAATAAGAAGAAATATAAGATAAACTTAACTATAGGTAGTTCAAAAGACTATTTCGTAGAAGATAGAAAAATGAATTTAACACAATATAAAGAATTCTTTAATATTGATAGAAAATTATTGTCAAAACAAATAATGCTCGAAAAAAGAAAAGCATTAATATCAGATACTTCGAAAAACGCTACGAAAGATGACTATAGTGCAGTTTTAAACTTATTATATTTAAATGATATTGAGAGCGTTTTTAGAAAAATAAAGGAACATCAAGATGAAATAGAATTGATTGGAAAATATAACAATACTTTTAAAGAGGATACAAATATACTTCAAAAAGAAGAGTTTAATTTAGAAATGAAGAAAAAACAAATAGAAGATGAATTGCAAAAATTAAACAATAATTTGTCAAATCTAAAAATTTCAGAAAATATTCAAGAAATTGCTAAAAGAAGAATAATAGTAGACCAAGAAATTAAAGAAATATCAGAAAATATTCAAATAAATAATATGACAATAAAAAAATATAATGAAATTTTAGAAGATTCAAAAGGAAGTGAAATATCTCTTAAAGAAGTAAGAAATATATATAATACAGCCAAAATTGAAATTCCAGAGATGATAAATAAAAAGTTAGAAGAAATTGAAAATTTTTATAAATATTTAATAGAAGATAAAAATGAAATTTATAAAAATCAGATTAATACTTTGAATGAAAAGAATATAAAACTCAAAAATCAATTTAATGAACTAAAGATAGAGTTTGATAATTTATCTGAAATTATATCTGAGAATAATTCATTTAAAGAAGCTATTAAGATTTATGATATAAAAACTAGAGAAAAGATGGAAATTGATTCAAAAATATCAGAAATTAATGGTAAACTTACACAAATTAATAATACACATAATATAAAAGCTAATATAGATATATTATATTCTGAATTATACAAGGAATTTGAAAGTGCAAATTTAAAAATAAATAGATATAAGCAATTCATTTATGAAATGGTAAATAAAATTTATATTGAAGAAACAAGAAACCCATATTTATCTATTAACATTTCAGATAGTAAATTAAAATATAAAGCTATTCCAATAAAAATAGATTTATCTATTGATGGAGATGATGGAGAAGGTATAGGTGCTGTAAGATATTTGCTATTTGATCTTATGATAATGAATTATAATAATGAAATTGAGTGTATGATAGAAGATTCATCTTGCTTTGAAGGGATAGATAGACGTCAAGTAAAAAAATTAATTATGGAATTTAAAAGAATAAGTGAAACTAAAAATAAACAGCTGATTATTTCACTTAATAAATATTTGATTTCAGATATGGAAGATTTAAAAGATAATATCGTTTTGAAATTAGATGAAGGAAATACATTATTAAATAGAAAATTTTAGTAAGGAAAGAAAATGTCTTTCCTTACTTATTTTCATCTAGCCAGTTATCAAATTCTTCATATGTTTTCTTTTCATTTCTAATGGCATCCATAAATTCTTTTGCTTTCTTCTTCCAATTCTCATAATCTTTTTTATAAATTTCTATATCAGGATTACGTTTTACTAACATTGCTTTTTTTGCATAAATCTTACGATATTTACCATAAACAATTTCATTTTCTTGTTTGATTCTTTGAGCAATCTGATTTCCAATATCTCTACAAGTTTGTTTCCCTTTGAATAAATTGTTACAATAATTAATGCGTGGATTGTCTGTTATAAAGTATTTACCACAATTTTTACATTTCTTAATAAGATATTTATTATTAAGTACAAATTGAAATAATGTAACATATAAAATCCCATAAATATTTTCGTTACTAGAGCTATAATCTGGTTCCACTTCATAAGATGGTGCAGACTTAAAGAATTTTATTAAATCTTTTTCTGTATTTCCTTTAACATCAGAAATAGTTCTAAGAGAAAAGCCTTGTGGCATAGAAAAATGATTATTTATAAATCTATCAAGTTCCTTAAAATGAGAATTATAATAAATATAAAATCTTATTTTTGTACTAAAATCATTTATTTCTTTAATGTTATTAAGGTTAAATATATAATTAACAAATTTTGATAATAGTTCTTGACCATGTTTTGAGTCTTTTTTTATTTCTTCATAATATTTTTTAAATAAATTTTTTACTTTACTAAAAGAATAAAATTTATTAATTTCAAATTTATTTATATCTTCTTCTCCAGTATATATTATGTATGAAGTGAAAAACTTAGTAAACCACATAAAACATTCATCAATATTATCAAAATCACAATTTAAGAAAGAGATGAGTTCGCTACAAAGTGGTTGTGTGTTAGGTATAGTATCAATAGTAAAATAGCCAGTATCTCCATCTTTTAAATCATAATACTTAGGTTTTGATGATTTTGTTTTTCCGTATAAAAATGCCTTATGGGTAAATTCTTCATTTGTTGAAACAAAGATATTTATAGGTTCATCATATTTTATTTTATTCATAATTCCTCCGTTAACAGTTTATAAATTCACTTAAAGTTAACCTGCTATCAAAATAAACCAAAAAGTATTTACAAAGTTAACTATTGACAATATAATACAAATGTTAACAAAAGTCAATACTAAATTTCAAAAAAACAGGAGGTGATATTATGGAATTACCAAAAATTCAAAGGACAACACTAACAATGAAAGAAGCAGCAGAGTATTTAGGTGTATCTTACTGGCTGATAAATCAATTAGTAAGAAAAAAGCAAATACCATGCTCTAAAGTTGGTGGAAAGTATTTATTTAGAGTACAAGCGCTAGATGAATATTTAAAAAATATGGAACAAAAATCTATAAGTTAGATTACAAAGAAAGCGAGGAAAGGAGGATATGTATAGTTTACAATGGTTGAAAATAGAATTAAAAATATTTTCAAATAGGAAAATTCAAATACTGTTAAGAGAGCCAGATGGAGATACATATTTTAGAGTATGGATTCAATTATTAATTATTGCTGTAGAATGCAATAGAAATGGAAAATTAGTAATAGGCAATAATAAACCAATGACAATAGAAAATTTTTCAAAGATTATGGGAAAATCTAAGAAAAAAATTGAAAAAATTATTCAAAAATTTCTAGAATTAAATATGCTGATTGTAGAAGATGGAGCATATAAAATTAAAAATTGGGACAAGTATCAAAGTATTGAGCCATATGAAAAATATAAAGAGCAAAATAGAATTAGACAACAAAAATATCGTGAAAAGTTGAAAAGTGAAAAAGAAGAAAGTAACGTTACAATAACGTCGTATAACACACAAGAAGAAAATAAGATTAAAAATATATTAGATAAAGAAGGAGATGAGAATAGAAGTGGATTTAGAAAATGTGAATTTTAAAGTTATTACCAATGAAGGTGCAAAATGTGGATTTTGCAATAAAAAATTAAAGCCAGTAGGATTAAGTTATCTTTATGCAAATGTTAATCACGATATGGTAGAATATGAAAGGTGTGATTGTAGTGAAGCAATTGCATTTTGGAAACAATATGATTCAAATAAAAATGAAAAAGAAAAACAAAGAAAATATAGAGAAATAATAAATAAAATATATAAGGAGGGTTGTATAAAAAGAAAACTGAAATATTGTGATTTTGTAAACTTTAATATTAATGAAGATAACCAAGAAGCATTAACAACATTAATAAAATATACACATTTATGCACAGAAAACAAAGTTAAAGATGGAATTATTATATATGGAAGTATAGGATATGAAAACACTCATTTAGCAGCAAGTATCGCTAATGAGATTATTAGAAATAAAAAAATTGCATTATTGGAAAGGACTAGTTCTATAACAGATAGAATAAAAGAATCTTTTAATAAAACTGTTACGACAGAGTCAGAAATTATGGAACTTTATTCTAATGTTGATATGTTAATTATCGATGATTTTGGGAGTGAAACAATAAGTAAATGGGCTTTAGAAAAGTTGTATAGAATTATTAATAATAGATATGAAAACGAGTTACCAATAGTAATTACAACTAGATATACAAGAGAAGAATTGATGGAGAAAATTGCTATTGAAAATAGGAAATTAGCAGAAGAATTTATACAAATTTTATACAAAATGTGTTATGGAATTTCACTCATAAAAAATGATAGAAATGCAAAAGAAAAAGCTAGCAAAAGCGATAAAACTAAATGCTAACTTAATCCAAAATCTAAAAATATTATAATATATTTTTAAACAAAAGTAAAGCAAAAAAGTTCAAGTTTTTATTTTAGAAATTTGAACTTTTTTGAAAATATTTTGAAAAAATTTATATTAAAAATATCCCTCGGAGAGCCAAAAAGGGTATTAGGGCATTTTGCCCTAAACAGCAAAAAGGGTGTCAAGACACCACGCTGGCGAATATTGGGCATTAAAAAATGCCTCATTATTCGGAGCAAAATAAATTTTGCTAACTATCAATGCTACGTAGACTAGCATTAATAAAATTAAAAAAGTAGGAGTGATGAAAAATGAAAATGGATTCAGAGCAAGTTTTAGATAGTATTTTCTTATCATATAATAAAATCTTAAAGAGATTTCAATTACTAGGTGTTACTACTAAATATGGAAAAGAAATAACACATAAAGATTTAAGAAAAGCTATAGAAGTTATGCTAAAAAAACATCCAACTTGCAGATGGAGGAGTGAGAAAGTAAAAAGTAGGAAATATTTTATTTTAGCAGAAGGATATGCATGGTTAAATCAAGTATATTTTCAAAAGGAAAAATCACTAACAGATGCTGATGTGGATTTTTTTGAAGATAGAATTGGACAGTATGAAGAATTGTTAAAAGTAGAACATCATGAAAATTGGTGGAATGAAGACATGGATATAAAACAGTTATGCAATTACTTCAATAGGAAAGAAAATACTGTTAGAAAAGCTATTAAAAAAATGTGTGATAATGGATTTGAGCAATATAAATTTTTAGTTGATGGCAAAATTGTTATTTCTAGTAAAGGAGTTGAGTGGATTTGCAAAAATGTTTTTAAACAAAAATATTTGGAATTGTTAGAAAAGTATAAGAAGGAGTTAACTGAAAAATATATTAAAGCTGGTTATCCTTATGATCATTTTTTTGGAAGAAATTAGAGTAAATATATTGACAAAAAACAAATGTTCGATGTAAAATTAAATACAATTGTTAAAAACATTTGTGTGTGTTTGAAAAATTATATTAAATAACATACGAGTATTACAAAAGCATTACAAAAATATTACAAAAATATTATTTTTTTGGCGTTTTGGCGTTTTTACTTGATTTTATTTATTTAATAATATATTATTAAATAAATGATGAGGTGGGATATGAAAGATATAAGAATAAGTATTAGATTAAGTGAAGAAGAACATACGAAAATGAAAATTATTGCTGCAAAGAAAAAACAAAGCATGCAAGATATTATTTTAGGATATATTCGTAAAGAAATAAAAAAGGAGGATAAAAATAATGGGTAAAATTAAAGCAATGTCATTATTTGCAAATGTAGGGATAGCTGAAACTTATTTAAAAGAAATAGGAATAGATGTTGTAATAGCTAATGAATTAGATCATCAAAGAGTAGAATTCTATAAATATTTATATCCTTCTACTAACATGATAGAGGGAGATATTACAAATAGTAGAGTTCAGGACAAACTTATAGAATTAGCGAAGAGAGAAAAGATTGATTTAATTATGGCTACTCCACCATGTCAAGGAATGAGCACAGCTGGAAAAAAAGATAAAAAAGATATAAGAAATTTATTGATAAAGGATGCTGTAAAGATTATAAAAAGTGTAAAACCAAAATATATATTTTTTGAAAATGTACCAGAACAATTAAACACATACATAACATACAATAACTCAGAAGTTTTAATACCTGATTTTTTAAAGCAAGAATTTGGAAAAGAATATAATTTTAATGATAAATTTATAATTAATGCTGCTGACTATGGCGTCCCACAATTAAGAGAAAGAGCAATCATACTTTTATCCAGAAGAGATACAAAAAAGAAATGGAATTTTCCAGAAAAAAGCAATAAAATAATAACTATGGAAAATGCAATTGGTAATTTACCATCATTAGATCCTGAAATATATGATTTACCTTATGAAGAACAAATGAAAATTTTTCCTGAATTTGAAAAAAAGAAAGAAGAAGGTTTAGTTGTCTCAAAATGGCATTATCCACCTAAGCATGTATATAGACAAGTATATAGTTTAATGCATACCCCTACTGGAGATACAGCTTTTAACAATATAGATTTATTTAAACCAAAGAAAAAAGATGGAACATTTACTAAAGGTTTTAAAAACACATATAAGAGGCAAGAATGGAATAAGCCAGCATTTACAGTTACTATGTTTAATAGAACTATTGGATCCCAAAATAATGTTCACCCAGGTAGATATATAGGAAAAGATAAAGATGGTTATGATTTATATTCTGATGCAAGAGTTCTTACGGTATATGAATTAATGATTGTGACGTCATTACCTAAAAATTGGGATATACCTAATTGGGCATCAGAACATTTTGTTAGACAAGTTGTAGGGGAAGGAATCCCACCATTACTTGTAAAAAAGATTATGCAGGAGTTGATAAACATAAATGAATAAATTAAAAGGATTATCGTTATTTTCTAATGTGGGAATAGCGGAAACATATTTAAAAGAAACAGGTATAGACATTTTAATTGCGAATGAAATAGATGAAACAAGAGCAAAATTTTATAAACACTTATATCCTGAATGTGAAGTAATTAATGATGATATTACTAAAGATGAAATACAAGAATTAATTGTAAAAAAATCTAAGAAATTAGGAATTGATTTTATTATTGCAACTCCACCATGTCAAGGAATGAGCCTTGCAGGAAAAATGGATCCAACAGATAAAAGAAATCAGTTAATATATTATGCAATAGAGATAATAAAAAAAATAAAGCCTAAATATATATTATTAGAAAATGTACCACAGGCATTAAAGACAAAAATAAATATAGATGGAAATGAGATATTAATACCAGAATATATACATAGAGAATTAGAAAAAAATTATAATTTTGCTGAAGAAAGCATAATTAGTGCTATGGACTATGATGTACCTCAGATGAGAAAAAGAAACATTTTCTTAATTTCAAGAAAAGATATGAAATATATTTGGCAAGTTCCGCCTAAAAAGAAAATTATAACATTAAGGGAAGCTATATATGATATACCATCGGTGGATCCATTATTAAAAGAAGGATTAGAAGAAACATTAAAATTATTTCCTGATTACGACTTGAAAAGGAAAGAAGCATTGAAAATTTCAAAGTTTCATCATCCACCAATACATTCAAAGAAACATGTTATATCAATGATGCATACTCCTAGTGGAGATACAGCATTTAATAATAAAAAGTATTTTCCTAAAAAAGATAATGGAGATAAAGTTAATGGACATTATAATACTTATAGAAGATTTGAGTGGGATAAACCTGCAAGAACAATTACTCAAAACAATGGGGTAATTTCTTCTCTTTGTTGTGTACATCCAGGTAAATATATAGGTAAAGACAAAGAAGGGTATGATTTATATTCTGATGCAAGAGTATTAACTATATATGAATTGCTAATCGTATTTTCTTTACCTACAAATTGGGATATACCTGATTGGGCAAGTGATAATTTAATTAGAAAAGTTATTGGTGAGGGAATACCACCAAAATTGGTTCAAAACTTAGCCAAAGAATTAATAAAAAATTTAAGTTGAGAGAAAATCTCTCAACTTTTATTGATAATATTTAGAAAATAGTTCTCCAAAAGTAATATTTAGACCGGATTTTTTTAAATTTTCTTCCTTTTTATCAAAAAGTTTTTTTAATAACTCTAATCTAGTACTCATATCACCTAAATGTATTGCAGAATGGCATATAGGACAAATAGATACAATATTCTCGATTCTATCTATATTAATAGTGAAATCTTTTTGATATGCCATAGGAATTAAGTGATGTGCTTCCATATATGGTTTTCCTAGCTTAGAAATAAAAGTTGTATGTTCAGGATTAATTTCGCAAGTATAATTTGCTAAATGTAAAGCAGTTTTTGCAATACGAGCATTAGTTTTATATCTAATAGTATTTCCTCTTTTGAAAGGTTCTGGTACTCTATTGTTTTGATTATAAAATTTTGGACTAGCTATATCATACGTAAAAGCAGTAATAACTTTATTTTGAACTACATCGCCATCTGTATCTGTTTCATTTTCTAGTTCATCTTCATTTAATGTCAAAATTAGATCAGGTTTTCTATTATATATAAATAATTTTTTTATTTTATTAGAATAATTAGCTAAGACATAATCTGATAATTTATAGTTTCTATCTACTTCATCAACAATTCCTAAACTATTCAAAAGTACAGTAAACTTAACATCTCCATACTTATTGGCAACTTCAATAGGAATTTCTCTATCAAAATCATCTGTCTTGTTTAATTCAGAAATAGCATCATTATATTCTATTTGTAAATCATGAGTTACATACAACAAGTATGCTAATCCTTTTCGAGTAATATGACTTAGGTCATATAGGGATCTCAAAAATAATTTTGGAGCATCTACATCAGAATCACTAGATTTTATTGCTGTATTATTTCTACCAAATGAATTATTAAAAATGGCATTCATAATAATATCAATTTGTGTCTTTTTATCATTTTGAAGATAAGCATTATAGAATCTAATTCCAGTATCAGTGATTTTGGCTCTCCCCGTGCGGGTAGAATAATCATAGTATACTAACCCAAAATATCGCGTCAATTCAGATTGTTTTACTAAATAAGGGCCATCTTGAGCGCCTCTGCTTAAATATGGTAACAATTCTTGAATTCTTGTTTTAAAATTTACATTACTATACCATTCTTCTCCATGTTTATATGATTCATAATATAACTGTAAAGAAGCATAAAAAGCATCTTTTTGTCCTGTCTGCTTGGGCATTATTAGTGTTCCAGCCATTTTAATTCCCCCTTTAAGAATAATAACATATTTTAAAAATAAAATCAACAATGTTGAATATAAGTCTTAGAGAGTAGTTTAATTATTATCTTAGAATTATACATTGAGAAAAAAATAAAAGTGTGATATAAATGTAATAGAGTTTTTTAAGGAGAATGATATTTATGAATTATTTAATGGAAAAAATAAAGGAGTTTAATAAAGAAAGAGATTGGGATAAATTTCACTCACCAGAAAATTTAGCTAAATCAATAGCAATTGAGTCTGGAGAATTATTAGAGTGTTTTCAATGGGATAGTGAAAATTATAATAAAGAAGAAGTATGTGAAGAATTAGCAGATGTATTTACATATTGTATTCAAATGGCAATGAAATTAAATGTAAATCCTGAAGAAATTATATTAAAAAAGTTAGAAAAAACAAAGAAAAAATATCCAGTTGAAAAAGCTAAAGGAGTAAGTACAAAATATAATAAATTATAGTATTTAATGGAGAAATAAATGTAAAAAGAGGAATGTAATTATGAGAGTAGCAGAACCAATTGTTGAAAAAGTACAAGACAATATAAACGCATTAAAAATATTTGAAAAACAAATTTTAGAATCAAACAACGAAAAATTTAAAGATACTATATTGAATTTTCCTATAGTATATATACATAATTGGAAAAGTAAAAATGATTATGAAGTATATGTTGGTGAATCAAATAATATTTTCCAAAGAACAAGACAACATTATAGTAAAATGCCAGATGAAAATGAGTGGCAACACAACTTATCAGATGAAAATGCTAATTTATATGTAATAGGACATGAACATTTTAATAAGTCGATGACACTAGATATAGAAAATAGATTGATTCATTATTTGATGAGTGTTGAAAATATAAAAAAAGTACATAATGGAAGAAATAACCCACAAAATCGTTATTATCCAATAGAAGAGTTAGATGATATTTTCGCAAAGATATGGAAAAAACTTAGGAAAGACAATAAAGAAGTATTTCCATTAGAAACTGCTATTAAAGATTCAGCTATTTTTAAAGCATCACCATTACATAAACTTACAGAGGAACAACAAAAAGCTAAAGAAATGATTATAGAAAAAGTAGTTAAAGCATTAAGAAATGATGAAAGAGGTCAATTAATATTTGTCGAGGGTGAAGCTGGAACTGGAAAAACAGTATTAAATAGTAGTACATTTTATGAATTGTTCTGTAGATATGAGGAAGCAAAGAATAATAATGAAGATTTGAAATATGAAACCTCAAATTGTTTCTTACTAGTAAATCACGATGAACAAATTACAGTATATAATCAAATTGCTGATAAATTAGGATTAACTGATAAATATGGACAAGTAGTATATAAACCAACACCTTTTATAAATAAATATTCTGTTGATAATCCAGTTGATGTTGTTTTTGTTGATGAGGCACATCTTCTATTGACACAAGGTAAACAATCTTATAGAGGCAATAATCAATTAGAAGATATACTAAAAAGAGCTAAAGTTGTGGTCGTAATGTTCGATGAAGATCAAATTTTAACTACAGAACAATACTGGGAAGATGAGATATTAGAAGAATATAAAAGTAAGGCAATAAATAATGAAAATTATATTAAATTAGAAAATCAACTTAGAATGCATGCTAATGAAGATGTAATAGAGTGGATAAACTCATTTACTAAAGAAGGAATTGTAAAACAATTACCTTATGATTTAGGTGATTACGATATACAAATTTTTGATACGCCGGAAGAATTAGAAAGAAAAATTGTGAAAAAATCATTAAAAGATGAAACAAAATTGTCAAGGCTAATTGCAACTTATGATTGGCCATATAATTCAAATAAAAATTCAAAAAAGGATTTTAAATATTGGGAAGTAAAAATAGGAAAATGGCATAAACCATGGAATAGAGAATTAGAACAAGATTTAGATAGAAAGCAAAAAAGAGAAATAAAAAAACTTTCATGGGCTGAACAGCCACAAACAATTAAAGAAGTGGGATCAACATTTACAATTCAAGGGTTTGACTTGAATTATGCAGGAGTAATTCTTGGACCATCTGTAAAGTATAGAAATGGTCGTATAGTTTTTGATACAAATGAAAGTTGTAATGAAAAAGCTACTAGAAACAGAACATTATCTGATGGTACTTCAAAGAAATTTGGAGAAAAACTTTTAAAACATGAAGTTAGAATTCTTATGACACGTGGAGTAAACGGATTATATATATATGCATGTGATGATGAACTAAGAGAACATTTGAAACAATGTAGTTACAAAGGAATACAATACGAAATAAATGAGGATGAAGATGAAATAGGATGGTTAAAAGTTGCTGAAGATAGTGAAGAATATAGATATGAGTAATATAGGAGAGTATATATAAGAGGAAGTTATAATTATGAAAGTTAAATGTTTAATTTGTGGAGATATAATTGAATCGAAAGGTTTGCATGATTTAGTGCCTTGTAAATGTGAATCTTGTTATATTGATGGTGGAAGTTATTATACTCATATAGGTGCAAAAGATTTTAGTAAAATAGTTAAAATTTTTGATGATGGGACAGAAGTTAAAGGTATTAACTAATATAAAAATAGCAAAAGAAAAGCAAGATAATAGTAATTATATATTACAAAATTATTTTGCTTTTTTTGATAACAAGTTACAAGTTTCGACAAATTTTTTAATGTAGATGTATTAAAGTAAAACAGGGGTATAAAGATGGTAAAAGATATTACATATTTAGAAGATTATAAATTAGTGGATGAATATATTAATGGTAATAAAGACAGTGGAGAAATACTGTATGCTAGAGTTTATGAAAAATTACCAAGATATGTATATCATTACACAGCAAAAAGTATTCTCACAGAAGAAGATAAAAATGAAATAATAGAAGAAACTCTGAAAGAAAGTATAGAAAAAATTTACAAATATAATGGGAGCTGTCAATTTACAACATTTGTATTAGGATTTGCAAAAAATAAATGCAGAGAAAAAATAAGAAAGAAAAATAATATTACAATAGTAGAATTAGATGAAGAAAAAATAGCAGATGAAGATTATAATTACTATAATCAGAATCCTGCAATAATAATTATAAGGAAAGAAGAAATTGAAAAAATTAATACGGCGATGAATAAACTTCAAACTGAAGATAAACAAATAATACAATTAAGAGTTATAAATGGAATAACTGCAAAGAAAATAAGTGAGTTAACAGGAGAAAATATAGAAGCTATTTATTCTCGATATAGAAGAGCTATAAAAAAATTTAAAAAAATTTATGAAGAAATGTGACCAATTTTTTGAAAAAAGGACATATATAAATAGGAGGAGAAAAAATGATTAGTATAGAATACGCTTTAGATAAATATACTGATTTAATAAATGAAAAACAAAGTATAGATTTTGAATATTTTAAAAGTGAATTGTTACCAAATGATTATATAGAATTTATGGATGAAATAAAATACATAAATATAATAAAATCAAATAGTGTAACAAAATCTTTTAAACAATTATTTGAAAAGATAGATGAATATAAAAATGAATTATATCAAGTAGATAATGTTGTTAATTTTAGAAGTAAAGTTACAAATGATGATACCATAAAAAAGATAGAAGAAATATTTGAAGAGGAATTTAAAGATGAATAATCCAACTAAAATTGTAAACGAATTGATATATGACTATAATTTAAATATAGAAGAAGCAATTGATATAGAAGACTTAATAAGCAAGATGAATATTAGACTAGTGAGTACAGAATTAGAAGAAGGAATATTAGGAGCATCTAAAGTAGAAGGATTAAAAAGACTCATTGTTATATCTTCAAAAGTATATAATGAAGAACAAAAAAGATTTACACTTGCTCATGAATTAGGACATATATTAATACATAGAGGAACACATTATTTTTCTAAAGAAGATTTGTCTACAATATGTACAAGTAAACAAAAAGAAGATGAGGCGGATAGATTTGCAGTAGAGTTACTATTACCTAGTAAAATTATTAGAAATATAATTAAAGAAAATGATGTTAACTTTGAATTAATAAAACAAATATCAAAAAAATATAGGACGTCGCTAACTTCTACTGCTATTAGAGTAGCAGAATTAACAAATGAAAATATAATTCTATTATATCATAAAAATAACACCATAAAATGGTGGCACAAGTCAAATGGAGAAATCTTTTTTAATGAAAGATATAAAGGTATAGATTTAGCAAGAATAGAACAAGAAAGAGATATTCCATCAAGAAATGTAGAATTAAATTTATGGTTATCTGAAGATGAAGATTTATATTCATGTTATGAAGAAACTATATATTTTAATAAATTAAATGAATATATGACTTTAGTTCAAATTATATAAGGTACAGTTTTAAACTGTGCCTTTATTTTATAAGGAAAGGAGAAAAAATGAAAAGAAATTTAAATTTTAACAAGAGAATATTCTTTATATTAAATAAACTTTTAATATAAACAATTAAGATAAAAAGAAAATATTAGATGAAAGGAATGAAAATTAAAAATGAAGATAAATAAAAAAAGAATAAGAAATCCAAAAAGATATTTAGCAGAATTTAAAGAAAACGAAGAGCTAAGAGTGGGAATAAAGATAACAGAAGAAAATAAAAGAAAAGTAATAGAAATGGGGTTTGATTCTAAAATAGTAATTGGAGAAATAATAGTACCAAATTCCAGTATTTCTAAAAGCACATATGAAAATGCAGAAGGAAAATGTATTATAAGAAAGGATTTACCAAAAGAAATAGCAGAGAGATATTGGGAATGGTCATGGGAGGACTGGGGACATAATGTGCACTCGGATTATAAATATATACCATATGAAAGATATCCAAGAGAATACTTGCCACCAAAAGCATTAGAATTTATGATAGTAGAAGATAATTCGAAAAATAAATGGATAGCTTCAAGAAAAATAAAAAACTCACAGGAAAATTACGAAGACATTAAATTATTAATTAATATGATATTAAGCATATTTGGTGAATGTGAGATAGTAAATATAAATATGGAAGAGCCAATAAAGACTGTAAAATCAGTAAAATGGGAGATACTAAGATCAGGAAAGCAAACTAAAGAGAGAATAAGAAACATCATAAGAGAAAAAGTAAGTCAAAACAGAGTAAGTATGTACATAAGAAATATAGACAAGCTCATTGAAAACAGTGATGAGAATATAGCAGTAGGGACACAAGAATTTAAAGGCTACATAGTATTTATTTGTGGTAAATATGCAATATTAGAAAGTTTAATGCCTAATAATGCAACATATATATTAGATAAGAATTGGGAAGAAATTTCTAAACTTACAAAAACAGAAGTATTAAACAATAAATTGCATATTGATAGAATTTACCATTATTTAAATTGGGAAGAAAAAATAAATAAATATATGAAAGGGGATGAAAAATATGGCAAAAACAAAGAGTAGTAACTCTGGAAAACAAGAAAAGAAAATAGTACCAGTAAACGGGTACACTAAAAAAGATGGAACAAAAGTAAAAGGTCATCGTAGATCAACACCTAATTAAAGATAATATAACCAAAGTAAAAATTACTTTGGTTATTATTTTTTTATTTTGCTTATATGTTTTATAAAAAATTAAGCATATTATATACAAAATGAAATTATGATAACAAGAATAAAAATAAACAAAAGAAGCAAAGTATAAACGTAATTAAAATTACACCAGTATTTTGCTTCCTTTGATAATGAAAAGAGGCAATGTATGAAAAAATTAAAAAAAGAATATAATGAAGAAAAAGAAACTTCAAAAATATTGTGGATGATATTTCTAGTTCCCATAGCATTTTTTATAATAGATTTAGCAAATTTAGGACATTTTTTCTTTCCGTATATAGATAATTTGACTGAAAAGTATGATTGGCTGTCATTTATAGGAACTTATGCAGGAACAATTGTTAGTGCGATTTTCTTATTATTCATTACAAAAATGGATAGAAGAGATAATAATGAAATTCTAAGAACATCTCAGAGACCATATTTAGATGTTAATTGGACAATATTGGATAAAGAGTTTTTAGAGCAAAACATAAATAATTTGAATAGACAATTATTTATTTATAATAATTTTGGACTAGATGGCATTAATAGTGCAAAAGAATATTTGACTCTTGAAATAAAAAATACTGGAGCTAGTGTTGCAATAATAGATGTTAATAAAAGTAACTTTACAATAGAGTATGACAGACATGAAGGAATTGTTGATGGTAAAGAAATTTCAAAAAGAGAAATAAGTAAAGTTATACTTAATAAAATAATAAAACGCAAAGCTATTTCATCAGGAGAGAGCATGTTTATTGTATTTAATTCTATTGATTTCTACAATAGTAGGAACAGAGATGTATCAAATAATACATACATAACTAATACGGAAATTTATTATAAAGATTTATTTGGTTACAATTATGAAGATATATGTAAATACTTAAATGGAAAAATTGTTCCAAAAAAAGATAATAGTTTAATTATCGATAATAAGGATATATGATAAATAAAGAAGGGAATATCAAGAAGCAAAAATTGATATTCCCAATCTTTATTATTTATTCAAAACAACCATTAATAAGTTCTACTCCATCAACAAATCCATTCCTATAATACTTTTCATTCCAATAGCAAATATAATCAAAGAAATTATCATCAAGTTGTTTTAACTGTTTTTCAACATACTTTTTATTCTGATCTGGAACATTTTTCAAAATCCTATCAGAAATCTCATCAAAATAAACAAAATGCTTTTTATCCTCAGCACTTAAAGTGCAACACAAAGTCTCCTCTCTAAATTCTAACCAATCCTTCAAAATATCATCATTAACTTCTCTTAAATTATTCATAATCTAAATCCTCCTAAAAATTAAAATTTTTCCTAATAAAAAATGGATTTAAAAGTTTCTAAGTTCCTTACGTCACTAAGAAACTCTAAAATTCGTATATTTATTTTCTAAGGAGCTTTTCTTCACTATTGTTCGAAAATTCCAAGAAAATAAAAATATCTCTCACAAGAGCCAATTTTGTGAGAACAAACGTACTATACCCATTGGGTAAAAATTGGGTAAAATCATATCAAAAAACACCCTAAAAAGACACAAATGTTCTATAAACCAAAACTCTTGTAAATACCGAAATACCAACAAAAACTCTAATTTTCACAAAACCACAAAAACCAGTCAAACCTCGCTCATAACCCGAAGGCATTAATCAATAATAAAAAGCAACACAAAAAGAAACAAAAGTGATATAATAAAACAAAAAGAATAAAAACTAATAGGAGGGAATAAATATGTGTACAGCAATAACATACAAAACAAAAGATTTCTATTTTGGAAGGACACTAGACTATGAAAATTCATATGGAGATGAAGTAACAATAACGCCAAGAAATTATGAATTTAACTTTAGACATAAGCAAAATATAAAAAATCACTACGCCATAATAGGAATGGCATATGTTATAGAAAATTATCCATTATATTATGAAGCAGTAAACGAAAAAGGTTTAGGAATAGCAGGACTAAATTTTGTAGGAAATGCACAATATAATAAAAAAATAGAAGGAAAAGATAATATTACGCAATTTGAATTTATTCCATGGATTTTAAGTCAGAGTACAACAGTAAAAGAGGCACAAAAACTAATAGAAAAAATAAACTTTTTAGATGAACCATTTAGCCCAAATTTACCATTAGCACAATTACATTGGATTATTTCAGATAGCATAGAATCTATAACAGTAGAAGCTGTAAAAGATGGAATAAAAATATATGAAAATCCAGTAGGAGTGTTAACCAATAATCCTACATTTGATAAGCAAATGTTCGAATTAAATAACTATATGAATTTATCAACTAAATCACCCAAAAACACATTTGCAAAATCGTTGAATTTAGATAAATATAGTAGAGGTATGGGAGCGATAGGGCTTCCAGGAGATTTATCATCTCAATCTAGATTCATAAGAGCAGCTTTTGTAAAAATGAATTCAGTATCTAAAGAAGAAGAAAAAGAAAGTGTTAGCCAGTTTTTTCATATACTTAATTCTGTTGAACAACAAAGAGGCTGTTGTGAATTAGATGATGGAATATTTGAAATAACAATTTATACATCTTGTTGTAATGCAAGTAAGGGAATTTATTATTATACAACATACGATAATCATCAAATTACTGCAATAGACATGCATAAAGAAAATTTAAATAGTGAAAATCTTATTAGATATCCATTAATAAAAGATGAACAAATAAAAATGCAAAATTAGTAATCTATTTAACAAAATAATATTTAATACATATTATAGCTTAAGGGAGGGGATAAAATGTATCCTGATTATAATATGTATAATCAATATTATGGATTTAGAGAATATAATTACAGAAATAGTGAGATGAAAGAGCAAAGTGGAGAAATTATAACATTAAATCAAGCAATTGATTTGATAAGAAAGTCTGTTGATGATGAAAAAGAAGATGAAATGTTTTATGGTATATTAATAGAACAAGCACCAACTGATAAAGAAAAAGATATAATAAGAAGTATTAGAAATGATGAAAGAAAACATAATCAAATTTTAAGAGAATTATATTATGATTTTACAGGTCAAATTTTGCCAGCAGATAATTTAACAAATAGTAGCAATAATCAAATGAGTTATAAAGAAAATTTAGAAAAGGCATTATTTGGGGAACTTGATGCTATTAAGAAGTATAGAAAAATAATGGGAACTATGCCAAGTGGTAAAAGTTATACTTTACTTATGTCAATAATGACAGATGAAATAAGACATGCAAATAAATATAATTTTTTAATTCAAATGCAAAAATAAAAATGTTTATAAAAGACATATAGATCTTTCTTTATCAATATTTAGACTATAAAAAGTCTTTATATTGTAAGAAAGATTTTTATATTTGAAAATACTAAAATTCTTCTAACTTTTTACAATGTGATATATTAAATGATTTCAGCAGTTATTTAAAGCCTTTTTAAAAATTTTTGAAAAAGAGAATTACTATTTTCATTTGTGAATTTTAATTTTAGATAATTTAAAAATAGATAAGTCAACATGATAAACACAAAAAATAATAAAATAATTAAAAGTTGTTTTTTTAGTTCTTCTTTTGGTAAAGCTATTAAAAAAAATAAATAATTTGTAATCATAAAATATTCCACCTTTTAGTATATATATTAGTACTTTATGTGGAATATTTTATTTAATGAAATACAAAAAGTCAATACAATATATTCAAAACAATATAAAACATACATAAAACATTAAGTGTTTTTTATGAAAGTAGCAATTTGTGTAATTATTTTAGTAGCATAAATAAATTCTTCTTCAGAATAATGTTGTAAACATTCTTTGGTTTTAGTTATAGTTGTGTCATCAAAACCATATAAAATAAAGTCAGCTGAATGTCCACTAATATTTCTTAGTTTTTTTATACTTTTATAGACAAGGTTACCTTTTCCTTCTTCTACTAATCCTAGGAATTGTCCAGAAATGCCAATCTCTTTAGCAAGTTGAGTTTTATTCATATGTAGTTCATTTTCTCTAATAAATTTAATTCTTTTGCCTCTTTCTATTTGTTCTAATTTATCTAATTCTATTTCTTTACTGCTATGATTAATATTCATAAAAACCACTCCTTATACTTATTGTTCATTTTATATTAAAAAAACCGAAAATATATAGGAAAATATTCTACATTAATGTAGTATTCAATGAGGTTTTATGGTATATTATCCATAATAAGAATAAAAGGAGGAGTATAATATGGAATCTAAAGCAATGAAGATACTAATTATAGAAGATGATATTGATGACTGTAATAGATTTGTTAATTGTATCAAAGAAAGAAAAGATATAGAATTAGTTGGAATAACAGATTCAGACACAGAAGGATTAAAATATGTAAAGTTGAAGCACCCAGAAGGTATAGTTTTAGATTTAGAGCTAAATAATAGCACATCAGGCAACACGGATTCTCTAGAATTTTTATTAAATTTAAAAAAATTAAATTTGAATTATGTACCAATTGTAATTGTAACTACACATGTTAACTCAAAAAGAACTTATGAAATACTACATAGGAATGGAGTTGATCTTATATTATATAAAGATCATCCTAATTATTCATGTAATCAAGTCTTAAATAAATTCATTAATTTAAGAAAAATAGAAATACAATCAGATATTAAAAACTTAGAAGAGGAATTACGAGAAAGTGAAAGTAAAATTTCAGAACATATTTATCATGAGTTGGATTTGATAGGAGTAACAGCAAAGTTAAAAGGAAGAAAATATATTCATGATGCTATATTATACTTAATACAAAACGAAAATAGTAATATAAATGTTATACAACATTTAACGAAAATATATAAAAAATCAGGAAATACTATAACTAATGGAATTCAAAATGCAATTATACATGCTTGGAGAGTTTCATCAATAGAAGATTTAACAACATATTATACAGCCAAAGTGAATTATGAAACAGGAATACCAACGCCTATGGAGTTTATTTATTATTATGTTGATAAAATAAAAAAGATGATCTAGTAGTAAATACTAGATTTTTTTATTTTTCGCCATTTTTCATCATTTTTTTCTATTATTAGATACCGTTTATTTGAAAGTAATAAATGGTATTTTTTTATTGACACCAAGAGAAAAAACGAAATGGAAAAGGTGGTGAATATTATGAGTTGGGATGATTTCTGGAGATGGATTAGCAAATGGTTTTAAAGCATAATTGATAATTAAAAGGATAATCAATATATATAAATTTTATATTGATTATCTTTTTTATTTAATATATAATTGAATAAAATGACAGGAGAATTAGTAATAATGGAACGAGAGGAAGTAAGTATATCTATAAATTGTTTAGAAATATTGATTATTAGTATTCTTACTTATTATATTGCTATTAAAATAAGTAATACTAATGGAAAAGAGAAAAATAGAGTATTAATAATTATTTTATTTTTTATTGTTGCTATAATTTGTGCTGTTATAAAGAAATATACAAGTTCATTTTATAGCATAATATGTTTAAATTTATTGTTATCACTAATATTTTATAAGAGGGAGAAAAAGGATGTATTATATTCTATTATGATGATAGAAATTTCATTAAGTATTAATTATATTCTATTGTTTTTAGCAGGTTTAATAGCATATTTTCCAAATAAAATTTTTAATATAAAAAATGATTATATACAGTTTATAAGCATAATGTTAATACACATAATTTTTTCATATAATTTTACAAACATAAAGAGATTTAAAAATGGAATAATATTTTTTAAAAATAAAATAGAAAATGAATATTTTAATTTGATAATTTTAAATATAAGTATAGCTATTTTATTTTTTGCTATAATAATATCTAATTATAATGAAGAAATTGCGGACAAAGTAGGAATAGGATTTATTATCTTTTCTATAATAATGTTCATCACAATTCAAAAATCATTACAACTTTACTATAAGCAAAGGTTGTTAGTACAAGATTTAGAAGAAACCAAAAAGGAACTAGAGGACAAGAAAAAAGAAATAAAACAATTAGAACAAGAAAATCTAAACTTTAGTAAAACAAGTCATTCAATAGCACACAAACAAAAAGCATTAGAATACAAACTAAATGAATTAGCATTAAAGAACGAAATAGCAGAAGAAATAGATGTAAAAAATAGGCTAAACAACATCACAAAGCAAATATCAGAAGAACCAGAAATAGAAATTCCAAAGACAAACATTTCAGAAATAGACGATATGTTAAATTATATGAAATCAGAATGCATAAAAAATAAAATTAAGTTTGAAGTACAATTAAATGGAAACATATATCAAATGATTAATAATCATATAACAAAAGAAGAATTAGAAATATTAATAGCAGACCATGTAAAAAATGCAATAATTGCAGTAAAATGTTCTAATAATAGTAATAGAAGCATTTTAGTAAGAATAGGAAAAATAGACGGACAATACTCAATTTATATATATGATTCAGGAATTGAATTTGAAATAAATACATTGCATAAATTAGGAAAAATCCCAAGTACAACCCACAAAGAAAGTGGTGGAACAGGAATGGGATTTATGAACACTTTTGATACTCTTAAAAAACATAAAGCAAGTATTACTATTAATGAATATGGTAAACCAGTTAAAGACAATTATACAAAAGTAATTATGATAGTATTTAATAAAAAAGATGAATTCAATATTATATCTTATCGACAAAAGGAAATAGAAGTTAGAAAAGATGAAGTTAATGTATAAAATATTGAAAATAAGCATAAGAACAAGCCCTTTATTCATACAAATTAATTAAGTAAGAATGGAGGGATTTATAATATGAAAAAATCTAAAGAAATATTGCATAAAATAAAAACAAGTAAACTACTAAAAATAGAATTAATTGTAACAATATTAGAATTAATTTTAGGTACTTTATTGCATTTTATTTATGAATGGTCTGGAAATAATGCAATTATTGCTAGTTTTAGTGCTGTTAATGAGAGCGTATGGGAACATTTAAAATTAGTTTTTTATCCTATGCTAATATTAGGATTAATAGAGTATTATTTTGTAAAAAATATTGCTAATAATTACATAGAAGCAAAAGCTATAGGAATATTTACAGCAATTAGCTTTATTGTTATAAGCTTTTTTACTTATACAGGAATTATTGGGACTAACTTTTTTATAATAGATATTCTAATATTTATTATTAGTATTATTTTAGGAGAATGGACATCTTATAAATTAATGAAAAGAAAGAATGAAAGCACAATTCAAACTAAAATTTTAGCAGGCGGGATTCTTATATTTTTATTGAGTTGTTTTATAATATTTACTTATGTTACACCACAAGTAAATCTATTTAGAGATTTTACAAATGGGACATATGGAATTACTGAACATAATTAAATGAAATTATTGGTTTGATTAAATTA
>OLSQ01001092.1_pt1 | contig 23566 bp, 18 predicted proteins | sample 1672561 | NCBI WGS metagenome assembly OLSQ01 (sample SAMEA3136699, study PRJEB25190) | human gut metagenome | biome: human gut; feature: human-associated habitat; material: faeces | place: Austria | collected 2013
CTTGAAATCGGGGCCCGTGAGCGTTACGCCGAAGTTCTTGTCGACGATCACCACGACGTCCACCAGGTCGAGGCTGTCCAGGTCGAGCGTCTCCAGCAGCGGGGCTTCGGGCGTGATGGTCGTCCGGTCGACTTCGAATTCATCGGCCAGTACGGTATCGATCTTTTCTATGAGTTCCTGTTCTGTCATTTTTAGGAAAGGGTTTATTTGTATTTCTTAACGATCAGGGTCGAGTTGGTGCCGCCGAAGCCGAACGAGTTCGACAGGGCCGCGCGCACGGGGCGTTCCTGGGCCTTGTTGAAGGTGAAGTTGAGAGTGTAGTCGATTTCCTCATCCTCGTCGCCTTCCTCGTGGTTGATTGTGGGCGGGATGATGTTGTCCTTTACGGCCATTACGCTGAACATGGCTTCCAGGGCGCCTGTGGCGCCGAGCAGGTGGCCGGTCATCGATTTGGTCGAGGATATGTTGAGTTCCTTGGCGTGGTCGCCGAACACCTTGACGATGGCCTTGATCTCGGAAATATCGCCTACGGGAGTCGAAGTGCCGTGCACGTTGATGTAGTCGATGTCCTCGGGCTTCATGCCGGCGTCGTCGAGGGCGTTCTGCATCGAGAGGATGGCGCCGAGACCCTCGGGGTGGGTGGCGGTGAGGTGGTGAGCGTCGGCCGACATGCCGCCGCCTGCGACTTCGGCATAGATCTTGGCGCCGCGGGCCAGAGCGTGTTCGAGTTCCTCAAGCACGAGTACCACGCTGCCTTCGCCCATTACGAAGCCGTCGCGCGACTTGCTGAAGGGGCGCGATGCGGTGGCGGGGCTGTCGTTGCGGGTCGACAGGGCGTGCATCGAGTTGAAACCGCCTACGCCGGCGGGGAAGATGGCCGCCTCAGCGCCGCCGGTGATCATGGCGTCGGCTTTGCCCAGACGGATCAGGTTGAAGGCGTCGATGATAGCGTTGTTAGACGAAGCACATGCCGAGACTACGCCGTAATTGGGGCCGTGATAGCCGTATTCCATCGAGATGTGGCCTGATGCGATGTCGGCGATCATCTTGGGGATGAAGAAGGGATTGTATTTGGGGCCTTTTTCTTCGTTGAGGGCATAATATCCGGCTTCTTCCTCGAAAGTGTGGAGGCCGCCGATACCGGCAGCGACGATGACACCGACGCGGTCCTTGTTGAATGCACCTTCGTCCTCGACACCCGCGTCGGCTACGGCCTGGCGGGCGGCCACCAGGGCATACTGCGCGTAAAGGTCGAGCTGGCGGAGTTTTCGGCGGTCGAAGTGTTCCTCGCCGTTGAAGTTCTTCACTTCGCAGGCAAACTGGGTTTTAAACTTCGAGGCGTCAAAGTGGGTAATCGGCGCGGCACCGCTGACGCCTTTGAGGGCGGCGTCCCAGGTAGAGGCCACGTCGTTGCCGATCGGAGTAATGGCGCCCATGCCGGTCACTACAACACGTTTTAATTCCATGTGCTTATTTCGAAATTGGTTATTTATGTAGGACAGAGGAGTTGCTGGGGAGGGGAGGATGATTAATTAATCGAGCGCGGCTCGAACCGGAGTCGCGCGTCGATGTAAATCATACGAGAGAGCCTGAATTATTTCTGGTGCTGCTCGATATAGGCGATGGCGTCACCGACAGTCTTGATGCTCTGGGCGTCTTCGTCGGGAATTTCGAGATCGAATTCTTTTTCGAAGTCCATGATCAGTTCGACGGTGTCGAGTGAATCAGCGCCGAGGTCGGCGGTGAACGATGCTTCGGGAGTAACCTGCTCAGCTGATACACCGAGTTTGTCGGTAATGATAGCCTGTACGCGATTTGCAGTTTCTGACATAATAATAAGTTTTTATTAATTATAGATTCATTTTTTGCGCTGCAAAGTTAGCAATCATTTTGTAAATAAGGAAATTTTTCCGCACTTTTTTGCATCTTGGGCTTGATTATCACATCATTAACAATTATTAACCAATGCTATTCCGGTCATGAAATGTGCCTTACAGACTATTCTGGCCGCGATATTTATCTCCCGCGGGGCGGCCCGTGCCCCGACCCGTGCCGCATGTCGGTCAGGCAATTTTGGCCTTTAGCAGGCGTCCACGCGTGCCGGAATGCAAGAAAATCCGCATTTTGCCGCGCAATCGTGTGGCAAAAGTGGCTTAAGATTTGTTGTTTTTTCAGTTACTTATGCCGATTAGAAAAAAAATTACTAATTTTGCCGCTCGAATTGTATTATTAATGTGATGAAGAACCTTGTAATTGTAGAGTCTCCTGCCAAAGCCAAAACCATCGAGAAGTTTTTAGGGCCCGACTATAAAGTCATGTCGAGCTACGGACACATCCGCGACCTGAAGTCGAAAACTTTCAGTATCGATGTCGAAAAAGGCTTCGAGCCGATATATGAGATCCCCGACGACAAGAAAAGCGTGGTGGACGAACTGCGGCGTGCCGCTTCAGAGGCCGACACGGTGTGGCTGGCTTCCGATGAGGACCGCGAGGGAGAGGCTATCGCCTGGCATCTGGCCGAGGTGCTTGGCCTGGATCCGGCAACCACAAAACGCATTGTATTTCACGAGATCACCAAAAGAGCCATACTGAACGCGCTGCAGCATCCGCGCACCATCGACCTCAACCGCGTCGACGCCCAGCAGGCGCGCCGCGTGCTCGACCGCATTGTCGGTTTCGAGCTTTCGCCGGTGCTATGGCGCAAGATCAAGCCGGCCTTGTCGGCCGGCCGCGTACAGTCGGTGGCCGTGCGACTGATTGTCGAGCGCGAGCAGGAAATCAAGGACTTTGTGGCCGAGCCGTACTTCCGCGTAGTGAGCCAGTTCCGCACTGCTGCGGGCGATGAGCTGCGCGCCGATCTGTCGCGCCGCCTCGGTTCGGCCGACGAATCGCGCCGTCTGCTCGAGAAGTGTGCCGGTGCCACGTTCACGGTCGGTGAAATCACAACACGTCCGCTTGCCAAAAGCCCGGCCGCGCCGTTCACGACCTCGACTCTGCAGCAGGAAGCCGCGCGCAAGCTCGGCTTCACCGTGGCGCAGACCATGATGGTGGCCCAGCGCCTGTACGAGGGCGGACACATTACATACATGCGTACCGACTCGCTGAACCTGTCGGAAGAAGCCGTAAGCTCGATCGCCGCCGAGATCAAGAGCACCATGGGCGAGCGGTATCTGCAGACGCGCCACTACCACACCCAGTCAAAGGGTGCGCAGGAGGCACACGAGGCGATCCGACCGACCGACATTTCCGTCGAAGTACCGGCTGACGCCAGCGATCGCGAACGCAAGCTCTACACGCTCATCCGCCGTCGCACGATAGCATCGCAGATGGCCGACGCCCGGATGGAAAAGACTACCGCCGAGATCACCTCCCCGGCGATCAGCGAGCATTTTACCGCAACGGGCGAGGTGATAACATTCGACGGCTTTCTGCACGTCTACACCGAAGGCAGCGACAACGAGAGCGACAACCGCGAAGGCGGTCAGTCTCTGCTGCCGCGTCTGACGGCCGGACAGGAACTGGGCGTCGAGGGCATCACCGCCACCGAACGCTTCACTCAGCAGCCGCCCCGCTACACCGAGGCTTCGCTGGTAAAGAAGATGGAGGAGCTGGGCATTGGCCGTCCGTCGACCTATGCGCCCACGATCTCTACCATCCAGAACCGCGAATATATCGAGAAAGGCGAGCGCGAGGGTGTGCGCCGCGACTATACCGTGCTGCATGCCGACGGGGCCGGACACATCACCTTCGAGACCCACAGCGAGATGACCGGCGCCGAGAAAGGCAAGCTGATACCTACCGACATAGGCGTGGTGGTAAATGAATTCCTCACGCGCTACTTCCCCGAGATTCTCGATTATAACTTCACAGCGAAGGTCGAGGAGCAGTTCGACGATATAGCCGAGGGCAAGCTTCCCTGGAGCGGGGAGATGCGCTCGTTCTACGACCGCTTTCACCCCCGTGTCGACGAGACGATGAACATGCGCCTGGAGCACAAGGTCGGAGAGCGGTTGCTCGGCAAGGACGCCAACGGGCGCCCCGTGTCGGTAAAGATAGGCCGCTTCGGCCCGCTGGTACAGATCGGCGATGCCGACAACGATGAGAAACCGCAGTTCGCCTCCCTGCTCAAGGGCCAGTCGATGTCGTCCATAACGCTCGAGGAGGCTCTGAAGCTTTTTGAATTCCCACGTTCGCTGGGCGAGTACGAAGGCAAGGACGTGACGGTGGCCATCGGCCGTTTCGGCCCCTACGTGCGCCACGACGGCAAGTTCGTGTCCATTCCCAAGGATACAGCACCCGCCGCCGTCACACTCGACGAGGCCATAGCCCTGATCGACGAGAAACGCCGCCGCGAGGCGCAGCGAGTGGTGAAGACATTCGATGCCGATCCGTCACTGCAGATCCTCAACGGCCGCTACGGCGTCTACATTGCCTACAACGACAAGAACTACAAGATACCCAAGACGGTCGAGGACCCCGCCGCACTGACACTCGACGAAGCCATGGAGATCGTCAAGGCCCAGGATGAGAAGCCGGCCAAGGCCCGCGCTCCCCGCCGCACCGTCCGTAAAAAATAATACACAGCCATGGCCATAAAGCACCTTACAGCCAAACCGGGGGCCGAGCGTTCGCGCTTCCGCCCCGACTATATACTTACTTTCAATGTAGAGGCAGATCAGGAGCGACTGCTCGACTATCTGCTCGCGGCCATGAGCGACCGCAAGCGGACCACCGTCAAGGATTATCTGAAACACAACCAGGTGATGGTCAACGGCAACGTTACCCGCCAGTGGGACATGCCTCTGCGGTCCGGCGATACCGTCCGGGTCAACACCTCGCGCGAATTCCAGCTCTTCCGCAACCCCCGTCTGCACATTATGTACGAGGACGACGACATCATCGTCGTGAACAAGGGCTACGGGCTGCTTTCCGTCGGCACCGACACCAAGCGCGACGGCACGGCCTACAGCTTGCTGCGCGATTACATCAAGCGTGTCGACCCGCGCCAGAAGCTCTTCATCGTCCACCGTCTCGACCAGCAGACATCCGGTGTGATGCTGTTTGCCAAGAGCGTCGAGGCCAAGGAGGCCATGCAGCACAACTGGAACAATATGGTGCTCGAACGCAAGTACGCCGCCATCGTCAAGGGACGTCCCGAGCCGGCTGAAGGCACCATCACGAGTTATCTGGCCGAAAATGCCGCACACGAGGTATATTCGACCGACAAGCCCTCCGAGGGCAAGCTCGCCGTGACGCGCTACCGCACCGTGCGCACCCGCGGCGGTTACTCGCTGCTCGAGGTCCAGCTCGAGACCGGACGCAAGAACCAGATACGCGTGCATCTGGCCGACCAGGGTATGCCGATCGTCGGCGACCGCCGCTATGGTTCCGATATCTCGCCCATACACCGTCTGGCCCTGCATGCGGAGACGCTGCGTTTCGTGCATCCGATAACCCGGCGCGACATGTATTTCACCTGTCCGCTTCCGCCCGGTTTCAGCCGACTCGTTTAAATCAGATACTCTCTCCCCGACGATGCCTGCCGAAAGCCTACTGCAATATCTGTGGCAACACCGCCTGTGTGAGCCATGCGATATGTCCACGGCCGACGGCCGGCGTTTTCAGGTCATAAATCCTGGGCAGCACAATACCGATGCAGGCCCCGACTTCTTCAACGCCAAGATCGAGATCGACGGCCGCGTGTGGGCCGGAAATGTCGAGATACACGTCCGGGCCAGCGACTGGCGGAGGCACCGTCACCACCTTGATGCGGCTTACGATTCGGTCATTCTCCACGTCGTGGGAGAGAACGACGTGCAGGTGTGCCGCGCCGACGGCAGTCCGATCCCTACGTTCGTGATGCCTTATACGGCCGACTACCGCGCCCGCTACGACGCGCTGGTGGCCGATCCCTCGCGTCTGCCGTGTATGGCTGATCTGGCGCGCATAGATACAATTTACGTTACAGACTGGGTGACGGCCCTCGGATATGAGCGGCTGTATGCCAAGAGCGACCGTGTCGGCTGTTATCTCGAACGTCTTGGGGGTGACTGGTTCTCGGCAGCCTACGTTACGCTGGCCCGCGCCCTCGGTTTCAGCACCAACAGCGACGCTTTCGAGCGCCTGGCATTTGCCACGCCTCTGCGTGCCATGCTAAGGCACCGCGGCGACATGGCCTCTGTCGAGGGACTGCTTTTCGGCCAGGCCGGCTTTCTCACAGCCGACTGTGCAGACGAATCCGATCGGGAATACGTCGAATCGCTGCGCCGCGAATATGAGTTTATGTGCCGTAAGTACGACATCGCACAGCCTTCGCCGCTGGGATGGCGCATGGCCCGTATGCGGCCGCCAAATTTTCCCCACAGGCGAATCGCGCTGCTGGCGGCACTGATCAACGGCAGCTTCGAATTCGGGCGCCAGTTCCATCACATACGTACCGAGGACGACGCGCGCCGTCTGCTGCAGATCGATCTGCAGGGCTACTGGGTCAACCACTACAACTTCGGGGGCGCCTCGGCATGCGCTCCGCGCGCCCTGAGCGCCGATTCGCTGCGTAGCCTTATGATCAACGCCGTGGTGCCTCTGCTCTACGCCTACGGCCTGCAATGCGGCTCCGACAGCCACTGTGCGGCCGCAGTCGATCTGCTCGAGCGGCTGCAGCCCGAGCACAATTCCGTGGTGTCCGTTTTCACCGATGCGGGAATGGCCTGCGACAACGCTTTTTCATCGCAGGCGCTCATTCAGCTTCGCCGTGAGTACTGCGAGCCGCGGAAATGCCTCTATTGCCGTCTCGGACACCGCATTCTTGCCTCCAGGGCACGCCCCTGAACGTGTGTCCGGCAATCACCATTCGTAGGCTATAGACACGCCGAAACCGTTGAGAGTGGCGGTGCTGTTGTTCCACGAGTAGTTGTTGTTCGACGTGATCAGACGATACGTCACGCCTATGTTCATGGCATGGCGTGTGTCATTGGCCGACACGGGTATGCGAACACCGAGTGTCGGCTGCAGGAAGAACTGCGCGCCGTGGCCCATGCAGCGGTCGTACAGGCCGAGGTAGTTGTTTCCCAGGAACCACGCGGCGCCTATTTTTGCGTCGAGAAAGGCTGATATACCCTTGGACGGTCCGAAATTGAAGCGGAAATCGGAGAACAGCGGCAGCATGGCCATAGTCTTGGCCGTGTGCAACCCGTAGTAACCTCCGTCGGGCCGTGCGGAGTCCACATTGCGGGCCATAGCCACGTCGATACCCATGCCGACACCCATGTAGAACCACGAAGCGTACTGGAAGCCCTGTGTAGTGTTTATGCCGATGAAATTGGCGCGGTTGGGGCCGACGCCGCCTATGCCGTCGACTTCGACGAAACCCTTATACGACAGCGAGCCCGAAAGGGCCGGGGAGATCAGGCCTGTAAGCTGGTTGGCGATCTGATAGTATTGGGCATGGACTGCCCCGCACGATAGCGCTGCAGCCGCTGCGACGGCTAATGATTTCAGAAGCTTCATAAAAAACAGTTGAAAGTTAATAATCTACCTAATATAACGCGCCTGCGGCAGAATAGTTTGAGCCAACACTGCGTCAGTGCAGCCGTGTTGAGCGGAGGAAGAATATCAGGAACAGGGCGCCGGCAAGAAACAGACTGGTCGAAAAGCTCAGTATGATGCCGTAGACGCCCATTCCGGCGGTAATCCCGAGCAGATATGTGGCGGGAATACCGACCACTACGTAGCAGACGAAAGCGATCCACAGCATCGGCATCACACGCGAGGTGCCGCGCAGGGCGTTGGCGAAGGTAATCTGGGTCGCATCGCCGAGCTGATATAGCACGAGCGGGAAGAGCAGGGTGCCGGCCAGGGCGAGTACGGCCGGATCGGTGGTGAAGGCGCGCATCAGCGCCGGACCTGCCACGACGAATGTGACAGACGACACGGTCATCATCAGCAACATTATATGGTATCCGGCCCAGGCCATGTGGCGCATGCCTCCCGCGTCGCCGGTGCCGGCCGCGTTGGCGACCTTGATGGTGATGGCCGAGCCGATGCTGTAGTAGATACAGAAGCCGAGAGTGCCTATGATGACAATGATCTGGAATGCCGCAAGCGGTATGGCGCCGAGCCATCCTGTCATCACGGCGGCTGCCGTGAACGAACCGCTCTCGAATGTCATCTGCAGCGACACCGGTATGCTTGTGCGCCACAGCAGGCGGTTGTCGTCGTGCCGGGCGGCCCGGTGCAGGAACCCTTCGCGGTAAGGCGCGTAGCGGCGTGCGCGCAGCATGACGGCTATCATCACGGCCATGCAGCTGATGCGAGCCGCCAACGTGGCGATGCCGGCGCCGAACAGTCCCAGCTCGGGGGCACCGAGGTTGCCGTAGATCAGCGCGTAGTTGCCGCCGATATTGAAAACGTTGGCGCCCAGTATGAGCCACATCGGCAGGCTGGTGTTGTTGATGGCGTAGCTCCACTGTGCCAGCACGTTGAACACGGCTATCGGAATCAGGCCGGTCAGATACAGCAGGTAGTAGGGCTTGATAAGCGGCATAAGCTCGGCCGGTTGCCCCATGCGGTCGAGGTTGAAGTATACCACGGTCATGATCAGCGTGACGACGGCGGCGAATGCTATGTTTAGCTTCACGGCCTGGCGTGTCAGCGCACCGGTCTCGGCGAGGCGGCCGTTGCCGAACAGAGCGCCGGCCAGCGGCGTAAGGCCGTAGGTGAAGCCCAGCAGGCAGAATATGGCCACGTTGAACATATTGTTGACGAACGAGGCCGATGCCAGCGCTTCGGTCGAGTATCGGCCGACCATGATATTGTCGGCGAAGCCCACGACTATGTTGCCGAGCTGCCCTATCAATATAGGCAGCCCGAGGAGGACGAGCTGCCTATAAGCGTTGCCGTATCTGTGTGTACCTTTCAATCGCGTGAATTACCGAAGAAACGGAGCAGGTAGAGGAACAGATTGATGAAGTCGAGATAAAGCGACAGGGCGCCCAGGGTGGCCAGACGGCCTACCTGCGAGGCGGGCATCACTGCGGCCATGTTCTTGATCTGCTGGGTGTCCCATGCTGTAAGGCCGGTGAAAATGATCACACCCGCGATGCTGATGATCCAGTCGAGAGTGCTGCTGTGGGTGAAGATGTTGACCAGCGATGCGATGATCAGGCCGATCAGGGCCATGAACAGTATGTTGCCGATCTTGCTCAGATCCTGGCCCGTGGTGTAGCCGAAGACACTCATGGCTCCGAATGTGCCGGCGGTGATGAAGAATGTCTTGGCGATCGACGCGTGGGTGTAGACCATGAATATCGGCGCGAGCCACAGCGCGTTGACCACGGCGAAGAGATAGAACAGGCCGGTGGCCGTCGGCGACGACAGCTTGTTGATGCCGGCCGACACGCCCAGTACGATGCCTATCGAGGCGATGGCCATGATCCACATGAAGGCGGGGTGGGCTATGATGAAATTCTGGAAGACCGGAGAGGTGCCGCAGACATATGCCACGACGCCTGTCACGATCAGGGCCAGTGTCATCTTCAGGTACACTTTTTTCATTGCCGAGGCGACCATGCCCTGCACGGTGCCGGCTGAGTTCTGTGCGGGATAGTTTGAATACTGATCCATAGTTGTTGTATATTGGTTTGTGAGTTAAGAGATTTCAGATGGATTACATGCGCTCGGGTACCCGGATGCCAAGCAGCGACATGGCAGCCGCCACGGTACGGGCCGTGACTGCCGTGAGTTCCAGGCGCAGCGACAGCAGAACCGGATCGGTCTCGCGCAGTATCGGGCAGTCGTGGTAGAACTGGTTGTACTCCTTCACCAGATCGTAGGCGTAGTTGGCGATCAGCGCTGGCGAGTAGCTTCGTCCGGCTTCGGCCACGGTCGAGGGGAAGTCGGCAAGGCGCTGTATCAGCGTTATCTCGCGCTCGCAGGGTACGGCGGATGAGTAGTCGCCGATGGTGTGGCCGGCTTCCTCGGCTTTGCGGAGCACCGATTTCATGCGGGCATAGGCGTACTGGATGAATGGTCCGGTGTTGCCGTTGAAGTCGATCGAGTCGGCGGGATTGAACATCATGTTCTTGCGCGGATCGACCTTGAGCAGGAAGTATTTCAGGGCGCCCAGTCCGACGATTTCGGCCACTTCGGCTTTCTCGGTCTCGTCGAGTCCCTGAATCTTGCCCATCTCGTCGCTGACGCGGCGTGCTTCGGACACCATGTCGGCCATCAGGTCGTCGGCGTCGACGACTGTGCCTTCGCGGCTTTTCATCTTGCCCGAAGGCAGCTCGACCATGCCGTAGCTGAAGTGAACGAGATCCTTGCCCCATTTGAAGCCGAGGCGGTCGAGCAGCAGCGACAGGACCTGGAAGTGATAGTTCTGTTCATTGCCTACGACGTAGATCATCTTGTCGATCGGATAGTCGATGAAGCGCATCTTGGCGGTGCCGATGTCCTGGGTCATGTAGACCGAAGTGCCATCGGCGCGCAGCAGCAGTTTGTGGTCGAGCCCTTCGGCGGTCAGATCGGCCCACACCGAGCCGTCGTCCCTGCGGTACATCTTGCCTTCTTCAAGGCCTTTGAGCACCAGATCCTTGCCTTCGAGATAGGTCTGCGACTCATAGTATATCTTGTCGAAGTCGACTCCCATGCGGCGGTAAGTCTCGTCGAAACCGGCGTAGACCCAGGAATTCATCTTTTCCCACAGCGCACGTACTTCCGGGTCGCCGGCTTCCCAGCGGCGCAGCATCTCGCGGGCCTCGGCCATCAGTGGCGACTGAGCCTCGGCTTCTTCCTTGCTGATGCCTTTCTGTTCCATCAGATCGGCCACTTCGGCGCGGAAGTGCTTGTCGAATGCCACGTAAAAGTCTCCGATGAGGTGGTCGCCCTTCATGCCCCGGCTTTCAGGTGTGGCTCCTCCGCCCCACTTCTGCCATGCGAGCATCGACTTGCATATGTGGATGCCGCGGTCGTTGACGATGTTGGTCTTCACGACCCGGTTGCCGCAGGCTTTCAGAATTTCCGACAGGCTGTAGCCCAGCAGATTGTTGCGTACGTGGCCCAGGTGCAGGGGCTTGTTGGTGTTGGGCGACGAGTATTCGACCATCACCAGCGGGCTTTCGGGGGTGGCTTCGCGGAAGCCGTAGCGTGCGTCGGCGGCGATGGCGCTCAGGACGCCGTTCCAGAACGACGGTTCGATGACCAGGTTCAGGAAGCCTTTCACCACATTGAAGCGGGCCACTGCGGGTTCGTTGTCGGCCAGCCACTGGCCGATTTCGGCACCGACGGCTTCGGGGGCCTTGCGGGCCGCTTTCACCCATGGAAATACCACGATGGTCAGGTTGCCTTCGAATTCCTTGCGCGTGGCCTGAGGCACGATCGACGATGCGTCGGCCTGTACGCCGTAGAGGCTTTCAACTGCTTTAGCTACAGCAGACTGTATGATTTTTTCGATTGACATATTCCAAAAATGCTTTACAACCCGCAAAGATACGAAATTTCTGCGGGATAGGCAACAGGTGTGCGCGTGAGGAGTTGTCCCGGCGCCGGGAGGCGCCGCTGTATGCGGTTATTCCTTGGATTTGTCGCGGAAATACAGGGCTATGGGCGAGCCGGTGAAGTCCCAGTGCTCGCGGATCTTGTTCTCAAGATAGCGTCGGTAGGGCTCCTTGACCCACTGCGGGAGGTTGCAGAAGAAGATGAATGTCGGGATCTGCGCGCCCTTGAGCATGGTGATGTACTTGATCTTGATGAACTTGCCCTTGTTGCTCGGAGGCGGGAAGGCGGCGATGTCTTCCTGAAGGGTACGGTTGAGGACCGAGGTGGAGATGACGCGCCGGCGGTTGTTGTAGACCTCGACGGCTGTCTCGATAACCTTGTAGATACGCTGCTTGGTGACAGCCGATGCGAAGATCACCGGGAAGTCGGTGAACGGAGCGAAGCGCTCGCGGATGGTAGCCTCGAAATGCTTGATGGAATTCTGCGACTTGTCGGCGGCGATATCCCACTTGTTCACGACCACAACCAGGCCTTTGTGGTTCTTCTGAATGAGCGAGAATATGTTCACGTCCTGAGCCTCGATGCCGCGTGTGGCGTCGATGACGAGGATGCACACGTCCGAGGCCTCGATGGCGCGGATCGAACGGATGACAGAGTAATATTCGATGTCCTCGTTGACCTTTGTCTTCTTGCGGATACCGGCGGTGTCGACAAGGTAGAAGTCGAAACCGAATTTCTCGTAGCGCGTATAAATGGAGTCGCGGGTGGTGCCTGCTATGTCGGTGACGATGTGCCGGTCCTCGCCCATGAAGGCGTTGAGCAGCGACGATTTGCCGGCGTTCGGGCGGCCGACGATGCAGAATTTCGGTATGTCGGCCAGTTCGGGTGCCTTGTCGGGATCGTCCTGCGGCAGGTCCTTCACGACCAGGTCGAGCAGATCGCCGGTGCCGTAGCCGTTGATGGCCGACACGGGCATCGGGTCGCCCAGGCCGAGCGAGTAGAATTCGGGCACGTTGTAGAGCCACTCGTTGGAGTCGACCTTGTTGGCCACCAGAATGACGGGCTTGCGGCTCTTGCGCAGGATCTCGGCCACATGGTCATCGAGATCCGTGGTGCCGTTCATGGCGTCGACGCAGAAGAGTATCACGTCGGCCTGCTCGATGGCCAGATTGACCTGACGGTTGATCTCGGCCTCGAAAATGTCATCGGAATTGACAACCCATCCGCCGGTGTCGACGATCGAGAATTCCGTGCCGCACCAGTCGACTTTGCCGTACTGGCGGTCGCGGGTGGTGCCGGCGGTCGGGTCGACGATCGCCGTGCGGGTCTGTGTGAGGCGGTTGAAGAGGGTTGATTTGCCGACATTCGGCCGGCCGACTATGGCTACGAGCATATCAATAGGTGGTCTTGGTTCAGGAGTGCAAAGTTACTAATTTTTATTCAATGTAGCCAAAGGCTTTCAGTTTGTTTTCGCGGTTGCGCCAGTTGGGTTCGACCTTTACGAACAGCTCCAGGTACACACGCTTGCCGAAGAAGGTCTCGATGTCCTTGCGGGCTTCGGTGCCTACGCGCTTGAGCATGGTGCCGCCCTTGCCGATGAGGATTCCCTTCTGCGAGTCGCGCTCTACGTAGATCACGGCCATGATGTGGATCGAATTGTCCTTTTCCTCGAATTTCTCGACGATCACTTCGGCCGAGTAGGGCACTTCCTTGTCGTAGTTGAGCAGTATCTTCTCGCGGATTATCTCGGTGACGAAGAAGCGGGCCGGTTTGTCGGTCAGCGCGTCCTTGCCGAAATAGGGCTCGCCCTCGGGGAGCAGTTCGACAATGCGCTTCATCAGGGCCTGCACGTTGAACCCTTCCTTGGCCGAGGCGGGTATGATCTCGGCGTTCGGGAGCAGGGCGTGCCAGCGGTCGACTATCTCCTCGAGCTGTTTCTGGTCCTTGAGCAGGTCGATCTTGTTGATGACAAGCAGCACGGGGATCTTCTCTGCGGCCACGCGCGCCAGGAAGTCGGCGTTCTTGGTCGGATCTTCCACCACGTCGGTGACGTACAGCAGAATGTCGGCGTCGGTCAGGGCGCCTTCGCTGAACTGCAGCATGCTCTCCTGAAGCTTGTACTTGGGCTGGAGCACGCCGGGCGTGTCGGAGAACACTATCTGGTATTCGGGCGTGTTGACGATGCCCATGATGCGGTGGCGGGTAGTCTGCGCCTTCGAGGTGATTATCGACACGCGTTCGCCCACGAGGTCGTTCATGAGCGTCGACTTGCCTACGTTGGGATTGCCTACGATATTAACAAAGCCCGATTTATGTTTCTGTTCCATGTCAAGTTATGTTTTTATGTTCCGGCGTCGGGTCGGTGACGTCTTCAGTTACTTTATAACAACTCAAGGCTGTCAAAAGTTAGCTTCGGCCAGGCGGCGTATGTAGATGGCGGCTTCGGGGCCGAGATTGAATATGAGGTCGAGGATGCTCAGCGACGGGATGAATCCGAGTGTGTCGGCGCGGACCTGAAAGTAGGGGGGCATGTCCGGTGAGGTGAACGTCGCTCCCCGCAGATCGACTGTGCCTGTGCCGGACAGTCCGGCGGCCGACTGCCATTCGACGTCGGCGTCGATGCCCAGAAATTCCCGCACGGCCTCGTCGGCCCGCCGCGCGAGTTCAAGCACCGAAGGCGGCTCCGGGCCGGGCTGGCTGATGATGTCTGCGAACCGGTCGGCCACGAACTCAAAGTAGGGCGTGCGGCCATAGGCGCTTTCGAGTGTCACGCGGTGAACGTGCCACCACTGGCCGTGGTCCGAGACGGAAGCGTCGGCCCAGGTGGTCGCGGCTTCCCTGGTGCCGGCATGCGGACGCTGCACAGGCACTGTCAGCGAGAGAGGACCACGCACGTCGGCGATGTCGTAGCGGTGGGTTTCCTTGCGCCGTTTGTCGTAGCGGGCCGACGTGTCCACCACGGCGTGGCCGTGGCTGGCCATGGCGGCATAGTAGAGGACCGGGGCGAACAGCCGGGGCGACAGCAGTACAGTCGATTCGGGGTACAGGATCAGCGGCGACATACTGTAGCCGGATGTCGGCTCGGAGCTGCTCATTTGTCGGGATTGGCGTCGCGCAGTATACGGTTCCAGCGGATGCCGCCGTTGAACAGGCTGCGTTCGCGGTCGAACGATACCAGCACCATCACCGGCGAACCGACTATATGGTCCTCGGGTACGAAACCCCAAAAGCGTGAATCCTGCGAGGCATCGCGGTTGTCGCCCATCATGAAGTAGTAGTCCATGCCGAAAGTGTAGGTCTGCTGCGGCTGTCCGTCGATGTAGACTTTACCGTCAGTGTCCAGATAAGCGTCGGTGTGGCCCTCGTAGTTGCGGATGCAGCGGTTGTAGATGGCCCAGGTCTCGGGATTTAGGGGTATCGACTCTCCTTTCTTCGGAATCCACAGGCCGTTTTCGCCGCCGTAGTTGCTCAGAGTCCAGCTGTCGCTTACACCGGCCGGAAAGAGGAAGTTCTCGCTGCCCACGGTCGGGAACACTGTGTTGAATTTCACCACATCGTTGATGTAGCCGCGACGCTTGAGCTCGGCGAGGTTGTCGGCTGTCAGGGGCAGGGCGTAAATGTAGTGCGACGAAGTGGCCGACGGCAGATCCTCGGCAAGGAATGCCCGCTCCATCTCATTGAAATTGAGCTTTGTCAGGTCGCTGGGCGTGATCTCGAGCTCGCGCATCAGATCTTCGTCGAAAGTGCGGTCGGACGTGAAAAGATATGTGAACTGTACGTGCTGCGGGTAGGCTTGCGGGCGACCGTCGATGTAGATGGTGTCGCCCGAAATGCGTATGCGTTCGCCGGGAAGACCTACGGCGCGTTTTACGAAGTTCTGACGTCGGTCTACGGGACGGTATTTCGCCGTGCCGAAGATTTCGGGATGGGCGTACACATACTCGCGGCCGTGCTTGAAGAGCAGGTAGTAGTAATATTCGGCCGATTCCTCGGTCTTGGTCATGACGGTGTCTCCGGCGGGGAAGTTGAACACGACTATGTCGCCGGTCTCTACGTTGCGTACTCCCTTGAGGCGGTGGTATGAGTTCGAGGGGCTGTCGAGGTAGCTGTCGCATTCCAGGATCGGAAGGGTGTTGTGGACGAGCGGGAAGTTGACGGGTGTCATAGGCACGCGGGGCCCGTAGAGCATCTTGTTGACCCACAGATAGTCGCCTGTAAGCAGAGTTTTCTCAAGCGACGATGACGGGATCTGATAGTTCTGTCCTACGAAGGCGAAGATGAAGTAGACCAGTATCAGTGCATATACGATGGCGTCGACCCATCCCATCAGTGTGCGCGTGACGTTGTTCTTGCTTTTCTTCCACCAGGTGAAAGGTATGAAGCCCGTGATGTAGATGTCGAACAGGAGCAGCCAGCCGAGCAGAAACCACCAGTTGCCGAGCCACGCCACCCACAGCAGGTAGATGACCGACACGATGCCGAAGCGGATCCAGCGGGTCTTTTTGTTGTCTTTTATTCGGCGTGTGAGATCCGCCTTGAAGTCGTATTTTTCTGACATTTCTTTCTGATGGTAAGACTTCTCAAGTATTCGGGTGCTTTGAAAAGCCTTTGATTATGGATTTTCAGTTTACAATTGTCCGTTGCGCGTTTCAGAGTGGGCGGCGCCATGCACGGCGGCGGCGGTGCTGGCGGCGTTCGAAGTATTCCCATTGGCGCTGAACGTTCTCGTTGCCTTCGAGCTCGAGGTTCGACTCGGCGTATTTGTAGCCGTTGGCTATGTATGACGGAATTAGGTCGGCGAACAGCAGGGCGTTCACGCCCTTGCTCTGGTATTCGGGCCGTACGGCCACCAGCAGCAGGTCAACCACGTCGACATGGCCGCGGATGGCTCGCAGCAGATGATACCAGCCGGTCGGAAACAGGCGTCCGTTGGCGCGGCGGAGCGCCTTGGACAGTGACGGCATCGAGATGCCTACGGCCACAAGGCGGTCGTCCTTGTCGACGACGATACTTACATCCTCCAGGCGCAGGATGCCCAGATATTCCTTGATGTAGTGGTCGATTTCGGCCGGTGTGAGGGGCGAATAGCCGTAAAGGTCGGCATAGGCCTCGTTGATCAGTTCGAACAGGGGCTGTCCGTAGTCGTCGCGCAGCTTGTTGCGGTCGGTGTATTTGACAGTGCGCAGCTCATACTTGCGGGCGATGATTTCGGCTATGCGTTTATGCTTTTCGGGTATGGCGTCGGGTACTTTGATGCGGTACTCGACCCAGTCGGCGTCCTTGACGAAGCCCATGCGCTCCATGTGGTCCTTGTAGTAAGGGTAGTTGTAGATCGTGGCCATGGTGCCCATCTCGTCGAATCCCTCGATGAGCATTCCTTCGTGATCGAGGTCGGAGAAACCCATGGGTCCCACGACAGAGTCGCAGCCCTGCTGTCGACCCCAGTCGCATGCTGCTTCGAACAGAGCGTCGACCACTTCGGCGTCATCGATGAAATCGACCCATCCGAAGCGCATGTCATGGCGTCCGTTCTTGTTGTTTACCAGGTCATTGATGAGAGCTGTTATGCGGCCGACAGGCTTACCGTCGCGGTAGGCCATGAACAACTGCGAGCGGCAGTGCTCGGAGGCCGGATTCTTCTCGGGTGTCAGAGTGGCGATCTCGTCGACTACCAGTGGCGGCACGAAGCAAGGGTTGCCCTTGTAGAGGTCGATGCCGAAGCGTACGTAGTTCTTGACTTCTTTGCGTGTGGGACGCAGGGCTTTTATCGTGACAGACATTTGGTTCGTAAAGTTTTTTCTGTTGTCGGATGACAGGTTCATTTATAGGTTGTCGGAACATATGGTGTCGGCGCGCGTCTCAGACCGCTGATTCCGGCGCGGGTCCCCATGGCGATGCGAGCCAGAGTAGCAGGAGTACCATGATGGTCAGGAAGATGATGATCGACAGGTACAGACGGTTCGACCGCCGTCCTGCCAGCGCGAAGCGCAGCTGCTGGGTGTCGCGGTAGCGGCGCGACGGATCCGGATCGAGACTGCGTTCGGCCACCTTGCGCAGGACAGGGTCCTCATGTTCGGTAGCGTCCAGTACTTCCTTCAATACCAGCCCGTAGTTGTAGATGTCGTCGGAGGTGTCGGCGGGAGTGAGCGCCTTGCGCTGTTCGAAACCGACGTCGATCAGCTTCAGATTGCCGATGTTTTCCGTGAATATGATATTCTCCGGCGTGAGCGGGTGATGTGCCAGATGGTTGGTCTGAATGTATTCCATGGCGTCGACGAGCTGATGACGCAGTTTCTCGACGTGTTCGGCAGTGACTTTGCGTTCGCGGATGAGTTTGCGCAGTGAATCTCCATATACGTCATCCGTGATGATGCATAGACCGAGACCCGGAACATCCTCTATATCGTTGATCATGATGATGTTGGGGTGCGCCAGGTTATAGCGTACGTCGAATTCGCGCTCGAGCATCTCCTGCATTTCGGCGTTGTCCTTGTATTGGGGTTTCAATGTCTTGAGCATTACCCATTTGCCGAATTTCTTGGCCGTGTACACGTCATAGAACTCTTCGTCCCATTCGGGCAGGTGCTCAATTTCGGTCCATCTTTGTCGCTCTGTCATCTGAGGTCTGTTGCATAAGTTCAAATCAGCCACAAAGTTATAAAAAAACTCCCATATACTAAAATTTTTTGTGCAATGCGCTTGCTCACAACTCTCAAAATCATCCGTTTTGACCGGTGCAAAATTTCATTCCAGCATCGCGAGTTCCAGGGCAATATGCTCGACTCAACGACGGTTACAGAAAAAGGTCGCAGTATTCGCATCCATTGGAAAACTACCGTCCGTTATCCAGACAATTTGCGCATTGGGGTGGATTTCGGGTCTTTTCACCCTAAATCTGTTTGAAAATTTCTTAAAAATCATGCACGTATGAAAAATATTCTTTAAATTTGCACCAGACTCCCTCCGAAGCCCGGAAAGGGACTGCGAGGGGTGTTTGGTTCTGTTGTCAGACAGGGCCATACATAAAAAGAGCGTTTATCAAGCGCATATCTTGGCTTTTTCGGAATCTCGCAAATTCTAACCCCGGTCAGGAATGTTGCAACGGTAGATGCCTTTCGGGTATGATTTGTATTGACCGCTCAGAGATGAGCAGGCATTGCCATATCATACGGCGTGAGGCTTCGGCGTTGCTCTTTCTACCGGGATGGGCAATGCGAGAGCCTCGAAAAGCGGAGAGAGCAACGGATACAGGCTTTCACGCTTTTTTTATTTATAACCAATCAATTATTTCTCATGAGGGAAGCCCTGAGAGTAACGTCGCGAAAAAATGAACAGAATATTCCTTCGTTTTTTATTGTGGTTTTCCGCTGTAGTGTTTGCAACGCTTCTGAGTGCATGCGATAAGACTGAACCTGAATCGCCCGCCGGGCCTGAGGAACCAGATGTTCCGACTATAAATATTGAAGACGCTCCAGTCTTACCAGTGAATGTGTTTGGAGAGAGATTCACAGACTATGTGGAATCTGTGGCATGGAATGCGGATTCGACGGAACTGACGGTGACTCTGCGCGGGGGAGTCCCGGTCGGGGAAATTCCCGAAGTCGGTACGATAATGGTTGTGGATGCGTGCGGGATGTTTCCCTTTGGTTTTGGTGCCACTGTGAATAGTGTCGAACGGAACGATAAAATTCTACTTCATTGCACCCCGCCCGACCTTAGCCAGTTTGCCGAGTCTTTCGAGCTGTCGACCGATGATGAAACTCTTTCCGCCGAGCTTGTCGATATTGTGGACGACAACGGAGATCCGATTGATTACGAACTGGTCGACGGGGAAAACGGGGCGAGAGCTTCTTTCGGATATGGAGTTGACAATAAAATTGTGTCGATTCCATTCGATATTTCCACCTCAAACGGCACGGCATGGGACAACCTGAGTTTCTCCGGTCGCGTTTATTGCGGATTCAAACATCTGGGAGTGCGCATCAATAAGCCGACAGGAGGCCGGATGACAACGGCTTTCGATATTGCACCGACCGCAGGCATCTCAGCTACCACCACCGTTAGCGGCAAGGTGTCTGCAACGAAGAATATACGCCTCGGTCAGATGAGATTTATTGTGAAGGGAACCATCGCAGGAGTACCTGTAATCCTGCCGGTGACGTTTTATATCTATTTCGTGGCCGAGGCAAGCGGAGAAATAAAATGCGAACTTGAACTTTCGTCGGAATACAACGCGTCTTATACCGTCAGTGACGCTACCGGCAGTTGGGAGTCGGTGAAAAACAATGACAAAAAAGAGGCCTCCAACCCTTGGGCCGTAGGCACGCTGGACCTTTCCGGCTCGATTTCTGCGGGCGTTAAGTGCGGGGTGATGATAGGTCTCTACAGCTCTACAGTGGGCGTCGGGCTGAATATAACTCCGAAATATACCCTCTCGGCCAGTGCGTCTCTCTCGTCGGAGAACCTGTATATAATCAATCCCGAGGTAGATAACACAGTGGAGGTGGAATCGGAAGTATATTGTGCGGCAAGAATTTTTGGGAAAGAACTCGGAAAGTATTCATATAAATTCCCTTCGGTTTCGATTTTTGACGAAAGTCTTCACCTTTTGCCCGGGATATCTGATTTCAAGGCTGAATGTGATGGAAGCACTTCGGCCGTTGTCACCTACAGGCGGGAAAAGCGTTTTTTCCTTGAAGGGGTGAGCGCCGACGAGGGGTTGGTTCTCCTTGACGAAAACAGTAAGGTGCTAAGCTATCACCAGACCTCCAGTACGGGCGAAACCGATGGGCACATTTCCAAAACCTACACGTTCTCCGGTCTGTCGCCGAAAACAGGCTATTATGTGGCTCCATATTACCGGGTTTTCGGCAAAACCTTTATGGGTGAACAAAAAAACATCCGGACAGACGATGAAATAAGAAAGCAGCGCTATCGCCTTACCTTTCTTTCTTGCGATGGCGAACCATCGCTGCTCCCTCCTGTTACCACTCTCGGCATCAATGTGGAGGTCAACTCCTCGAAAGAGATTCTAAATCTTTCATTTGATGACGGCACATTAGTGAAATACTGGCTCAGGATGGATAAGACACAAGACTACGGAGATAAGATCTTCTTCACAAAGTCTTTTCTCGAGGCCCAACTCTATTGTAACACAGGGTACGACTGCATCAATAAGGACCATAACCACACCGGCGATGATGACCGCATCCAATTGATTCTCCGCTCAGTCTTCGAGTACTATTACGTTCCAAAAACGCAATACGAATCGGGAGTATACCGAAAAAAGTTCTATGAATATCAATATTTTACCTCTACTTTTATGCTTCCGCTTGCATCCGGTATCTACACTCCGTGCGGGGGAGTCTCGGATATAGGCACAGGTATTTACGGCACGTTTGAAACATATGTCCGGGATTGTGTCTTCGACGCTTCCGTGCGTCTGGAACTCATTGAAGATGAAGATGGCGACAAACAATAAAAACAAAAGAAAAAGAATATGAAAGCAACTTTTTTTAAAGCAGCGATTCTTGTTGCGCTTACGCTATTCTGCGCAGGTATATCCGGCGCAGTTACCGTGGACGGTCTTACCTACTCTGTGAGCAACGGTGTGGCGACTCTTACGGGAGCGACTTCCCGCAACATCACTTCGCTCACTATCCCGGCAACCATAACTTCCGGAGGAAAGACCTACCCGGTCAATAAAATCACTTACAACGCGTTTCATAATTATTCCTCTCTTCGCTCGGTGCGCATCGCGGACTCGGAGACTTATCTCGGCTGCCAGCCTTACAAATATGGCGGCCAGATAATCTATCACTCCCCGTTCGAGAACTGCCCGATAGAGGAGTATTATGTCGGGCGCAATCTGGCTTTTGGAGGGCCAACCAGTGTGCAGACTGATTATTTTGTAATAGGCTCGTCGGCCGACTGCGTGGATATAACCTTTGGCGGCCATATGACGTTTATTCCTGCAAGGGGTTTTCTGTTCAAGGGAATGGATGCCGGAAAACTTGGAAGTCTTACATTGGAAGGAGAACTGTCGAATATCAATTCACAGACCTTCAAGGATGCTGTGAATCTGAAGACTCTGACGCTCAAGCCCGGAAGCTATTCTGTACTGGCGTCGATGTTCCCTGACGGTCATGTGTTCGATGCCTTGAATCTGGAGAGGATCTACACTTCGCAGCTTCCTTTCGACGCCCGGTGTGTGGCCTTCGGCAACTTATGGACGGAAATCCCCGGAAGCTTCCTTGAGGGCAAGAAAGAACTTCAGAAAGTAGCTCTTCCGGAAACGATAACAAAAATCGGAATTAAGGCGTTCGGTTATTGCGATCTCCTTAGCGAAATCAATTTTCCAGGCTCACTTAAGGAAATCGGAGGCGACGCATTTAAATCCTGTCCGGAGCTTGCCGAAATCCATCTGAATGATGGTCTTGAGATTATCTATTATCATGCGTTTGAAGGGTGTAAAGGCCCCGAGCGACTTGTGATCCCGAATACGGTTTCTAAGGTAGACTATGGTGCTTTTGCCGGGAACAGCAATATAAAGGAAATCGAAATTCTCCCGTCGTCACTTAATGAACCAATAACTGTAGGTGACAGAGCCTTCGGCGTCGGATCGTCCGACAAGCTGGTTCTCGGGCGCGTTGTAGTGCATGATGCCTATAACGATCCGTTCAAGGAATGTTCGCCGAAAGAAATTGTCTTCGGCGAGGTATGGACGGAAATACCCTCGAATCTGTTCAACGGTATGACGGAATTGAAGGCCGTAACTTTGCCGGAAACAGTCGAAAAGATAGCATCCATGGCTTTTTATGAATGTAACTCCTTGGCTACAGTCAATTTCCCCGCATCGTTGAAAGAAATCGGCCGAATGGCTTTTCAAGGTTGCACTGCATTATCAGATATTGTTCTGAACGACGGTCTTGAAATTATAGGTTATGAGGTGTTTAAAGATTGTGCGGGGCCGGATAGGCTTGTACTACCCTCTTCATTGAAAGAAGTTGGGGCCAGTGCGTTTTATGGATGTGGAAATGTCAATGAAATCGAAATACTCCCTTCCGCCGACAACTCTCCGCTTCTGCTGGACACGGGGTCAATCGGAGTCGGCCGATTCAGCACCTTGAAGTTGAATAGGCTTGTTAAAGGCCTTTCTGGCGATTACTCGAACTGGCTTTCGGAATGCAGTCCGGAAAACGTTGTTTTCGGGGAGGCATGGACGGACATTCCGGATATCCGCTTGGGTGGAAAGGAAAGTCTGAAATCGCTCAGTTTTCCCTCTACGCTGGAGCATATCGCAACGAATACATTCATGGGTTGCCCGGCTATTGAGCGCGTTGAGTCCAAGGCCATTGTGCCTCCTGTGTGTGAATCGGACGGCCAGTGGTTCAATTACGAGGTCTACAGCACGGCAGAGCTTTACATCCCTCTCGGGAGCCGCGAGGTTTACGAGAAGGCCGTGATGTGGAAGAATTTCGCCAATATCAAGTGTGAGGGCGCCCACCTTGTGACCGTTGTCTATGACAGGGAACTGGGCGCTGTGGTGCTCAACGGAGCTGATGCCGCCCGCATTGACGTGGAGGACGGCCAACCGCTTGAAATCGCAATCAATCCCGGAGAGGAGATTCTGATCTCCCAAGTCACGCTCGACGGCCGCGACATAACGTCCGAGCTCGACGGCGAGGGCCACTACACTGTCGGCGCCGTCACCGAACCCCATGAGCTGAATGTGGAGTTCAAGAAAATTCCCGACGGCATCGATGATGTGTCCGGTGTCGGTGGAGAAGGAATAGATTTCGCTAAGCCTTTTGAAATCTACCGCCTCGACGGTGTGAGGGTATTCAAGGATCTTGACGCGCTCGTCCCCGGATGCTACATCCTGCGCCAGGGCGCGCTCGTCGGTAAAATATCCGTTAAGTAAACCGGCGGTTGTTTAAAACCGTGCGTACGGCGGCGGGGCATGCAGGCTCCGCCGTCGCTCATTTGGGCCTCGGCTGTGCTCAGTGGAGTGCTCAAGGAAGATTCAATAACGAAGTGCAAAAATCCTCGTTCTGAATAGCCCCCATATTTT
>OLSQ01001098.1_pt1 | contig 23520 bp, 18 predicted proteins | sample 1672561 | NCBI WGS metagenome assembly OLSQ01 (sample SAMEA3136699, study PRJEB25190) | human gut metagenome | biome: human gut; feature: human-associated habitat; material: faeces | place: Austria | collected 2013
GCTTTATCTGGTTCTTCGCCAAAGCATTCTTTGTGGTATTCCTTTTGATGTGGATCAAATGGACTTTCCCACGCTTGCGTATCGACCAGATTCTGAATCTGGAATGGAAATATCTGGTTCCTATTTCTATGGTAAACTTATTAATAATGGCATGTTGTGTAGCCTTCGGCTTTCATTTCTAGCAGATTAGATTATGGAATATAAAGATAAAAAATATACGTACTTAGGTGGTCTGGTGCATGGCATCAGTACACTGGCAACGGGTATGAAAACCAGCATCAAGGTATACTTCCGTAAGAAAGTGACCGAGCAATACCCCGAAAACCGGAAAGAGCTGAAAATGTTCGACCGTTTCCGTGGTACGCTGAATATGCCCCACAATGAGAATAATGAACATCGCTGTGTAGCTTGCGGACTGTGTCAAATGGCCTGTCCGAACGATACAATCAAAGTGACCAGCGAAACCGTCGAAACAGAAGATGGAAAAAAGAAGAAAATCCTGGCAAAATATGAATGGAATGCCTGCATTCCAGGTCATATTTGACTGGATTTATATGGCGAAGTAACCACATGAGCAAAAGGAAAGCTGCGTAGCAGCGATTTTGCGAATGTGGTTTTGAATAGTTACTAAAATTAAAATATCAAAGAATTAAGTGAGGGTTATTATGGGCGTACAGCAATATGAAGATCTTTCCAAAGATGTTAAAAAGCTATTTAAGCTGGATACGAAGAATACCAGCTATGTCATTGCCGTTGTGGATGATGAACAGTTTCTGGGACATGTGTATTATGGACAGAAACTAAACGATTATCATCTGGATCATTTATTGAGAATCGAGGAGGGACCCTTTGTTCCTTCCAGGAACAATCGTGACCGTGGTTCCTTTCTTGACAGTTTTCCGATGGAATATCCGGCACATGGTCTTGGTGACTACCGTGAGGACTGCATCAGCATCCGTACCGGGGAGGGAAATACCGGTCTTTCTTTAAATTATGTTTCCCATAAGATTATATTGGGAAAGCCTGCCTTAGAAGGACTTCCGGCTTCTTTTGGAACAGAGCAGGAATGTGAGACTCTGGAAATCACCTGCAGGGACAGTCATACCGGTCTGGAAGCAGTTCTGATGTACACGGTATTTGAAGATGTGGATGTGATCACCAGAAGTGTGAAAGTGGTGAATGCTTCCGAAAAGACCTTATTTTTGACCAGAGTTATGAGTGCCTGTCTCGATATGGATAACCGTGATTTTGAAGCAGTCACCCTTCATGGTTCCTGGGCAAGAGAGCGTCATATCCAGACGGTTCCGGTAAGCCATGCAAAGCTTTCTGTAGAGTCCGTCAGGGGCGAATCCAGCCATCAGGATCATCCGTTCATGGCATTAAAGACAAAGGGTGCCGATGACGATCAAGGTGAAGTTTACGCAATGAATTTCGTATATTCCGGTAACTTTAAGGTTATGGTACAGAACGATCAGTTTGACCAGCTTCGTATGATCATGGGAATTCATCCTGAGGACTTTAGCTGGAAGCTGAATCCGGGCGAGACCTTTCAGGCTCCGGAAGTAGTTATGGTATATTCTGCGGGCGGACTTGGCACAATGACCAGAACCTTCCATGATTTCTACCGCAATCATCTGATCCGTGGAGAATATAAGGACAAGAAGCGCCCGATTCTTATTAATAACTGGGAAGCTACTTATTTTGAATTTAATACCGAGAAGCTGATTGCGATTGCAAAGCAGGCTTCAGAGCTTGGTATTGAGATGCTGGTTATGGATGATGGTTGGTTTGGTGACCGCTTCGATGATAACCGTGCACTTGGTGACTGGGTAGTGAATGAAGAAAAGCTGCCTGGCGGATTGAAGTATCTGGTAGATGAAGTAAATAAGCTTGGCATGAAGTTCGGTATCTGGTTTGAACCGGAAATGATTTCGCCGGATTCCAATCTGTACAGGGAACATCCGGATTGGGCGATTGCCATTCCGGGACGTGTTGGAACACGCAGCCGTAACCAGTATGTTTTAGATCTTTCCAGAAGAGAGGTCTTAGAGCATACCTATGAGAGTGTAGCCAGGATTTTAAGAAGTGCACATATTGAATATGTGAAGTGGGATATGAACCGTCAGCTTACGGATATCGGTTCTGCTGTTCTTCCGGCGGATCAGATGGGTGAGCTTTATCACCGGTATGTTCTTGCGGTATATGAACTGCAGGAGCGTCTGATGAAGGAATTCCCGTATCTGCTGTTGGAGAACTGCTCCGGCGGCGGCGCAAGATTTGATCCCGGTATGTTATACTACAGTCCGCAGATCTGGTGCTCTGATGATACCGATGCAATTGAGAGACTGATCATTCAGGAGGGAACTTCTCTTGTTTATCCGCTTTCTGCAATGGGGGCGCATGTATCCGACTGCCCGAACCATACCGTAGGAAGAGTAACCCCTTTTGAAACAAGAGGCTATGTGGCTCTGGCAGGAACCTTTGGCTATGAGCTTGATGTAACAAAGATTCCGCAGGAAGACCGTGAGATGATTCCGGAACAGGTTGCGATGTATCACAAATATAACGATCTCGTCCGGGAAGGTGATTATTACCGAATTGCATCCTACAGCCGGAATCATATGTTTGACTGCTATGGTGTTGTCCGCAAGGATAAGGAAGAAGCACTCTTTACCTATGTACAGGTCATGAATCGTCCGAATTATCACAGCAGAAGAATTTTCTTCAAGGGACTTGATCCTGAGAAGCTGTATCAGATCGAGGGAGAAGAAGGAACCTATACCGGTGATGTACTGATGAAGGCCGGATATCTGGTACAGAATCTCTGGGGTGATTACAAAGCACGTCTGATCCATGTGGTGAAAGCATAAGGACAGGCAGATAAATTCTGAAGAGGGATGGCAAAAGTAATGGCGAAAACAGTGAAACTGGCAGATATTGCTGCGATCGTGAATGTGAGCACGGTAACTGTTTCCAAGGCGCTTTCTGACCAAAAAGGGGTTAGCGAGGAAATGCGGGCAAGAATCAAGCAGCTTGCCAGGGAAATGGGCTATCAGACACCGACGGCAGCAAGATTAAGCAGTAATAAGCGGACTTATAATATCGGGGTTTTAATTTCAGAGATTTATTTTGACCAGACACAGTCCTTTTACTGGCAGATGTATCAGTCCGTGGCAACGAAGGCGGTATCGAAGGAATGCTTTACGCTTCTTGAGGTGCTTTCCATGCAGAATGAAAAGGAAATGATTCTTCCGAAGCTCCTTCAGGAGGAGAAGATGGACGGACTGATCATTATCGGTATGTTATCTTCCGACTATCTGTCCCTGATTGAACGTAATATCAAGGTACCCTATATCTGTCTGGACTTTTATGACCGCAAGCACGAATTTGATGCAGTGATTACGGATAACTTCTATGGAATGTATAAGCTGGTGAATTATCTGTTCGAAATGGGACATAAGAAGATTGCCTATGTGGGGACGCTGCTTTCCACGAACAGTATTACCGACCGTTATATGGGTTATTATAAAGCAATGCTGGAGCATGGGCAGGAGGTGCCGGCAGATTATGTGATTGATGACCGTTCGAAGGATACCAGGGCGCGGCGTATCAATTATGACTTCGTTCTTCCGAAGGATATGCCGACGGCGTTTGCCTGTAACAATGATGTAACGGCAATTGATCTGATCGGATATCTGAAGCAGAAGGGATACCGTGTGCCGGAGGATATTTCTATTGTAGGCTTTGATAATTATCAGGTTCCCGGAAGAGGGGATCTGGATATCACAACCTATGAGGTGGATATTAAGGAAATGGCACGTAAGACCATAAACAATCTGCTGAAAAAGATCGTTGGTGAGCATTATAAGAAGGGAATTACCACGGTCGAAGGACATATGGTAATTAAGACAAGTGTGAAAAAGCTGTAATGATTCGGGCAATAGGATCCTGAATGGCTACAGGAAGGAAACAATAGGAAACCTGTAAGGGAATCGGTGGCTATGACCACGGTTCCCTTGCTTTATATTCGAGCGGAGTACAGCCCTCATATTTTTTAAATAAGGAGATAAAGTGATTCGTGTTGTCGATGCCGACTGCACTGCCGACCTCGTGAATACGCAAGGACGTGGTTTCGAGCAGGTGGCAGGCGATACGGATTCTCCGCCGGTTCAGGTATTGGAGCGGTGTGATACCATAGTATTCGCCGAACTCCCGGCAGATGCGGTATTTACTGATACTGAATCTGGCTTCCAGATCATCGAGAGAGTAATTTTCCTCGTAGTGCTCCTCAAACAAATCGTGGATCTTTTCTATATAAGAAGGAATTTTGCGGAATTCCTGATCTTTCTTTAAAAATTCAACGGTGAATTCGGTCAGCAGATGGTTCAGGAGATCGCTGGCACGAAGCTGTGAAATCATGGTCTTTTCATAATTCAGGCATAGAAGCTTTTCCAGATGTAATACATACTCGGAGTGGGCTGTAGCATTCAGAATACAGAAGGGTTCTTTGGTAATCAGACTTAGCATCTCAGCGGCACGTACATTATCAAAGAATAAAACCTGATATTTCCAGGGACTTACTGCAACATCAATCCGGAAACGCTGTCTGCAGTTAAGCAGAAGCAGGGAGTTTTCGGTCAGGGAAATCACATGCTGGTTCATAAGCAGCTTTCCACATCCTGCCATGGTGTATAGTAGCAGGAAGCAGGGAAGCGCCTGAACGTCAAAGGACCAGGAATTGCGAACGGCAAGATTCCCACCGGAGTAAAAGTCAGAGGCGGTTTTGGCTGCAATCTGCTTATCCGTTGTAAAAAGATGTCCAAGAAAGTCCTCCGGCTGCATCGAAGATGAAGTTTTGGGTGTGGATAATAAAGCTTCTTTAAATACAGAAGTAAAGTCTGTTGTGTTCATAATCCTATTATAGAAAAAAGAACGGGAATATGCAATTACCGATCTCTGATATAGAAATGTTGTACAATAAGCTTATATTTTGGAGCCAGAGTTGTGCAAATCCGACACCTAAATATAGACCGGAAATACTAAATATGGATTTTGTAGCTTGAAAAATAAGAAATTAATTAATTTTAACCTCATAAAGTAAACGTTTAAGTGAATTTTGAGAGGTATAATATGGATAAAATGTATAAAAAAAGATTACAAAATTTGTAAAAAAAGAAGAATTGAATAAACAAAACAAGAATATATTATAAAATGCAATAATAAGTGATGATTAAAAAAATAAATTAAATATAATTTAAATTAAGTTACAAGCGTAGCTTACAGGACAAACAGACTTTGTTCAGAAAAAAGGAGGAAAAAGTTATTATGAAACTGAAAAAAGTTTTAGCCGTATGTCTTGCAACAGCCATGACATTTTCTATGGTAGCATGTGGCGGCGCAAGCACAGACACCACAACTCCTGCTGACACCTCAGCAGACACAGAAACAGAAGCTCCTGCAGAAGAAGAAGCAGAAGCACCCGCAGAAGAAGAGGCAGAAGCACCTGCAGAAGACGGGGCACTTACATACTCTTCCATCACATTAGGTGAGGACTACACAGACCTTACAGCAACCATTAAGTGGCTTCATCATAAGACTGACCGTGCAGAAGACGGAACAATCGATAAGATGATCGCTGAATTCAACAAAGATTATCCGAACATCACTGTTGAAGCAGAAGCAGTTACCGATTACGCAGAAGATGCTCTTCTTCGTCTTTCCACAGGTGACTGGGGTGATATCATGTTCATCCCTGCAGTAGACAAGGCTGATTACGCAACATACTTCATGCCCCTTGATGACTACGATACACTGTCCCAGACACTGAACTTCGTAGATGCTCATCAGGTAGATGGCAAGGCTTATGGTATTCCTTACATGGCTAATGCACAGGGCGTTGTTTACAACAAGGCAGTATTTGAGAAGGCTGGTATTACCACACTTCCTACCACTCCTGATGAATTCATCGCTGACCTTCAGTTAATCAAGGACAACACAGATGCAATTCCTCTTTACACCAACTATGCAGCAGGCTGGACCATGGGCGCATGGGATGCTTACCTTGGAGTTGTTTCCAATGGTGATGATACCTACATGAACCAGAAGTTCGTTCATACCGCTGAACCTTTTAAGGATAACGGTGACGGAACCGGTGCATACGCTCTTTACAAGATTCTTTACGATGCAGTTGCTGATGGCTTAATCGAAGACGACTACACCACAACTGACTGGGAAGGCTGCAAGGGTATGCTGAACAGAGGTGAAATCGGATGTATGGTACTTGGTTCCTGGGCTTATTCCCAGATGGTAGATGCTGACTCCCACGGTGAAGACGTTGGATATATGCCTTTCCCGATGAGCGTTAACGGAACACAGTATGCATTAGCTGGTGGTGACTACAGCTACTGCATTAATGTAAACTCTTCCGATGATAACAAGGCAGCTTCCCTGGTATTCATTAAGTGGATGACCGAGAAGTCCAACTGGTGCTACAACGAAGGTGGTTACACCGTAGTTAAGGGTGGCGAGAATCCGGATATGTACAAGGCATTCGACGGATGCACTACAATGGCAGATCAGCCTGCTTTAGCCGGTGAAGAAAACCTTCTGAACGACATGAACTCTGAATCCGAACTTTCCTTCAATGCAGGTGGTAACGATAAGGTTCAGAGAATCGTTGAAGCAGCAGCTACCGGATCTGAAACCTATGATGATATCATGGCAGACTGGACCAAGGCTTGGAACGATGCTCAGGCTGAACTTGGAGTAGAAGTTAACAACTAATCCATAGATTCGTTCATTACAAGTAAATCAATGAGCCAGGGGGAGTAATTCTCTCTGGCTCGATTTATCAGGGAGGTCACAAATGGAGGCAACTAATATTACGACACAAAAAAAGAAAAGATCATTTGGCGAGTGGGCCAGAAGCAGAGACGGGCAAAAGGTATTTGTTATGATTGCCTTTTTGATTGTACCTCTGGTATTACTGATTGTGTTTACCTATCTTCCGTTTGCGGAGATGGTAAGCTACAGCTTTTATAATATGAAATATACCGGTGCCCGTAAATTTGTAGGATGGAAAAACTACATGAAGGTGTTCCAGAGAAGCGACTGCTTCGGAGCATTGAAGCTGAGCCTGTACTATATGCTTGGATCGGTAGTACAGCTTGCAATTGCATTGTATCTTGCTACAATGTTAAGTTTTAAAACCAGGTTCGGTGATCTCTTTAAGGGATTTATGTTCTTCCCGTTCCTGATTAACGGTATTGCCGTTGGTTTTATCTTTAAGTTCTTCTACACCAGAGGATTCGTATTTGATACCGTTCTCCAGTGGTGTGGATTCCAGTTAGACAATCTTCCGTACTGGCTCAAAGACCAGAGCATTAACAACTTTTCCCTGGTTGGAACCTCTGTATGGCGTTATTTCGGGCAGAACATGGTATTGTTCATCGGAGCAATCATGTCCGTGGATCCGGAGCTGTATGAAGCTTCCATGCTGGACGGTGCAAATAAATGGCATCAGTTCTTATATATTATTCTGCCGAGTATTAAAACAATTTTAACATTGAATGTTATCCTTTCCATTACCGGATCCTTAAGTGCATTCGAGCCACCTTATGTTATCACTGATGGTGCAAACGGAACGGGTACTTACTTCGTAATCATGCATCAGATCGCACATACGCAGCAAAAGGTAGGTCTGGCATCTGCGATGGCAGTTGTGCTTCTGGCGATTATTCTGGTTGTGACAGTGGCACAGAAGCTGTTCTTTAAGTATGTCTTCAAGAATTCTGAGGATGAGGATATTAATGCTGCAGTGAAGCGAGAGAAGAAGCTTGCCAAGCTTGCTGCAAAGAAGGAGGGAAGATAAGATGACAATTTTCGGATATATTAAAAAATTCATTCTGATCTTTTTAAAGTATGCATCCCTTGTTCTCTTTTCCCTGGTAGCGATTATTCCGCTGGTTTCCTGCGTAATTACCGCTTTCAAAACGGATGCAGAGTATAACAGTACGAATGTTATGACTCCCCCGTCGAGCTGGCTGTACTTTGAAAACTTCGTAAGTGCCTTTAAGAAAGCCGGAATGGGAAGAGCATTTATTAACTCCACGATCATTCTGATAGCAGTATTGATTTTATCCGTATTCATCGGAACACAGCTTGCTTATGTGCTGAACCGTTTTCAATTTTTCGGAAACACCCTGATCCGTAACCTGTTCCTGGTTGCCTGCCAGCTTCCCGGTGTAGCGATGCAGATCGCAGTTTACGAGATGATGTATAAGTTAGGATTTATCAACAATATGTTTGGTTATATCCTGATGACCTGTGGTACGGACGTTATTTCAATTTATATTTACATCCAGTTCTTTGAGAATATTGATTATTCACTGGATGAGTCGGCAATCATGGATGGTGCATCTTACTTCACTATTTTCTACAAAATTTTGCTGCCACTGTTGAAACCGGCTATTGTAACTGCATGTATTCTGAAGGGCGTTGGTACCTACAACGAATACTATAATGCGAACCTTTATCTGCAGGATAAGAAAAGATATGCAACGGTAGCCACCTCTCTGTATACCTTCGTAGGACCTCTGGGAAGTAAATACAACCTGATCTGTGCCGGCGTTATTATTTCACTGCTTCCTGCACTGATCGTATTTATTACCTGCCAGAAGCAGATTTATTCCGGGTTGACAGCCGGAGCGGTTAAGGGTTAACACAAGACTGATTTTACGGAGGGTGGAATTATGATGGTAAATGAAATTCAGGATCATCTTATGCAGACAATTATTCCCTTTTGGAAGAATTTGAGAGACAATGAGTATGGCGGATATTATGGTTATATGACCTATGATCTTGCAGTGGATAAGAAGGCTGTAAAGGGATGTATCTTAAACAGCCGTATCATGTGGTTCTTCTCCAATGCCTATACCCTGCTTAAGGATGAGTCCCTTTTAGACGAGGCAAAGCATGCCTATGAGTTTTTGAAGAACTGCTGTCTGGATCGTGTGAACGGTGGAATCTTCTGGTCCATCCAGTATGACGGAAAGCCGGAGGATACCACGAAGCATACCTACAATCAGGCATTTGCAATCTATGCTTTAAGCTCATATTATGAAGCGTCCGGTGATGAAGAAGCATTAAGTATTGCCAAAGAGCTGTATCATATTGTTGAAAATAAATGTACCGATGAAATCGGATATCTGGAAGCGTTCAATAAGGAATTCCATCTCATTGAGAACGATAAGCTTTCTGAGAACGGTATCATCGCAGATAAGACAATGAATACCCTGCTTCATGTATTTGAAGCATACACAGAGCTGTATCGTGTGGCCAGGCTCCCGGAAGTGGCAGAGAGCCTTAAGTGGATTATGGATACCTTTGCAACGAAGGTCTATAATCCGGAGCTTCATCGCCAGGAGGTTTTCTTTGACGCAGACATGAATTCGATCCTTGATCTTCATTCCTATGGACATGATATTGAAACCGCATGGTTAATGGATCGCGGTATCGAAGTTCTTGGAGATCCGAAGTACGAAGCACTTCTTTCTCCAATTACGAAGGATCTGACAGCCCAGATTTACAAGGTTGCCTTTGATGGACATTCTTTGGCAAACGAATGTGAAAAGGGTGTTGTGAATACACATCGTATCTGGTGGGTACAGGCAGAAACGGTGGTTGGATTTTTGAATGGTTATGAGAAGGAGCCTTCAAAGACGGAATATCTGGAGGCAGCAGAGAGTGAATGGCAGTTCATCAAGGATCATGTCATTGATAAGCGTGCAGGCTCCGAATGGTTCTGGGAAGTAGACCCGGAGGGTAAGCCTTATGAGGGAAGACCGATTGTAGAACCATGGAAGTGCCCGTATCATAACGGAAGAATGTGTTTCGAAGTAATTAAGAGATCCCGTAAAGAAGGAGGAAAATTCTAATAATGAATAAACAATATGAGATTGAGTCAGCGAAGCTTGAGCTGCTCATCAACCGTAAGAACGAGATCGATCCCGATTTCTATAATGGCATTTATGACCGGTATAAGTATCCGGTATTAACAAGAGAGCATGCTCCGTTAATCTGGCAGTATGACTTAAATCCGGAAACCAATCCTTATTTTATGAAGAGACTTGGAATTAATGCAGTATTGAATTCCGGAGCAATTGAATTAAACGGTAAGTATTATCTGGTAGCCAGAGTAGAAGGAGATGACCGTAAGTCCTTCTTTGCAGTAGCAGAAAGTGACAGCCCGGTGGATGGATTCCGTTTCTGGGATTATCCGATTCTTCTTCCTGAAACCTGTCCGGAAGAAACCAACGTATACGATATGCGTCTTACCAAGCATGAAGATGGCTACATCTACGGTGTATTCTGTTCCGAAAGCAAGGACACCTCCGTAAACGATCTTTCTGCGGCAGTTGCAGCGGCAGGTATCGTCAGAACCAGGGATTTAAAGACCTGGGAGAGACTTGACAACTTAACAACACTTCATTCTCCCCAGCAGAGAAACGTGGTTCTTCATCCGGAATTTGTAAACGGTAAGTATGCCTTCTATACCAGACCGATGGATGATTTTATTGACACCGGATCAGGTGGTGGCATTGGATTTGGTTTGTGTGATGATATTGAACATGCTGTAATTGACGAAGAGAAGATGACCAGCTTACGTAAGTATCATACCATTACCGAGGTGAAGAATGGTGCGGGTGCTGTTCCGATCAAGACCGAAAAGGGATGGATTCATATTGCACACGGTGTCCGTAACACAGCTGCAGGACTCCGCTATGTTATTTATGCATTTGCAACCGACTTAAATGATCCTTCCAGGGTGATTGCTGAGCCCTCCGGAATGCTGATCGGACCCAGAGGCGGAGAGAGAGTCGGAGATGTTTCCAATGTCGTATTTACCAATGGTGCGATTACAACAGAAAACGGAGATGTATATATTTATTATGCATCCAGCGATACCAGAATGCATGTGGCATCCACAACGATTGACAAGCTGATTGACTATGTATTCAATACTCCCCAGGATCCGCTTCGTTCTGTAGAATGTGTTGCTCAGAGATGTGACCTTGTAAAGAAGAATCTGGAATACCTGAATCGCAGATAATTACAGTTCAGCCATGCCTTACACAATCATTTCTGCATGGCTGAACTGTTATCGCAGATAATGAGCTGCGGCTTATAAAATGAAACTATAAACCAACAGAAAGGAAAATAAAATGAGCGAATTAAAAATGATTGCCCCTCCTGTTAAGAATGTTCCCTGGCAGGAAAGACCTGCAAATTTAACAGGAGCACCGATCTGGAGATATACAGAGAACCCGATCATCGGAAGAAATCCGGTAGAGGGTGTTGCAAGAATCTTTAACAGTGCCGTAATGCCTTACGGAGATGAATTCATCGGTGTATTCCGTGGCGAGCAGACAAACGGTATCCCTTATATCTATATGGGAAGAAGTAAGGATGGCATTCACTGGGATTTCGATAAGGAAAAGATTCCTTTTGTCAATGAAAAGGGAGAACCTTTCATGCCCAGATATGCTTATGATCCGAGACTTGTAAAGGTAGAGGATACCTATTATATCATCTGGTGTCAGGATTTCTATGGTGCTTCCATTGGTATGGCAAAGACCACCGATTTCAAGACCTTCACAAGACTGGAGAATCCGTTCATTCCTTACAACAGAAATGCGGTATTGTTCCCTCGTAAGATTAACGGCAACTACATGCTGTTAAGCAGACCTTCCGACAGTGGACATACACCGTTTGGAGATATTTTCTTAAGCGAAAGTCCGGATCTTGTATACTGGGGCAGACACAGACATGTGATGAGCCAGGGAAGCGAATGGTGGGAATCCGTTAAGATCGGTGGCGGTGCTGCTCCGATCGAGACAAGCGAAGGATGGCTCCTGTTCTATCATGGTGTAAGCGGAACCTGTAACGGATTTGTTTACTCCATCGGTGGTGCAATCCTTGACCTGGAGAATCCTTCTATTGTAAAATATCGTTGTGAAACCTTCCTTCTTACTCCGGAAGAGTGGTATGAGGAAAGAGGATTCGTTCCTAATGTATGTTTCCCCTGTGCAACGATTCATGATCCGGAAACCGGTAAAATCGCAATTTACTATGGTTGTGCAGACAGCTATGTAGGTCTTGCATTTACACAGTTCGAGGATATTGTTGCTTATATTAAAGAGCACAGCAGATTGACTGAAACTGATACAGAAATCGGCATCAGATAAGGTGCTTAACAGCTACGATAGGAATTATAAAAGGAATGGAAAGGCTTGTTGAAAAGCAAGCCTTTCTGAATATTTTCCAAAGAAACAGGTTGGGGAGGTGTCTATGGGATATCCGGTAGATTTTGAAAAAGGTGAGTTAAACAGAGGTAACTGGAAGCGCATTAAAGCGTGCATGAAAAAGGCAGAAGCAGGAGAACCGGTCAAAGTTGGATTCCTCGGAGGATCCATTACGCAGGGAAGTCTGTCTTCCACACCCGAAACATGCTATGCTTATCTGGTTTATAAGTGGTGGAAGGAGAAGTTTCCGCAGGCGCAGATAGAATATATTAATGCAGGAATTGGCGGTACAACCTCCCAGTTTGGTGTATCCAGGGTAGAGCAGCATTTATTGCAGAAAAAGCCTGACTTTATTCTGATTGAGTTTGCAGTAAATGATGATAACAATGAATTTTTCAGAGAGACCTACGAAGGTCTGATCCGTAAAACCTATGGTGATGCAAGTGCGCCGGCCGTTCTTTTGATGAACAATGTCCGGTATGATAACGGAATCAGCGCAGAGGATCAGCATGCAGCAGTAGCACGTGCTTATCAGCTTCCGATGGTCAGCATGAAGAGTACGATTTTACCTCCGGTAAAATCCGGTCAGATCAGGAATCGTGAGATTACCCCGGATGATCTTCATCCGAATGATGATGGCCACGCACTGGTAGCGAAGGTTATTACCACATTTTTAGAGAAAGTTTATCAGGATCGTAATACCGAAGAGGCAGATCCTGACTTTAACGGGAAAACACTTCCGGATCCGATTACTGCCAATGAGTATGAGAATTCGGTACGATATAAAAATTATAACAGTACTCCGGCTCTTAACGGTTTCCAGAAGGATCCCCATAAGAAGAAGGAGTTTCTGGATATTTTCAGCGGAGGCTTTATTGCTTCCAGCGTAGGAGATGAAATCTCCTTTGACATTGAAGCAACGGGAATTGCAATCCAGTATCGCAAAACGATCCACAGACCGACTCCGGTTGCAGAGGTTGTGGTGGATGGAGATGAAAGCACGAGAACCGTTCTTGACGGAAACTTTGATGAGGACTGGGGTGACTGCCTGTTTATCCAGACGATAACCCGTCATACCGAACTTAAGAAGCATCATGTGCAGATCCGCATTATTGAAGCTCATGAAGACGATCAGGTACCATTCTATCTGGTATCTGTGATCGGTTCTAAATAACCAAAGGGGGAGAGGGTATGGCATCAAAAAAAGAAAAAAAGATTAAGTTACCGAAATTATCTAAGTTACCGAAAACGGACAAGGTGAAGAAACAGAAGAAGGAAGCTGCCAGACCGGATTTCAAAAAAATGCTTGCCGGTCTGAAAAATTTGGGGGGATCAAATAAAAAGAGCATTCTCAGCACATTGCTTGTAGCGTTTATGGTGCCGGTTGTGCTGATGATTGCATTGGGTGTTGTGTCCTATCGTACGGCCTCATCCGGTATAGTAGACAAATATAAAGAGTCTGCACAATCAACCGTATCGGCAGTAGGTGATTATTTTAATCTGGTCTGTACCAATATTTCAAATAAAGCTGTCGAGATGATTACGAACAGTGATGTGGGCGATTATTATGATAAGTATTACGGAAAACAGGAATCAAAAGCATTGGAGACCTTCCGTAGTGCGAAATCCGATATTGGTAATGCCAAGTCTACAAACAAGAATATTTACAGTTGTACGGTTATTCCTGAGGGAGGTGCATACCTTTCCACCTTATCCGGCGGTATGACAGAAACACCTGTGGCAGATTTCAGTAATACGGCTGAAGGACAGTATTTTGCAGCCAATAGCACCCAGAGAAACAGATGGCTGGGTTACCAGACTTATCTGGATGATAATATGCAGAGCAAACAGGAAAAATATGCCATGGTTTATTATCAGAAATTTTCCAATTCGGATGCTTATCTGGTTATGTCACTGGATATATCCGTAGCAGAGAAGATGCTGGGAGAAATCGATTTCGGCAAGGGCAGCGTGAAGGCACTTGTAACCTATGACGGAAGAGAAGTGGCTTTTGAGCAGAAGACAGATAATCCGGCAGAGGCAGATGAGGGAAAGGCTGCATCGGATAAGGAAGACGAAGCTGCAGCCGCAAAGCAGTGGTTTGTAGGAAGCGACTTCTATGAAAGTACGAAGGAAGCAGAAGAAGCCGGCTACATGGATGTCAAGATTGATGGTAAAAAATATGTATATATTTATACACCCGTAGGAAACACCAAAGCCATGATCTGTACCCTGATACCGCAAAGCAATGTGCTCGGACAGGTGGGAAGTATTAAGTACATTACGATCTTCATGGTAATTCTGGCAGCAGGTGCGGCACTTGTCACCGGTTTTGTGATTTCTACCGGCATCAGTAAGACCGTAAGGAAAATGAGCGGAGGCCTTGCCAAGGTAGCACAGGGTGATTTAACCCAGGACTTTACTACAAAAAGGCAGGATGAGTTTAAAGAGCTGACCGGAAGCCTCAATGCCATGATAGAGAGTATGCGGGGATTAATGCGGGATATGAAGCAGTTCGGCAGTAAGGTAACCGGACTTGCGGAGAATGTTTCTGATAAAACCGGGGTCATCAATACTTCCATGCAGGATATAGCAAGAGCCATGGGTGAAGTGGCAGGCGGTGTGCAGGGACAGGCAGAGGATACGGAGAGCAGCAATGAGAATATGATAAGCTTCTCTGAAAATATTACGACAGTTACGGAAAAAACCTCACACATGGGACAGACCGCAGATAAAGCAATTGAAGCCGTGGAACAGGGAAGGGTGATTGTTCAGGAATTAAGCGGTAAGTCGGATACAACCGTATCCTTAACCAGAGTGCTGGTCGACGATATTGACGCTGTACAGAAGAATTCCGAGGAAATCAAGAGCTTTGTTGACGTGATTAACAGTATTGCCGGACAGACGAATCTGCTTTCCTTAAATGCATCCATAGAGGCAGCCAGAGCGGGAGAAGCCGGAAGAGGCTTTGCAGTGGTAGCAGAAGAAATCCGTAAGCTGGCGGATCAGTCCAAGGAATCCGGTAATAAGATTCATGAGATCGTTAAGAAGATTGGTGAGACCGCGGATAAGACAACGGCATCAGCAAGAGAGGCAGAGAGCATGGTCAATGAGCAGGCAAGGGCGCTGCAGGAGACGGTCAATGTGTTTGAAATGATTCAGGATTGTGTAGGTGAGCTGGTAGAGGGTATCCGTTTGATTACGCAAAGACTGGAAGAGAGTATGCTTGAGAAGGATAAAGTGGAAAGTTCCCTGCAGAATATTGCTTCTGTGTCTGAAGAGGTTGCTGCATCCACACAGGAGGTTACGGCTACTTTGGGAGAACAGGTATCTGTTGTCCAGACATTAAAAGAAGAAGTAGAGTTGCTTAGAAGCGATGCACTGGAGCTGGATAAATCCATTGAGAGATTTAAAATTGATTAAGCAAGGCTGAACTGTTACATAAAGCGGGATGACCGCGAGAAAGGAAATGAAATTATGTTTCGTGACGATTTTGTCTGGGGTGTTGCAAGCAGCGCTTACCAGATTGAAGGAAGAGATGCCAATGACGGTGCAGGTGCAATGATCTGGGATAAGTTCATTGCAGAGGGGGGCACGAAGGATGGCTATGGAGCAGAGGTAGCATGTGACCACATGCACCGTTACAAGGATGATTTTGCATTGATGAGACTGATGGGAATTAAAGCATACCGCTTTTCCATCAGCTGGGCAAGACTGATTCCGGAAGGAACCGGTAAGGTGAATGAAAAGGCTGTTGCTTTATACCGGGATATGATCCTGGAAATGAAAAAGAATGGAATCGAGCCGTATCTGACCATGTATCACTGGGAATTTCCCCAGGCGTTACAGGACAGGGGCGGCTGGTTGAATGAAGAGGTTATTCAGTGGTTTGGAGAATATGCCAGGGTTGTTGCGGAAAACTTTTCCGATATCTGCGAGAATTTCATTACCTTAAATGAGCCGGAATGCTTCGTTGGAATCGGACATATGTCCGGATGGCATGCACCGGGCCTGCATCTTCCGTATAAGGATGTGTTCCAGATTGCACACAATGCACTGCGCGCACATGGACAGGCAGTTATTAATCTTCGTAAATATGCCTGTCGTCCGATTAAGGTCGGCTATGCACCGACCTGTGGTATGGCATACCCTGTAAGTAATAAACCGGAGGATGTGGAAGCAGCAAGAAAGGTACTGTTTGGCTTTTATCAGCCGATGGATAACTGGACATGGAATGTAGCATGGTTTAATGATCCGGTATTCTTAGGAAAATATCCGGAAGAAGGCCTGGAGAAGTTCGCGGAATATCTGCCGGAAATCACCGATGAAGATATGAAGCTGATTTCCCAGCCGCTGGATTTCATGGGACAGAATATTTATAATGGATACTTTGTAAAAGCAGGTGAAAACGGAGAAATCGAATTTCCCGAAAGACCGGAGGGCTTTCCGAAGACCGCAGCCAACTGGCCGGTTACACCGGACTGCTTCTACTGGGGTGTGAAGTTTATTTATGACCGTTATAAGCTTCCTCTGTTTGTGACAGAAAACGGTATGTCCTGCCATGATGATGTATCCCTTGATGGCAGAGTACATGATCCGAACCGTCAGAACTTCCTCGACATGTATATTTCTGCATTACAGAAGGCAAACGATGAAGGCGTGGATGTCCGTGGTTACTTCTTATGGACATTTTTAGATAACTTTGAATGGGATAAGGGATATACCGAGCGGTTTGGAATTGTCCATGTGGATTTTGCAACCCAGAAGCGAATCGTAAAGGATTCGGCATTCTGGTATCAGAAGGTGATTGAAATGAACGGAGCAAATTTATCTATTAATACAAAGCAGAGACCGATTCTGTTCCTGGAGCCGGTATTTAAGGAAATGATCTGGGGTGGAAACCGTTTAAGAAGCCTCTTTGGATATGATATTCCGGGTGAGGATACCGGAGAATGTTGGGCAATCGGTGCCCATCAGAACGGGGACTGCGTCGTAAAGGAAGGTCTCTTCAAAGGAAAGACCCTTTCCAGGTTATGGAAGGAGGATCCATATCTTTTTGGCGATGAAGAAGGAGACCGCTTCCCGCTGCTGATTAAGATTATTGATGCAAAGGACAACTTAAGTATTCAGGTACATCCGGATGATGCCTACGCACAGGTTCATGAGAATGGATCCTTAGGAAAGACCGAATGCTGGTACATTCTGGACTGCCCGGAGGACGCAGAGCTTGTGATTGGGCATAATGCGAAGACAAAGGAAGAGCTTACGGAAATGATTTCCGAAGGCAGGTGGGATGAGTTTATCCGCCGCGTTCCGATTAAGAAGGGGGATTTCATCCAGATCAATCCGGGAACCGTACATGCAATCACCAGTGGCTGCCTGATCTTAGAGACGCAGCAGAACAGTGACATTACCTATCGTGTGTATGATTATGACCGTCTGCAGAATGGAAAGCCGCGTCAGTTACATGTACAGCAGAGTATTGATGTGATTAATGTTCCTGCGGCATCTGCCGAAGACAGTGTTAAGTATGTCGGAGACCTGCCGAAGGATCAGTTGAATGAACTGATTCACTGTCCGTACTATACCGTATGGAAGCTGGATGTGACAAAGCCGGTTTCTATCGAACAGACGCATCCGTTTATGAATGTGAGTGTCATTGAAGGAGAGGGACTGGTAAATGGACAGATGATCCGCAAGGGTGATCATTTTATCCTTCCTGCCGGAATCGGAACCGTTGATTTCCAGGGAGACATGAGTCTGATTTTATCTTCTACAAAATAAGTTAAAAGCTGATTAAAAAGTCATAAAAATAAGATGATTTATAGAGGCGCAGGAGGAAATCTCTTGCGCCCTGCTTTATTTTCGACTAGAATGGAAAGGTAAGGGAAGCTTCTGTCAGGAAGTATGGGGGAGAGCAACTCCATGCTTCGTGAAAAGATTTTCCGTGAAACGCTGCGGGATTGCGGCCGGATGAAATTCTGGATATTGCGGAGGAATATGGAAGGCTGTACGAGGTCGAATATGCGACATTCAATAATGTACTCACTTATGCAAGTGAGCACCTTGCGCTTTTTAGGGATAAATATATTTTTATCAACAGTATTCCAGGATATTTCATCGAGGGAGAGGACAAGGAACGACTGGTAAAACAGTACTCAGATCTGCTTTCCCAGTGCACGATTGAAATAAATCAGATAAAATCGGATGAAGGAGGAAACAAATAAGATGATTAATGAACAATATAAGAAAATGCTGGAGGGAAAATCCGTCATCCGGCAGCTTTCCGAATTTGCAACAGCCCGGGGAAAAGAGATTGGTTATGAGAATGTTTTTGACTACAGTCTCGGCAATCCGTCCGTGCCTGTTCCGGATGCATTTAATGAAGAGATGATTCATCTCATTCAGACGAAAAGCTCCATGGAAATTCACGGCTACAGCCCCAGTCTTGGAATCACTTCAGTGAGAGAAAAGATTGCAGAATCCCTGAACCGTAGATTTGATATGGAATATAAGGCAGCGCACATTTTTCCGACCTCAGGTGCAGCCGGAGCGATTGCACATGCGGTCCGCTGTGTAACGAAGCCCGGGGATGAGGTACTGACCTTTGCACCATTTTTTCCGGAGTATAATCCATATATCAATATGACCGGGGCAACGCTTAAGGTGGTGCCGGCGAATACTGTGGACTTCCAGATTAACTTTGACCGGCTTAAGGAAATGCTGAATGAGAAGACGGCAGCAGTCCTCATCAATACCCCCAACAATCCGTCCGGTGTGGTATACAGTGCAGCAACCTTGCAGAAGCTTGCAGATCTGCTTTATGCAAAGCAGAAGGAATATGGACATGATATCTTCCTGATTTCCGATGAACCATATCGCGAGATTGTGTTCGCAGGAGTGGAAGCTCCTTATGTATCCAAATTTTATGACAATACCCTGTCCTGCTATTCCTATTCCAAGTCCTTATCCCTGCCGGGAGAACGTATCGGATATGTGGCAGTCAATCCCAGATGCACGGATGCGGAACTGATCAGTGCGATCTGTGCACAGATTTCCAGGGGAATCGGACACAACTGTCCTTCCTCCATTATTCAGCTTGCTGTTTCGGAGGTGGTGGACATGACCTCGGATATGACAGTTTATGAAACGAATATGAACCTGTTATACAATGAGCTGACAAGCCTTGGATTCGAGTGCGTGAAACCGGGTGGAACCTTCTATATTTTTCCAAAGGCGCTTGAAGAGGATGCGACAGCATTCAGCCAGAAGGCATTAAAGTACGATCTTGTTCTGGTTCCTTCTGACAGCTTCGGTGTCCCGGGATATTTCCGTATGGCCTACTGCATTGATACGGAGAAGGTGGAGCGCTCGCTTACCGCACTTCGCAGGTTTGTGAAGGAAAATTACTAAAAAGTTTCATATTTTATGGTGATCCTGTCATATGGATAGTATGAAAGACATAACGGTTCCGTACAGGTCGAAACATTTACGGCTGAAACCGTGAGTATGATTCAGTAGTGCAAAATACTGTCAGTAAAGCTGATTTTGCACAGTAACTGTGAAGGTGCAAAACAGTTACAAGGCATCATTTTGAGAGGAAATAAAAGATTATGATCGAAATCTTAAAAGCAATTCTGTTTGGTATTGTAGAGGGTATTACAGAGTGGCTTCCGATCAGCAGTACCGGACATATGATTCTGTTGAATGAAATCGTGTCCCTGAATGTATCGGAAGAGTTTTACAGCATGTTTGAAGTGGTGATCCAGCTTGGAGCGATCCTTGCCGTTGTGATTCTGTTCTGGAATCAGATCTGGCCATTTGGAAAGAAGGATAATAAAGAGCCTTTGGCAAAGGACGGAATCGGGGCCTTTGTGAAATGGGATATTTTCAAGCTCTGGTTTCACATTCTGGTATCCTGTGTACCGGCAGCCATAGTCGGTATGCTCTTTGATGAACAGTTAGAAGCATTGTTTTACAATTATCAGACCGTAGCAATTATGCTGATTCTGTTTGGTATTGCATTTATTGTGATTGAGAATTACCATAAAGGAAAGAAGGCGAAGGTGACAGCCTTAGACGGAATTGATTATAAGCTTGCCTTCTGGATCGGTATGTTCCAGCTGATTGCAGCAATTTTTCCCGGCACCTCGCGTTCGGGAGCAACCATCGTCGGAGCATTGTTGCTTGGTGTATCCAGAACGGTTGCAGCAGAGTATACCTTCTTCCTGGCCATTCCGGTTATGTTTGGAGCAAGCCTCTTAAAGGGCATGAAGTTCCTTGCAGGTGCGTCCATGACTTCCATGGAGGGAGCAATTCTTGCAGTCGGCATGGTTGTTGCATTTGTGGTATCCTTCTTCGTGATTAAGTTCCTGCTTGGTTATATTAAGAAGCATGACTTTAAGGTGTTTGGATATTACCGGATTGCACTGGGGATTATTGTGATTCTTTTCTTCCTGATCCGGGGCTGAAAAGTGTTACATCATGTTCTTACGCAGTCTGACAGCAAGTGTCTGGCTGCTGTGTGAGCAGTAACTGAAAAGTGACAGTTTAGCGCAGAAATGTTGACAAGCAGGGGCTTATGGTGTATGCTTCATCATATTGAAGTGTATGCTTCATCAAATGATTGGGGAAATGTCAGGTTAAGAAGTGAAAGGAGTTAGTCATGGCAGAAGTAAAGAAAGCAACAGCAAAAGTAGTTGCTAAGGTACCGGCTGAAGAGAAAAAGGTGGAAGTTAAGGCAGCAGAGGTAAAAGCACCCGAAGTTAAGGCAGAAGTTAAGAAAGAGGCAGTTAAGAAGACTCCCGCTGCTAAGAAAGCACCTGCTAAGAAGGCACCTGCAGCTAAGAAAGAAACCGTTAAGAAGGAAACAGTGAAAAAGGCACCCGTTGCTAAGAAACCCGTTGTAAAAGAAGAAGTAAACTTCCAGTTCAGTGGAAAATCTTATACTTCTGAAGATCTTATCAGAATTACCAGGGATGTATGGAAATATGATTTAAATGGTAAGGAAGAGGATGTAAAGAGCATTGAACTTTATGTAAAGCCTGAAGAGAACACTGCTTATTATGTAATTAATGGTGATGTAACAGGAAGCTTCTTTATCTAAAGTAAGATATCGTACAGCGAAAGAAGATCCGGCGACTGATTTTAAAGACCGGAGTATATGAGAAAAATTAGAAATCCTGCAGGATTTTCCTGCAGGGTTTTTCTTTATAATCTTTAGAATTTTTTAATAAATATTTTCGTTATAGCTGTTGACAATACCCATAGTAAGTGATAGTTTATGTTATGTAGATATTAGCACTCTAATGAGTTGAGTGCTAACAACCATAAAAGAAAGAGTTGGAAAGGGGATGACGGATATGCAGCTGGATGACAGAAAGATTAAGATCATGCAGGCTATTATCCGTAATTACCTGGAAACCGGGGAACCGGTGGGAAGCAGGACCATTTCCAAATATACAGATCTGAATCTTAGTTCGGCAACGATACGGAACGAGATGGCTGATCTGGAAGAGATGGGCTATATTTTGCAGCCCCATACCTCCGCAGGAAGAATTCCTTCTGACAAGGGATACCGCTTATATGTGGATACTATGATGGAGAAGAAGGATAAGGAACTGGAAGAACTGAAGGAGCTCATTCTGGAGAAGGAAGATAAGATGGATAATCTGCTGAAGCAGGTAGCAAAGCTTCTGGCGGTGAATACCAACTATGCCTCCATGATCTCGGCACCGGCAGTTCATAAGAACAAGATCAAATTCCTGCAGCTTTCCAGAGTAGATAAGAATCAGCTGCTTGCTGTGATCGTTATGGAAGGGAATATGATCAAGAACAATATCCTTCCCGTAGCAGAGGAGCTGGATGATGAAACACTTCTGAAGCTGAACATCCTGCTGAATACACATTTAAGCGGGCTGGCACCGGAGGAGATCAATCTTCCGATGATCACAAGGATGAAACAGCAGGCAGGCATACACAGTACCATCGTTGGAGACGTGGTAGATGCGCTTGCAGAAGGGATTAAAGAGGAAGAGGATCTTGAGATCTATACAAGCGGAGCCAATAATATTTTCAGGTATCCTGAATTGGCAGACCAGCAGAAGGCGAGTGAGCTGATCAATACCTTCGAAGAGAAGGATAAGCTGACAGAGCTTGTACAGGACAGCCTTTCTGATAATAATGAAACAGGCATTCAGGTTTATATCGGAAACGAGACTCAGATCCAGTCCATGCAGGACTGCAGTGTGGTAACTGCCACCTATGAACTGGGAGAAGGCATGAGAGGTACGATAGGAATTATCGGACCAAAGCGTATGGACTACGATAAGGTAATTGGAACTCTGAAGACCATTACGCATCAGCTTGATGAGCTTTACAATAAAAAGACGTAGCAAGGAGAGGAATGAAGCAGATGGCAGATGAAAAGGATATTAAGAAAGAAATTGAAATAGAAACACCGGAAGAGGAACCGGAGACACCCGCAGAGGAAACAGAAGTAGAAGTGGAAGAAGCTTCTGAAGAGACAGAAAAAGTGCAGGAAGAGGAAGCCAAAGAGGATAAGAAGGCTTTCAAGAAGAAACAGAAGGCAGACAAGAAGCAGGATGCCATGAAGGAGAAGATCGAAGAGCTGGAGGATAAGGTCAGACGCCAGATGGCTGAATTTGATAACTTCCGTAAGCGTACCGACAAGGAAAAGACAGCAATGTTTGAAACCGGTGCGAAAAGTGTGATCGAGAAGATCCTTCCCGTGGTAGATAACTTCGAAAGAGGTCTGGCCACGATCCCGGAAGAGGAGAAGGGTACTCCTTTTGCAGAAGGTATGGAGATGATCTACAGACAGCTCATGACAGAGCTTGACAAGATGGAGGTAAAGGTCATACCGGCAGTGGGAGAGGAATTTAACCCGGCGCTGCACAATGCAGTGATGCAGGTAGAAAGCGATGAGTATGAGTCCGGTGTGATTGCTCAGGAGCTTTTAAAGGGCTATACTTACAGAGATGCTGTAGTAAGGCACAGTATGGTAGCAGTAGTTGCTTAATAAAGGAATCACAGTTATTTTTCAATGTAACAGAACAATAAAAGAGATTAAACTTTCAGGAGGAGAGAATTATGAGTAAGATCATTGGTATTGACTTAGGTACAACAAACAGCTGCGTAGCAGTTATGGAAGGTGGTAAGCCCACCGTTATCGCCAACGCAGAAGGCGCAAGAACAA
>OLSQ01001103.1_pt1 | contig 23487 bp, 23 predicted proteins | sample 1672561 | NCBI WGS metagenome assembly OLSQ01 (sample SAMEA3136699, study PRJEB25190) | human gut metagenome | biome: human gut; feature: human-associated habitat; material: faeces | place: Austria | collected 2013
TCTTTGATGCCTTCCGGCTTCTCCTGCCAAGGTACATTTGGTACTGGTGGAGTCAGCATTTTTACATTACTCATAATTATCCTCCTATTATTTGCTCTCTTTTGCAAGGAACTCTAAGTTTTTCTTAATTAATTCACATCTCTGTGCAACACATTCCACACTTCTTCCCGGATCCTGTGGAGTATTGAATACATAATCGATCAGACGATCGATGGTAGTTGTTGCAACGTGCATTCTTGTATCACTGGAAGCATAGTAAATAAATACTTCATTGTTGTCATTTACAATTGCACCATTTGTAAATACTACGTTAGATACATCACCAACGCGCTCCTCACCTCTCGGTCCAATCAACAGTCCGGATGGCTCTGCGATTACCTTGGAAGGATCATTTAAGTCTGTTGCAAATGCATAAATTACATAACGAAGACCTGCTGCTGTATTTCTTACACCATGTGCAATATGAATCCAGCCCTTGTCAGTCTTGATTGGAGTAGCACCAGCACCATTCTTTGCTTCTGTAATTGTGTGGTACTTACGAAGACTGGTCATCTTCTCCTCATCGATCACTGCATGTGTAATATCTTCACACAATCCGAAGCCGATTCCTCCGCCGCTTCCTGTCTCAATGAAGTCATCCATTGGACGTGTATAGAACGCATACTTTCCATCCACAAATTCCGGATGAAGAACTACGTTTCTCTGCTGTGGGGAACGAAGTGTTGTGAGATTATCAAGTCTCTCCCAATGCTTCAGATCCTTGGTACGAACGATTCCGGCAGCAGCTACAGCAGCTGACAGATCATTTACACTTGTATCTTTGCTTTCTGAACAGAACACACCATAAATATATCCATCTTCGTGCTGTGTCAGACGCATATCATATACGTTTGTCTCTTCTGGACATACATCATCCAGTAAAATCGGGTAATCCCAGAAACGGAATCCATCAATTCCATTGTCACTCTCTGCAACACCGAAGAAAGATTTACGATCATTTCCTTCGATTCTGGCTACCAGATAATACTTGCCATTTAAATAAATAGCACCAGAGTTCATTACTGCGTTGATTCCAAGACGCTCCATAAAAAATGGGTTTGTCTCTGGATTTAAATCATATCTCCAGGTAAGCGGAATCATATCTCTTGTAAGAACCGGATTCACATAACGGTCAAATACACCGTTATAGAAATCGCTTTTTTCATTTTTACGTGAAAGCAGTTTTTCCTGCTTTGCTAATTCTACATAATATCTCTCATGCATTGTTTAAAGTCTCCTCATCACTTCCATACACATTCTTCCGTTATGATACGGGCATTTCCATGGCTCAACAATCGGCTCACCCTCTACTGGAGTTCCGTCCTGTCTTACTAACCAGAACCACTCAGAGCCGGAACGCTTATCAATGACATAATCTTTAATAAACTGCCAGGTTGCCTCTGCTGCTTCTTTGTACTGTGTCTTGGATGGATCTTTTTCATATCCGTTCAGGAAACCGACTACCGTCTCTGCCTGAACCCACCATACACGGTTGGTATCCACAACACCCTTGTCGCATTCATTGGAAAGTGAACGTCCGTCAAATGCAACATTGTAAATGTTCTCTGTCAAAGTTTTTGTGATCGGTGAAATCTTTTTCGTGTAAGACTCATCATTCACCACTTCAAGAGTTCTGTCCATCAGCCATGCTGTTTCAATATCATGTCCATAAGAATGTAAATCAATAATGCTGTTATAGTTTTTATCAAAGAATACTTCCTGACGCTTTAACTGTGGATTGTAAACCTTGTCTGCGAATACATCCATAATCCACTTAAGTCTTTCTTTTACCGTTTCATCCTTTGAAACACGGTACAACTCAGTATAAGCCTCAAGAACATGTAACAATGTGTTCATTGTTTTTTCTGCCAGAACTCCATTCTCAGATAACTTTTCATTGGATTCCGGTTTAAAATCTCTGGTAAATGCTTCCAGATATCCCTGATCGTCTGTGCATTTTTCTTCAATCATGGCAAACAGTTCTTTTGCCAGATCAAGCGCCTCCTTCTTACCAGATGCCTCATAGTAAGAAGAAAGTGCATAAATACAAAACGCCTGATTGTATGTGTGTTTGGTCGTATCAAGTGGTGTTCCATCATAATTCATGGACCAGTAAATACCACCATTTTCTTTATCAATGCAGTGATCTTTCAGGAAAGCATATCCATGATCTGCTTCTTCCAAAAGGCTCTCATCTTTCAGAAGTGTATAAGCATTAGAGAAAAACCATGTGATTCTGCTATTCAGAATACATCCTTTCTCAGCTTTCTTATTTAATTTTAAATCATAGTCCATATATCCATAGTATCCGCCAAACTCATCATCTCTTAAGTTCTTCCAAAACGGAATGATCGCGGACACCAGATGGTTCTTAATTTCTTCCTTCATATTCATATCTGCATTCCTCTGATTCTCTTATTAACCCTTAACCGCTCCAGCTGTAATACCACTGTAAATCTGCTTCTGGCAAAGAATAAATATGATCAATGCCGGTAACAGTGAAAGAATAACGCCTGCACAGATCAGGTTGTACTGGCTTCCCATTGGTCCTACAAATGTATAAAGGGAAATAGCCATTGTACGGATTTCTTTTCTCTGCAGATAAAGGTTTGCTGCGTAGTACTCGTTGTAGATACCTACACCTTTTAAGATACATGCTGTAACGATTGCCGGACGAAGAAGCGGAAGAATAATTTTCCAGTAAATTGTCCAGTAAGACGCACCATCCACAATCGCTGATTCATCCAGAGAAACGGAAATATTTTCCATGAACTGAATGAAAATATAGATAGAAATAACATCAGTACCACAACTCATGATAATGTAACCATATAAGTGATTGATCAATCCCAGGTCACCCATGATGTTGTATACAGTTACCTGCATCGCTACTGCCGGAAGTAAAGATGCCACCAGGAATAAACTGCGGATCAATCCATTTCCAGGGAACTTAAAACGATCAAGAACATATGCAAGCTGTGTTCCAATAATGACAGAAACGATCAATACGCATACCATAACAATAACAGAGTTGATAAAAGCATGCCCCATGTCTGCAACCTGGAACGCTTTAATAAAGTTGTCAAAATTCAACCAGCTTTTCGGAAGCGTCATAACACTTGTAGAATTATACTCTTCCGTTGTCTTAAATGCGGTAACAACACATGAAATAATCGGCACTACTGCACACAAGGAGAAGAAAATCAAAATCACATATTTTAATACTCCCCAGATAATCGGTCCTACGGAAACTGTTTTTCCAGATTTTGTACTAACTGTTGCCATCCTAGTTTCCTCCCTTCGCTTGTGCTTTTCTCATTGCTTTTTCTCTCTTCATACGAGCCTTCTTTGCCTTGTATGATTCATCCTCTGAATTTGCATCACGGAAAACATATTTAAAGAATAACTGCTGTAATCCTGCGCAAATCAAAATAATAATCAACAGAACTACTGCCATTGCAGAAGCAAGGCCTACCTTCTGTGATGTATGAGCGATACGGTTCATGATTACGAAGTAAGTTCCTGTTCCGTTTGCACCAGTGGTAATAACGAATGGCTGCTCGAAAGCACTCAGTGAACCTGTGATCGCAAGAATAATATTCAAAGTTACGATTGTTTTAATACTTGGCAGAATAATATGCTTAAACTGCTGTAATTTATTTGCACCATCCAGGTTTGCAGCCTCATAAAGTTCTGCGTCTACTGACATGATCGCACCAATAAAAAGTACCATCATCTGTCCCATATAACGCCATACAGAGGTTGCCACCAAAGACCAGTTATTTACGCTCTGATCTTTAAGCCAGTATGGAAGATTATCAAGATTAAATCCACACCACTGAAGAATTGTGTCAAAAACAAATCCTCTGGTATAGAAAAATTTAAAAATAAAACCGATTGCGATACCGCTGATCAGGTATGGGAAGAACATAAGTCCTTTAAATAAGTTTCCTCCCTTTACTTTAAAGCTTAAAATTGTTGCAAGGAATAACGCAATCACCAGCTGTATTAACGCACCTACAATGTAGTACAAACTCAGTTTCAAAGCTCCAAAGCAATCATCTCTTCGAAATACATCGATATAATTTTTCCAGCCAACAAACTGTCTTTTGTCTACTGGTGTTGTATATTTCATTTTGTAAAAACTAAACTGTACCATCTTTCCAAATGGTAAATATGTAAATACAAAGAGCAATAATAATGGGATGATAATAAATGCACCACAAATCAGTACTTGTTGTCCCTTTCTGCTCTTTATCCATTTGCCTAAGCTAAATGGTTTCTTCTCTTTAACGGTATTAACAGCAGTTGCCATAATGCCTTCCTCCACTTTTTCTAATGTATTGAGCCAGGACAAAAGTCCTGGCTCAATAAGTTGGCATGTTAAATTCTCAAGCCTTCAGACTCTATTATTCTGTAACTTCTGCGCCACATGCAGCCTGTGCATCAGACCATCTCTGGTTCCACTCAGCCATGATATCATCAAAGCTCTCATCACCCTTTGCAGCATGCTCGATAATTGCCTGAATCTTATCGTTTCCACCATTGCTGATGTTAAGCTCAGACTCGGCATTTAACTCTGAAAGTAAATCTTCTTCACCTTCTACAGCTGGCTCATCAGAGATGAATTCTACCCCGCTGAAATCAAGCTTTGTATCTGTGCTGCCAGCAACAACTGGAAGTCCATCTTCGTTGTAAGAGTAGTTAGATTTCTCCATCATCCACTTAACGAATACTAAAGCAGCCTGCTTCTCATCATCTGTTGCATTTGTGTTGATAGCCCAGCAGTAGTCAGGTCCTGCAGATGCATACTGAACACCGTTTACAGAAATTGGGAATGGCATGTATCCAACATCTTCAGCGTGATCTCCGCCTGCTTCCATCTGTGGGTAAGCCCAAGATCCAAGTACCATACATCCGATCTCACCATTGTTAAGTTTTGCTTTACTGCTCTCCCAATCTGTTGTAGAGTAGTCATCCTCTGTTAATCCCTCAGCTACTGCATCATAAAGGATCTTGTATACTGCGTATGGATGTGTCTCATCGCCGTAATCCTTGAATGGATTCTCTGTATGAAGTAACTTCTGGTTCTTGTATGTTGTATCACCTGTTGCATTATTTGCAATATAATCATCCCAGGCACCCATTGTCCATCCTGCTGCATAGTTTGTATACAGTGGAACAATATCCTTGTTTGACTCTTTGATTTTCTTTAAAGCATCGATAAACTCGCTTGGAGTCTTTGGAAGTTCTGTAACACCAGCTTCCTCAAATACTCTCTTGTTGTATACGATACCCTGTGTTGTAGCTGTTGAAGGAACACCGTATACTTCGTTATCATACATCCATGTGTCTGCGTAGTTAACCTGGCCCTTCATTGTATCAAGGTCACCATATGACATGAAGTATGTAGATAAGTCAGACTTGTCAACTGCCGGAATAGCCATTACTGTCTCATAGTCACCAGACTGTAAATGTGTAAGAGCATCATCCGCATAGTTTGTACTTGTCAGTACGTTAACTTTGATATTTGGGAATTCCTTATTGAATGCTTCAATATACTGTTTCCAGTTTGTTCCCTTGTAATCATCAGAATCAAGGTCAGTTCTGTTGTTGAAGAAGCTGATCTCTGCGCTCAGATCCTTGCAATCTTTGTCAAGATCAAGGTCTGCGTAGCTAATGATTCCGTCCTTGCTTTCTGTAGCGTCACCCTTTGCCTGAGTGTTGTCCTTGCTGTCACCGCTGTTGCCACCACAGGCTACAACTGATACAGCCATGAGCCCTGTCATCATAAGAGCTGCTAATCTTTTCAGTTTCATATTTTTTTCCTCCTTAAATATGTATCGCTTTTCTTAAGTTAATTTAAGTATACTTTTTTTATTTATTTAATCATCAATTATTCTTGTTTTTAATCCTTCATTCTTGCGAAAGAGGTCACTTTCCCCACTTTATACAATTTACTACCCCATATTTTGGTTATTTTATACATGTATTTTTGCTTGACAATTGTCCTTTTTTCGTTCTTTTAACCGATATTTTAACTTAAATTATTTTAACCACTTAAAATTCAGGTTGTTTCTGGAACCTTTTTCCTATATAGTGTAAATATAAAAGCATTGTAATTCGGAGGTTTTCTATGCAATTAGGAGATTATTTTGAAATTACCAGCACATCTGGTCATATAAACGAAGAAACTTTTCGCAATAACGAAAAAGAATTGCGCTGTTATACCTATGACAAGGAAATGGCAGAGGATTCCTTCATCCATTTAATCGCTGCAGGATCTTTCAGCTTTCAATCAACCTGCACATTTACCCTGCGGACCATTCCCTGTTATCATTTTTTCTATATATATGAAGGGATTGTCGAAATACTGACCAATGGAGAGACTTATACCGGGCAACCGGGGCATCTGCTCTTTCTATCTCCTTTCGATCAGTTGGAGTATCATATTAAGTCCGGCCGCTGTCGTTATTTTCAAGCGATACTGTGTGGTGCGCCTTTAGACACGTATCGCCAGTTGCTGCCCGGAGACATTCCGTATTCCAAGGGCAGTTCCGGAGCATCCTGCCTTCCGGACTGTATCGGACACCTGCTTCATCATGTTCCTTACAATACAGAGATCGACACGATTATGTTTTCCAAATGGAGTAATGATATTTTCACAGAATTGTGTGTGTACGCTGCGGATTCTACGCGTCTGCGCGATCAGATTCCGCCTTATATGATAGAAATGAAAGAACTTTTCGATAACGAATTTCAGGAACCTTATACCTTAGAAGAGCTGGAACACCGTTTTGATAAGAGCCGCTATCGTCTTTGCCGTGAATTTTCGCAGTACTTCGGAGAATCACCGATCCAATATCTGAACCATCGCAGAATTCGGGAGGCAAAAATTCTTCTGCTTTCTACAAATATGGCGATCCACGAAGTCGGCTCCTCGGTCGGCATTGATAATACAAACCACTTTATCAATCTTTTTAAAAAAGAAACAGGAGCCACCCCGCTTGTTTTCAAGCAGGAGGCTCCCGTGTCTATCTCCGAGCTACACTATCCTTATGCACCAGATGTCCATCAACAATAAATACACCCGATGTATATTTCTCATTACTTATTTTCTTTAATATCTTGTGGATGGTTCTGCGAGCCATCTCCGAGATATCTACTTCATATGTTGTGATATTGATATCACATGTTCCCGGATACAGGTAATTATCAAAACCAACGACAGAAACATCTTCCGGTATACGGTATCCTGCTTTCTGCAGTTTCTTAATCAAATAGCCTGCTGTCAGATCACAGTTACATACAAACGCCGTAGGCATATGTTCCGGCAGCTGAATATCACGATCCAGATCAATTTTTCCAGTCTGAATATCACGATCCGGAATAATCCATTCCTGTTTTAACTCAATTCCATGTTCCATAAGAGATTTCAGATATCCGAGATAACGGTCTGTAATACTGTTTGTCGCGCAAAGAGTTCCAACATACGCAATATCCCGATGTCCCATATCATAGAGATAATTGGTCAACATATAGCTTCCATAAAAACTGTTGGAAATTACAGTATCTACTTCTCTGGAATTATCATAATAATCCATATAAACAACTGGCACATCTGCATTTTCTTCAAGATTGAGCAGATAATTTTTTTCCATGGTACCGATGACAACAATTCCATCTACTCTCTTTTCCTGCACGATCACCGGTGTATTTCCTGCAAGCACATCCGCGCGGCTTACCAGCTCAAGAATTGTAAAGCAGCCTCTTCCAACAGCTTTCTTTGTCAGTTCCTGATATAACAGCCAGTAAAATGATGCATACTTATCAAGATAAATTTCCTGAATGAGTACTCCTATATTATACTGCTTTGCCGCCGCCAGCTTTTTGTTTGTGGAAGGAGGCTGATACCCCATCTCTTCTGCCAATTGTTTTATCTTTTCTCTTAACTCTTCACTAACACCTTTCTGGTCGGAAAGCGCTTTGGATACGGTAACCGTACTTACACCTACCACAGCAGCAATATCGGCCAGCTTAACTGCTTTTGCCATATTTAACTCCTCAATTCATTTATTTTATCATTCTGCAATCAGGTGATATAACTTGCTCTGTGCATCTCCCCACAGATTTTCCACCTGAAGGCCTGCATTCATCAAAAGATCTCCACCGTATACCTGATCCGTTCCTTCCATGCGATAATTCATCGCAGGATCAAGTCCCTGAAGACGGATACAACGGCTGTGATAATTCGGTCTTCCAATAACCTGCACAAATGTAACTAATGCTTCCTTTTTATCTTTTGCTGCTACAAGATAGCAGTCGAATTCATGATTTTCCCGATAAGAAGCAATCCGATAGTAATCGCCTTCGCGCACAAGATCATTGTATTTATGATACATCTGTACCTGCTGTGGAATCATTTCCTGATCTTCCTGTGGAATCTTGGTAATATCCAGCTCGTATCCGAATGTACCTGCTAATGCAACATTACCTCTTGTTTCAAATGGCGTATTTCTTCCAACTGTATGGTTCGGACATACGGAAATATGTGCTCCCATTGCAGAAAGAGGGTACATAAGTGCGGTACCTTCCTGAATCTTCAAACGCTCCACCGCATCGGTATCATCAGAACACCAGATCTGCGGACTGTAGTATAACATACCCGGATCAAAACGTGCACCACCACCGGAACAGTTCTCAAGCAGTAAATCCGGGAACTCCGTAATCAGGCGTTCCTGTAACTCATACACACCAAGAACATATCTGTGATACAGCTCTCCCTGACGGTCTGCTGGAAGTTCATAACTTCCCATATCGGATAACTGACGGTTCATATCCCATTTTACATACTCAATATTTGCACTATGTAAAATATTGGAAATCATATCAAACACATAATCCCGTACTTCCTTGCGGCTTAAATCAAGTACATACTGATTACGGGATAATGTAGCGGTACGTCCCGGTACGGCAATTGCCCAGTCCGGATGCTGCTCATATAATTTTGAATCCGGTGAAATCATTTCCGGCTCCATCCAGATACCAAACTTAAGGCCAAGCTTATTTACCTCATCAACAAGATATTTTAAACCACCTGTAATCTTTTCTTCATTGACAAACCAATCTCCAAGACTTGTAGAATCATCATTACGATGGCCAAACCATCCATCATCCATAACAAGCATCTCTATGCCAAGTTCCGAAGCTCTCTTTGCAATAGAGAGAAGTTTTTCTGTATTAAAATCAAAATAAGTTGCTTCCCAGTTGTTAATCAAAATTGGGCGTTTCATATGTGTGTACTTACTGCGAATCATATGATCACGATAAAAATCATGCAGATTACGTGTCATATTGCCCATACCTTCCGACGAGAAAGTCAGAACAACTTCCGGAGCAGTAAAACATTCTCCCTGCTTAAGTTTCCAGCAAAAATCTTCTGCATTGATTCCCATCGTTACACGGATTGATTCAAACTGGCTTTTTTCAATCTGCGCCTGAAAATTTCCAGAATAAACAAAGTGCATTGCATATACATCGCCCTGTGTCTGTGTCGTATCCGGATCCATCCATGCAATAAACGGATGTTCCTGATGTGAAGACTCTCCACGGACAGAACCTACGCTCTGCTTTCCATAACCAAGCTTTTTGCGTTCAATCTGACGTTCTCTCGCCCATGAGCCATGCAATGTCAACCATTCATAATCACGATCATCCATATCGATACATGCTGAATATACTTTCGTCAGATATATCGAATCTGCGCTATGATTAATCACACGAACACTTCGCGTAATAATATCTTCTTTTTCAAAGACGGAGTATAACAGTTCAACTTCAAGATCTAAGATTGAATCCTTGCAGGTAAGTACCAGTGTCTGGCAAGCTTCATTGCCTGCAAATGAGGACGGAAGTCCCTCTAACGCCGGCTTTTCATCAAGAATCTTGTAGCTTTCATATTGCAAGCCAACCACCGAATGTCCTGCTTTCGTTTTCACACGAATACAGCCCTCGCGGTAATCACCTGCACCATGTCCCGGATACTCCATCGGAAATGTATCCAGGAATGAACACCGTTCTCTGTTGTTAATCGATGGCACCAATGGATTTTCTGCTGTGCGCATCAGATAAACAGCATCCTGCATACGAATTTTGGCACCATAATAAATATGTCCAACAAACTGCTCCTCGTCAACAATTCCGATCATGTAGCTTGTATTTGCAGTATCCAGTTTAAATATTTTAAATTGCTCATTGTATGTTATCGCCATTGTAAACTGTTATCTCCTTAACTTCACTATTTATTTTCTCCCAGTATTTCAAGAACAAGTGCAGTAGCCAGATCACCGTCTTTTGCATTATCAGCAATTCCGACTACAACCTCGTCTTTGTACCATCCTGTTTTTTTAACCCACTTATTATTTTTCAGCCGAATTCCTACTGGATAAGTTTTTCCACTATCCAACCCCTTAATATATACCAGATCGTCCTTATATTCTTCGAGAACATCTGCCGGAAGATAATCTTTTAAATCCGCAAGATATTCGAACTCTCCAATGCTCGTAAAAAAATCTTCCGGAGCAAAAAATACATCAACCGAATTTGCCATAAGTCTGGCCTGTATCATCTGAATATTCGTCTGACTTGCAGAATCCTGTGCATCCGCAGACACACTAAGATTTGCACTAATACTAATATCTACCTTGTCCGGATCTATTCCATTACGCTTCAGAAAATCCGCATAGAATTCCGTCTCATCTCCCGGGCAATCACCTTGTGCAGTATTCACTGCATAGATAGATAATACATTTTCCTTTTTGCATACAAAATGCACGGCCAGTCCAATTACAACGCAGATCAGAACTGTCGCAACCACAATATTAATACCATAATATTCTACTATAAATGCGACTTTCTCTTTTCGATTCATTGTTTTTAATTTTTCCCGCGTTGTCCGCTTATCCTCAGGCTGATATAGCTCCGAGTCTTCCGGAAGCTTTGCAAAATCCGGTCGTACATTTTTATCCTGCATGCAGTGTATCTCCTATCGTTTTATTTTTCTATTTTAATTTTCTGCATATGCAAGCATTGCGTTCTTCAATGCTTCTAATTTTTCTGCAGAATCTTCCAAAGAAGTACCAACTACACCAAAGTAGAATTTAATCTTTGGCTCTGTTCCGGATGGACGTACACAGCACCATGCACCGTCACTTAATTCATAATATAATACATTACTGTTTGGAAGGCCTGTCGGCTCTGTCTTTCCAGTAGCAAGATCTGTGCGTACATCATTCTTGTAATCGCGCAGTGCAAGAACTTCATGATCACCAATCTTCTTTGGTGCATTCTCTCTCATCTTTGTCATCATCGCCTGAATCTGAGCTGCTCCATCCATTCCCTTAAGGGTCATGGTCTCAAGACCTTCTTTGTAGAAACCATATTTCTCATAGAGATCAACCATTGCATCCCACAGCGTAATTCCTTTTGATTTGCACCAGGAAGCAACTTCACAAAGCATCATAACTGCAACACATGCGTCCTTATCTCTTGCATAGGTTCCTGCAAGACATCCGTAACTTTCTTCCAGACCAAATACATACTCATATGTATGCTGCTGTTCGAAGAACTTGATCTGCTCACCGATGAACTTAAATCCGGTAAGAACCTCGATCAGCTTCACGCCATATGCCTTTGCAATGACTTTTGCCATATCTGTTGTAACAATTGTCTCAACAAGTGCGCCATTTGCCGGAAGAGTTCCGTTTGCTTTACGCTCACGAAGAATATACTCGGCAATAAGCATTCCGGACATATTTCCTGTAAAGCTTACATACTCACCTGTCTTTGTATCTTTTGCATATACACCAAGACGGTCAGCATCCGGGTCAGTTGCCAGAACGATATCTGCATCCACTTTCTTTGCAAGAGCAAGTGCAAGTTCAAATGCCTTCGGAGACTCCGGGTTTGGATAAGAAACGGTCGGGAAGTTTCCGTCTGGAAGTTCCTGCTCCGGTACAACATATACATTCTCAAATCCGAGTTCCTTTAACACACGGCGAACTGGAAGATTTCCTGTTCCGTGAAGTGGTGTATAGACAATCTTGATTTCCTTTGCAACTGCTTTGATGATTTCCGGATGAATGGACTGTTTCTTCAACTGTTCCATATATTTGTCATCAATTTCAGATCCGATTACCTGATACAGTCCTGCTGCTTTTGCAGCCTCTTTGTCCATTGTCTTAACCTGATCAAAAGAAGTAACCTTTGCAACCTCTGCCAAGATGTTCTTGTCATGAGGTGGTGTGATCTGTGCGCCATCCTCCCAATATACTTTGTATCCGTTGTACTCTCTAGGATTATGGCTTGCTGTGATAACAATACCTGCGATGCAGGAGAGTTCACGTACTGCGAAAGAAAGCTCCGGTGTCGGGCGAAGACTCTCAAATACATATGCCTTAATTCCATTTGCATTCAGACAAAGTGCTGCTTCATCTGCAAATTCCGGAGACATGATACGAGAATCATAAGCGATTGCCACACCTTTCTCCTGCCCGTTCTGAGAAGTAATATAATTTGCAAGTCCCTGTGTTGCCTGGCGTACTGTATAAATATTCATACGGTTGGTTCCGGCTCCAATCACACCACGAAGTCCACCTGTACCGAACTCAAGCTGACGATAAAAGCGGTCCTGGATTTCATTCTCGTCCCCTTCGATTGCCTTAAGCTCAGCTTTTGTAGCCTCGTCAAAGTAACTATCGGTACACCATTTCTGATATTCTTCCTTGTAATTCATGATTTTTCTCCTTTTCTTAACATTTTCTTTATGAAAACCATACACAATTCATATCCCTAGTATAGCATTAAACGAAATCAATTGTACAGTGTTTTTTAACTCATTTTAATTAAATTTAATCTTTTTTAAGTTCTTTGTGCAACATGTATGAAAATATATTTTTAATGCTTTTTCTAATGCATTTCAATTGGATAAAATGCCCAATGGGAACTATACAGTAACGGTAAATCCTTTTTTCCAGATTTCTCCCGGCGCAATACTGTTGCCGTATGCACGCTCGTTCAGATCACCAGTAAAGTCTTTACTGTCACATCTTCCATACCAAGGCTCAATGCACACAAACGGGGCCTGTTTTCCTGTCGGTGACCAGATACCAAACAATGGGGCATCCATGGTGACCGTAAGATATGCATTTCCTTCCCTGTCACAGATTTGTACTTTTTTAACCTTCTGTTTTTCAATAATAAGTGCATCGTTATCAAACAACTGCTCTGTCAAAGGAAGATATCCGTTCTGCAATGGATAGGTATCCTTAATTGTCCCTGTAAGTCCGTCTTCCAAACGGGAACTTACGAGCGGTCCTTCCACATCAAAATGCAATTGATAATCGGTCTGTTTTTTTACCGGATCAATCGGGCAGTTAAAAGCAGGATGTCCACCAATTGAGAAGGGAAGCTCTTCGTCGGAAGGATTCTCCACCTGCCAGATAATCTCAACACTGCTACCACTGATACGATATCCTAGTTTCAGTACAAATGCATATGGATACTTTTCCAAAGTCTCCTCATTTGACGAAAGAACGAACCACATTTCATCTGCGGTCTGATGCTCCAGTTTAAAATCCATATCTCTTGCAAAACCATGCTGATTCATTGTATATGTTTTTCCTTTGGTCCGAAATTCCTTTTTGTTAACACTTCCTACAAATGGGAAAAGTACCGGTGATGTACGTCCCCAAAACTGTGGATCTGCTTTCCACATATATTCTGTTCCGGTATCTTTACGGACAAGCGACTTTAACTCTGCACCATGTGTATCCACTTCAATGCATATTTCTTCATTTTCTAAGATATGTCTGGCCAAATTTCCATCCTCCTGTGATTAAGTGATTTTGTTAAGTAAATTATAACATTATTTAGTTAATTTTACCACAAAAAAAGAAAGCATTCTGCCAAAACAGCTGCTTTACTGAAGTTCTTCTCGGGCACCTGAAGTCATACAAAATCCATGGCGTCATGCCTTTGATATAATCCGTCTTTTCTATCAGTGCCGTCTGTCGTTCATAGACATATGCCTGACACTCCTCCGTGCTTTTATCCAGATAAGTACCGTGCTCATTCGCCAGCGCATCGGCTCCAAACTCCGTGATGATCACTGGTTTTTGCGGTTTACTGTTTTCAAATAATTCCGGGAACCAGTTCCAGTCTGCCGTATACCATCCACAATATTCATTAAGTCCGATAATGTCCAGATAGCCCTCCAGGCGATCCTCGATTGCATTCTTTTCATAATTGACAAGGCACGCCGCTGATACCGCCCGCGTTGCATCCATTTTGTGTGCACATTGTGCAAGACTTCCCATAAATTTCAGACGGGCATCGGCATCCTGATAAGTGTCTTCGGATGCAAAGTCAATACTCCAGTATACCGGTACTTCTTCCCACAAAAGCATTCCAAGTTCATCTGCCAGTTGTGCCATTCTCTCGTTGTGTGGATAATGTGCAATGCGCATGAAATTGCACCCCAGCTCTTTTGCCAGTTGAATGTTTTCTATGCGCTCTTCATCCGTGAGTGCCTTTCCATACGCCACACTCTCCTCGTGACAGCTGATGCCTCTTAAGAACACCGGCTGACCATTGAGCAGAATATCCATTCCTTCCACGCGAATCTCACGGAATCCCACACGATCCCTTACCTGATCGGTCAGACAGGATACCGTCACATCATACAATTTTGGATTTTCGGGTGACCACAGTTGTGGCGCTGCCGCAAAGGAAAATGTGCCATATCCATCCCGGATACTGATATTCTGGCAAATATGTAACTCTTCTATATGAAGTTGTGCTTCATCATTAACTTTTTCCGACAGTCTTATATTTCCATATATCGTATGAAATTTTCCATCCGGCTTCAAAGCAATCTGAAACTCTTTGATGTGAATTTGCGGAACACGTATCAGTTCAATATCCCGATAAATGCCGCCATAATTAAACCAGTCGGTATCGAGCGCCGGCACCTGGTCATAACGCCTTGTATTATCCACCTGAATCATGATCCGGTTTTCATGTTCCAAATATTCTGAAATATCAAAATAACATGGCGTTGAACCGCCACTGTCCATTCAGCAACTCTCTGTCCCGGAACCGGTCATAAATCATCTGTTCTGCGGTAACCAGTTTATCCATATATTCCTGCATATACTTTTCCATCAGTTTAGCTCCTTTTCTCCGGATGATTGAAAACACCCGGCATCACTTTTCTTATTCTCATCGTACCACAGGAAAAACAAAATTAAATATCAGAAATTGTTGTTTTTTATAGTGGGAAATGTGACTTATTATATTGAAAATGAAAGTTATACACTTTCCAAAGAAGATATCCTGATTATTCCCCCTCGGAAAATTCATCGCCCCGTCATCGAGACTTGCCCAAACACCTATGACCGTTATGTTCTCTGGATTTACGATGCTTACCGCACCGTCAATGACGGAGTCCGGGATTTTCTTGATATGATTGATTTACTGACCGATAAAAAAAAGACCCGTCTGGTTTCTTTCGAAGGAAAAGCACTCTCGGATATCACTTTTCTTTTTGATGCGCTTCTTGTTCAGTTTTCGGATTCGCACAAGTTTTCCACCTATCTGGCGGAAAAGTTTTATGTATCCAAATACTATTTGTCGCATCGCTTCAAAGAATATACGCAGACGACCATTCACCAGTATATATTAATGAAAAAGATCAATCTTGCAAAAGAATATCTTGGAAGCGGTATTTCTCCACAAATTGTATGCGAAAAATGCGGATTTTCCACATATTCCAATTTCTATAAGGCATTCACCTCACAGACCGGCATCTCGCCCGGCAATTATGCAAAATAATGCTCCATTATTTTCTGCAATAGCGTATTCTTTTCTTTTTCGTCCATCGGAAGAATACCTACTGCCACCTCTGCTGCAATGCGGCTGATTCCATATTCCTTAATAAATGCAGCATCTTCTTCGCTCTCCTGCCCCAGACGGCAACGTCCAACGATTTGATTCAGGCCGGAAAATTCTTTGATCAGCACCGGCAGGCTGCACACGCTTTCCAAGAAGGAGTGCCCTGTCAGCTGCAATTCCTGATCTGCCGTTCCAATGATCTGCATACAAAGGCGCAGCTCCCCGGTAATATCCGAAGCTTCCATCAAAACGTCCGGGCGCTTTCTCAGGCAATCCATAAAATATTTTTTTGCTCCCGCAACATCTCTTTTTTCCAGATACACGGCTATCTGCTCTTTCAACTCGCGCGTCTCTGCTTTTTCCCCGATCATTCCCACTTTGCACTCAAAGACACGAAGCTGATTGACCGTTGTCCACACCAGAAGAAGAAATTCCGAAATGAAGCCAAACACTCTTCTGTGATATTCATCCGCATCCGTCTCAAGATCGATCCGTTTCTGTACCTCAAAAAAGACACCAAACAACCAGCTGCAATAATCATCAAAATGTTTCTTTGATGTAACAAACATATTGCCAAAGTATGTTTCCGGTCCATTTACCAGACGCACAAACGTATCATAGTACGCTGGATATTTTTCTTTTATCACCTCGCCTGTGACATCAAGCGCATGAATATTGTGATTTGCGGAAAATCCATAGTGATAGGAATTATTCAGCAGGACACGTCTTGTCGTAATCAGATCATATGACTGCAGTTTCTCTTCCAGTTCTCTTTTTGTAAAAATCTTTTCCTGTTCATTCAAAAGGTATCTCCGGTAATGACAGGTTCCCACATATTCCGCCTCGTGATCGTTCTTCCAGATCCAGTACAGGCCTGTCAATTCACTGTAATAACAATTCAAACTGGAAATATTCTCCCCGGTATTATCACAAAGATACCCCAGATTCTCTTTTCCTTCACGCCCCACCTGCAGTGGAACATACAACGGGTCCGGCGGAACATCAAACTTTTTGTGTGTTAATGTATATATTTTGATGTCCATTTACTTCTCCCCCTTAAAAGGCAAAAACCACCTGCATCAGCAGCCAGTTCTGTCCTTCTTTTTCGATATTCTGTGCAATAATTCTTCCCCCGGATTTTTCTACCATTTTCTGAAGTTTTGCAAGTCCAATCCCACGGTCTTTTCCCTTGGAACTGCTGCCACGCTGGAAAAAGCCTGCAACCTGCTCGCTCGGAATAAAAGGACTGATGTTTTCAACGGACAATTTCAATTTCCCTTCTCCAGTTCTTCCAGCGTGTGGCAGGTGTATGCCATCCCCTGCAATGCTGTCAGGTGATTTTGAAATTCATGCTGCCGGTTTCTTCCCTCAATCATAAGTTGTTCATAAGATTCACGGCACATCTGCTGAATGCTCAGTCGCTTATCCTTTTCTTCATTCAGATCCCATTCTTTCTTCCACTGCGCCATCGCAATCAGAAACAGAGCCGCAAAGCTGATGAACAAAAGGGATTCCGCATCCGTTAATACATCACGCATATGGAAAATACAGTTTCCAAGAATGCACAGACTTCCCGCAACAATTACAACATACCCGAGCATGCGATTCTTTTCAAAGACACAGCACAGCATCCGAAATGCCTTATTTTGTTTGTAAATCAGCCAGCAGACAAAAAAGGTACCTATACTTCCAATCGCCACCATATATTGCGGAATCAGGGTATTGGCACCAATACCGCATTTTGCGATCAGGGATAATATTGCCATCAGGATGAGTTCTATGGTAAAGGCACCAAAATACATTGCCATAACCACATAGATTGCAGTCTTAAATTTTTTGGTATAATAATAGGTGTAAAAATAATACATAAGATACAGCAACAGATAATTCCATAGATAAAAAAGAATCTCCATATGTTCAAAATTACTTATGATGTACATACCGGTCGCAAATACAAGTAAACATCCTGTCGCTTTATCCAGACGGAATTTTTTCTGTACTCCTGTGGAGATCAGAAGTAAAAGCCCTATGGTCTCCGGGATATATACCAGGGAACAATACCATATGATTTTAAGCAGCGTACTCATTTAAAAATCTCCTTCATAAACTCTTTTTTCATGATCGTTCCAATCTCCAGAGTGCCATATCCATCCTTCAGCGTAATATAACGATTCGTGCTATCTACAGACGCAATAAATGCTTTGTTCACGACAACTGCACGATTGCATTTAATAAAATTTTCTGAATCGAGTTCACGAAGTACCTGACTATTGGATTTGTAACTGATTTCCAGCGAATCCCTGACCGTTTTAACCAGCATTCCACATTCTTTTCCATTGCAATCTGGTACGCCTGTGCTGCCTGTGTGGTCGCATAGATTTTAAAATCAATACTTTTTTCATGTTGTAAAACACCCTCCGAATATGCAAAAGAACTCTGCTGACAGAGTCCGAATTATTGCAAAACTTCTCTATTTCTTTTATACCATCTCAAGCATTTTAATGCAACCATCCGCTCTCCTGTTTCACAGAAAAAGGCATAAGCTTTGCGCCTATGCCTTTTCTTCCTAATTATTTACCGGAGTAATGATATAGGAAACATATTTTACTTTCATGTTTCCACCAAATACAAACGTATTCGTTCCTTTTTGTAATGTGATCGTTGTTGTCTTTGTTACATCTGTCCAATTGCCATCACACCAGTGTCCTTCCTGCCACAATGCATTGCTGTTGCATGCAACTTTCAGCCATGCATTCGCATCACCGCTCTGGACAATGACCGTTACTTTGTATATTCCGGCAGAAGGCACCTCAAAGGTAACTGTTTTTTCTTTCCAGTCCCAGCTTCCGTCATCAAACAAAATTCCATTCGTTTTGTCCGTGATCAGTTCACCGGTTGTTGTATTTCCGCTGTCCGATGAATCTCCACCGGATGGCTTATTCCCACTATCCGAAGAACTTCCACCGCCAGAAGTATCTCCTTGTGTTCCAATCACATCCACAGCTGTCACCGTCGCATTCTGTCCTTTGATGATAATCTTCTGTGCGGTCTGCAAAGTTGCGAGTTCTGCGCTTCCAATTGTGTATGCGTATGAATCTCCACTGACATCCACACAATCTACAAACTGCTTCCAGTTTCCATTTTTGTCAATACATGAGATCTGCAGCTGCGTACCAGAATAACATGTATAGGAAATTTTTAACTGCTTGGCATTCTTACCATTTAAGTTATTCGAAATTTCCAACGGATTCGTCCAGCTTTTCAGATTGCAGGAACCTTTCCATAAGTTATATGTTCCTGTCGTCTCACCGCCTGTTGTACCACCGGAAGAACCATTCTCCTTGTTATATACCGTATTCTTCATATCTGCTACATTGTCTTTCGATAATGCAAAATCAGAAAGTAATGCACCCATTGTATAATTTTCACCTACAAGTTCTTTATCCACATACAACCTCGCAACGGTCTCATCTACCGTTATCATATAGGTATGCCACTGTGTTCCGTTAACCGATTTTTTAATACCGGTCTCCCCCATCCAGCTGTTGTTTGTCATCTGAAAACGCACGGCATCTTTTCCCAGTTTGAAAATATGATACTGTGTACTGTTATTTCCAAGTCCGAGTGTAAAATATGGGTTTGAAAAGTCCATATCCGAACGCGCCCGGATACTTATGGAAAACGCATTTGAGCCGCTGAAATAGATTGGTTTCGAAGATGTTCCGAAATATTTTGTCTGCTCCGCACCGGAATCTGCCACGGAATCCGTTCCATAACTTCCATTATCGCTTTTCATGGAATAACTATAATATGTATTGCCCACCTTTGTACCGGATGTCGGGTATACCAGTTCTCCGCCGGATACGTTGCTGTGGGTATTCATATTGCTGTCCGCTGCTACTGACGCAAATGTTTCTTCATTGGAAGTTGCGACCATTGCATCGTTTGTGTTCATTGCCACTACTTTATATTTATAAGTATGCCCACTGGCCAGATCATAATCCTGCCATGAATTTCATGTTGTAACATAACATTTTTCATAGGCCTTTCCATCTACTGACCGGAAAATATCATAATACGCGATTCCGCTCGCGCCGTCAGTCGCCCAGTTCAGTTCCGCATTATTTCCATCGCTCCCCTGTGCAGTGGCAAATGCATGAACCTCCAACCCCATAACCGGAAGTCCTGCCAGTATCCGATGATATTTCCTTGTTTTTAAGTGTCCCATAAATACCTATCCCTTTCTTTTTGATTTATTCGCAAGCATGTTTTTTATTTCTGCATAATATGTAAGTAAATACAATTATATGCAAGGAGTTTTATTTTATGAACTGTCCAAATAATAAATCCAGAAATTGCTGCAATAGCTGCACCTCCTGTGGTACCTATGTCACCATCCAGGGTCCCCCCGACCCTATGCGACCGGAAGGACCACGTGGAGAACAGGGGACAAGGGGCGGCAGGGCATTCAGGGACCGAAAGGTGACACTGGAGAGACCCCTGCAGGACCCTGTCACAAAACTCTGGTTTCTGTGTAAAATTTACTCGTTCCTATCAAACGGCGCTGCCAGAACTTCGATCTGGGTACAATGGAGCGAAGGTTATGTCAGCTATGAGGATCCTTCCACATAAGATTTCATTCAACGATATGTTAAAATATCAAGATTGCTATCCAGTGCTGGCAATTCAAAATCTTCATCCAGCCCGCTTTCTTCCTCCTTATCCCCATCCCATTTTTATGCTTTTTATTATAACTTTATTTTACCATATTAGACAGTCAATTGTCTGTGCAAATTTCAATTTTCCTAAATAGAATACTATTTTCATTCGCATAGTAAAATATCACAAAAATATGCCCCGAATTTTGGAATGGGTTATACGTTTAACCGTTGTGAAAGCTATTTTTTTATTGTACCATGTAATTAGAATAACAAAAAAGAAGGAATGAATATGGCACAAAACCGGGTTCGAATTGCAGACATCGCAGAATCATTAGGTCTTAGCACAGCGACCGTTTCCAACGTGATTCATGGTAAAACCAGCAAACTTTCAGATGAAACCGTAAAAAGAGTCCATCAGGAACTGGAAAAAACAGAATATATCCCTAATATGGCCGGCATTTTGCTTGCAAGAAATAATTCAAGAATCATCGGAGTCGTAATAAACGACAATGTGAAGTATGAAGGCAATGTCTTAGAAGATGGATTTGTGACATCATCACTCAATGCACTCTCCCACGAAGTGAATGAAAAAGGCTATTTTCTGATGATAAAAACAACCACCGATATCTGTGAAATTCCGGTTTTTGCCTCGATGTGGAATATGGATGGTCTGATTCTCATGGGGTTTTGTGAAGCGGATTACGAGAGGCTCAGAAATCAGATGCGGATTTCCTTTGTCGTGTATGACGGCTATTTTGAGAAATGTTCAAAAGTCGTTAATCTGGTGATCGACCACTATGACGGAGGTTTCCAGGCCGGAACCTATTTCCGGGAGCTTGGACATAAAAAAGCATTATGTATTTCGGACAATTACATCTGTATGGACAAGGAGCGCATTGAGGGATTTCGCGCGTCCTTTGCCCCGGGTGAGACATTGATCTGGCAGATTCCAAATACTGCGAAAGAACGAACCTGTTTTTATCAAAATAAATTTTCAGAGTTCTTACAAAGTAATGTCACTGCGGTTTTCGCGGTGTCGGATTATTATGCGCTTGAATTCATGCGGTTTTTACAGGGAAAAGGACTTCAGATTCCTCGGGATGTACAGATCATCGGTTTCGATGACACTATGGCAAGCCGGGAAAGTACCCCTGCATTGACAACCATTCGACAGGATGCTGCACTTCGGGCAAAAACTGCAATAACCTGTCTTGAGGCAATGCGCGACAAAAAAAATTGTAACTCCGGAATCATTCTTCCGGTAGAACTTATTAAAAGGGAAAGCACGATGGAATTATCATGTCAGAATTTATGAAATCATTATGTAAAATAGCAATACCTGTCACATTGCAAAGTATGTTGCAGGCATCGTTTTCGATCATTGACCAGATCATGATTGGCCAGCTTGGGGAGACCAATATATCCGCCGTTGGATTATGTGGTAACTATTCCCTGATTTTTTCCGTGGTCATTGGTGCCGTAGGTACTGTCGCAGGCATCTTAATCGCACAGTTTATCGGGGCAGATGACAAGAAAGAATCCTGGTGCAGCTTTTTTGTCAGCCTGCTCTGCGGGCTTGCAATTTCTGCATTGTTTTTGTTTGCATCGGGACTTTTTCCGGCTCAGATCCTTTTCCTGTATACGAACGATGCAGGTATTATCAATACTGGTGCCGTATATTTTCGAATTGTAGCATTTTCCTATGTTCCGATCGCTATAAGTACGATTTTATCGGCGTGGCTGCGCTGCAAAGAGCATGCGACAATACCGTTTTTAGCCAGCCTTGGAGCTGTAGGTGCCAATACCGGACTTAATTATGTGTTGATTTTTGGGAAATTTGGATTTATGGCTATGGGGATCAAAGGTGCGGCGATTGCAACGCTTGTCTCTCAACTGCTCAATTTATTGTTCATCTTTATCGGATTTGTTGTCTGTATCAAAAAGAAGAACGAAAAACCGGTGTTTTCTTTGCATTTTAAAAAGATTACCACCCGGGATTATATGATCATGATTCTGCCGATTCTAATCAGTGAATTTCTATGGAGTCTTGGACAAAATGTAGAGTCGGCGGTATATGGCCATCTTGGCACCGCAAACCTTGCAGCTTACACGCTCACCTGCCCGGTCCAGGGACTGATCGTGGGAGCCCTGAGCGGTTTGTCCGCGGCAGCCGGTGTTATGGTCGGCAAGCGGCTGGGAAAGAAAGAATACGATAATGCCTACGCAGAATCCAAAAAAATCATGTTTGCCGGATTGATCGGCGCCGTCATTGTATCCACGCTGCTGATACTATTGGCCGGAACTTACACTCGATTCTATCACGTGGACACTACCGTAAAAGACCTCGGGAAAATTCTTCTTATTATCTTTGCCCTTTATGCCCCGGTCAAGGTGGAAAACATGATTCTCGGTGGCGGCATTATAAGAAGCGGCGGGAACACCAGAATTATTATGATCATCGATATGATTGGAACCTGGTGCATCGGAATCCCTCTTTGTCTGGTTGCCGCATATGTGTTTCATTGGGGGATTGTAGGCGTATACACGTTACTTACCACAGAAGAAATTTTCAGGCTTGTTGTATCACTGATTATTTTCAGGAAACGTAAATGGATGATCAGTTTATCTTAAAGAAGAGGTGACACATGGATTACATAAAAGAAAAATTATATCAGCAACTTGCGATTGATTATTGCTGTTCCATTTCAGAAATCAAAGATTGTCATAATCATTTTACAGAGTATAAAAAACTTGAGGGCCGACGAAAATTTGAGGGAATGGATAATTGTATCTTAAAGGTCATTGTTGTAAATGGAAAGCTTGTAGTTACCGGCAA
>OLSQ01001104.1_pt1 | contig 23485 bp, 20 predicted proteins | sample 1672561 | NCBI WGS metagenome assembly OLSQ01 (sample SAMEA3136699, study PRJEB25190) | human gut metagenome | biome: human gut; feature: human-associated habitat; material: faeces | place: Austria | collected 2013
GCGCTACCTGGCAAAGCCGCTCGCCAAGATTGGCGGCGCGGTGGGGCTGTCCTCCGACGCGACGGCGGGCTTGCTCGCGGGTTCGGCAAACGTGCTCGCGCTCTTCTCGATGGTGAAGGACCTGCGTGCGAAGGACAAGGTCATCTGCATGGCGTTCGCCGTGTGCTGCGCGTTTTTGTTCGGCGATCACCTGTCGTTTACGGCGAACTTCCAGCCGAACCTGATCGTGGTGGTGCTCGCGGGCAAGGGACACGAGACCTATCAGATAATCGGGACGGAGACCCTGCATTTCGACGACCGCGAGGAAGTGAGCCGCGCTCTGGAGGCACGCTGCCCCGCAACGGACATAAACACATCAAAAAAAGAACAGTAACGGACGATGTTTTACTATCTGTTTGAATCATTACAGGATGCGGGAGTGCCCGGCGCACGCCTGTGGACCTACATCACTTTCCGCTCGGGCGTGGCATTCGTGATCGCGCTCATATTCGCCATCTTCGTAGGCAAGCGCCTGATCGAACGCCTGCAGAAAATGCAGGTGGGCGAGATCATCCGCAATCTCGACCTGGAGGGCCAGACCAAAAAGACCGGCACACCGACAATGGGCGGCGTGATAATCATACTGTCGATACTGGTACCGTGCCTTCTGGTGGGAAACCTGAGCAGCGTGTACATGCTGCTGATGGTGTTCGCGACGCTGTGGCTCGGCACCCTCGGCTTCCTCGACGACTACAAAAAACTGACCAAGCACAACAAGGACGGCATCAAGGGCAAGTACAAGATCGTGGGCCAGCTCGGCGTGGCCGTGATACTGGCCGGAGTGATGTATTTCAACTCCGACATGGTGATCGTGCAGAACAATGAAGTGATCTCCGAAACGACCTCGCGCGTGGAGGAAGTGATCTACGACAGCGACGTGACCAAGGCTCCCGAGACGACTCTGCCGTTCGTGAAGAACAACAACTTCGACTATTCGTGGCTGACTCAGTGGATGGGATCCGACGCCGGCGAGATCGGCGGATGGGTTGTGTTCCTGCTGATAGTGATGTTCCTGGTGACGGCGACATCGAACGGCGCGAACCTCAACGACGGACTCGACGGCATGACAGCCGGGCTGAGCGCCATAGCGGCCACGGCGCTCGCGGTGATGGCATACCTGGGAGGCAACGTGGTGTACTCGGCCTATCTCAACATAATGTACATACCGGGCAGCGAAGAGCTGGTGGTGTACATGGCGGCCTTCATCGGGGCGCTCATAGGCTTCCTGTGGTACAACAGCTACCCAGCCCAGGTATTCATGGGCGACACCGGGTCGCTGACTCTGGGCGGCATCATCGCCATCTACGCCGTGCTGATCCACAAGGAACTGCTGCTGCCGATCCTGTGCGCGCTGTTCTACATCGAGGACCTGTCGGTGGCCCTGCAGGTACTCTATTATAAGAAAACCGGCGGAAAGCGCATCTTCAAGATGGCGCCGCTGCACCACCACTTCCAGAAACCCGGCAATGCCGGCATCGACGCGCTGATCCAGCGGCCGATCGCTCCGGTGCCCGAAGCCAAGATCGTGACCCGCTTCTGGATCATCGGCATCATCCTGGCAGTGGTGACTTTCGTAACTCTCAAAATCCGCTAAATGACAACAGATATGGAAAAGAAACGACTCGTGATACTCGGTGGCGGCGAAAGCGGCACCGGCGCGGCGATCCTGGGCAAGGACCGCGGATTCGACGTGTTTCTGAGCGACAGCGGCCCGATAGCAAAAAAATACACCGACGTGCTCGATGCCGAAGGTATCCCGTACGAACAGGGAGGCCACACGCCCGAGCTGATACTGAACGCCGACGAAGTCGTCAAAAGTCCCGGCATCCCGCTGACGGCGCCGCTGATCGTCGAACTGAGCAGCCGCGGCATCCCCGTCATCAGCGAGATCGAACTCGCGGGCCGCTACACCGACTCAAAGATGGTGTGCATCACCGGCTCGAACGGCAAGACCACGACCACGTCGCTGATCTACCACATACTGCGACGCGCCGGCGTCGACGCCGGCCTGGCAGGCAACATCGGCAACTCCCTGGCCCTGCAGGTGGCCCGCGATCCGCACGAGGTCTACGTCATAGAACTGAGCAGCTTCCAGCTCGACAACATGTACGACTTCAAGGCCAACATAGCCGTGCTGCTCAACATCACTCCCGACCACCTCGACCGCTACGACTACAAGATGCAGAACTATGTGAACGCCAAGTTCCGCATCCTGCAGAACATGACGCCCACCGATTCGTTCATCTACTGGCACGACGACCCCGTGGTGAGCGCACAGCTCAAAACCATGGAGGTAGAGGCGGCCGTATATCCCTTCGCCGAACACCGCGAGGAAGACACGGCGGCCTACATCGACGCCAACGACGAGATGGTGATCAACACCCCGGGGACGTCGCTGACGATGCCCCGCGCCGACCTTGCGCTGCACGGGCTGCACAACATCTACAACTCCATGGCCGCGAGCCTCAGCGCGGCTCTGCTCAACATCAGGCGCGAGGACATCCGCGCGGCGCTGAGCGACTTCGAGGGCGTTGAGCACCGGCTCGAGCCTGTGGAGACCATCGGCGGCGTCGAATGGATCAATGACTCGAAGGCCACCAACGTGAACTCGTGCTGGTACGCGCTGGAGTCGATGAAACGGCCTACCGTGCTGATTCTCGGCGGCAAGGACAAGGGCAACGACTACACCGAGATTCTGCCGCTGGTACGCGAGAAGGTAAAGGCCATCGTGGCCATGGGCAAGGACAACGCCAAGATCCTGGACTTCTTCGGAAAGAACACCGACCTGGAAGTAGCGGACACGCACTCGCTGGACGATGCCGTGGCAGCATGCGCGCGACTGGCCTCGGACGGCGACACGGTGCTTCTGTCGCCCTGCTGCGCGAGCTTCGACCTCTTCAAGAGCTACGAGGACCGCGGACGGCAGTTCAAGGACCGCGTGCGGGCACTGAAGAATTGAAAAAAATCGGAATGCATAATTCATAATTAATGACAGCAGAAACTCTTACTCCTCAACAAGAAGCGTCGGCCACGCTTGCAGCCGACGCCCAGGCCGTGACGGCAGTGAAGCCGCGCGTCGACACCTACATATGGGGGTCGTACATAGCGCTTCTGATCGTGTCGGTGATCGAACTGTTCAGCGCCTCGTCGCAGGAGGTGCGGGTCGACGACATCTACGGGCCGATCATCCGCCATGCCATCTTCCTGGGACTGGGCCTGGCGCTGATGCTGGCCATACAGCGCATCCACTTCCTGCGGCTGTACTACATCATACCGACGTTCGTGCTGGCATCCATAGCCATGATGGTGTGGGTGCTCGTGGGCGGCATCAAGATCAACGGCGTCAAGCGCGCATTCTCGCTGGGCGGCTTCATGGTGCTCCCGGCCGAATTCCTGAAACTGTCGGTGGCGCTGGGCATAGCCTGGATACTGGCACGCTCGCAGATCAAGGTCAAAGGCAAGCACGACGTCAGCAACGGCGGCCTGATAGCTTGTACTGTCCTGGTGGCCATAAGCTCGGGCCTGCTGATCAACCAGGGACTGACGAACACCCTGCTGCTGATGGGCATATCGCTGGGCATGATGCTGATCGGCGGCGTGAGCTGGCGCAAGCTGGGCTATGTGGTGGCTATATATGCTGTGCTGGGCTGCGGACTGATGGCCTATAAGAAGCTGTCGGCACCGGAAGTCGTGATCACGCCGCAGGACATCGAGCTGGCGAAGATCAACGGCACGGAAGTGGTAGGCACGGGCGACCGCGGCGACCGCTCGCACACATGGGTCAAGCGTATCGAACGCCACTTCCGCCTCAACAAAAGCGCCGACCGGATCACCGACGAGAACAAACAGGAGCAGCTGAGCTTCATAGCGCAGGCCCACGGAGGCCTGACAGGCGTAGGAATAGGCAACTCGCGCGAGAACGCACGCCTGCCGCTGGCTTTCTCCGACTATATCTTCGCGATTATCGTCGAGGAACTGGGAGCCGTCGTAGCCCTGGGTGTGATGGTCCTGTACCTCTTTCTCCTGGGCAGGGCGGGCAGGCTGGCGATGGTGTTCAAGAGCACGCTTCCGTGCCTGCTGGTGATAGGATGCGCGCTGGTGATCTGCCTGCAGGCACTATTCCACATCTGCATCGTGACAGGCGTGTTCCCCGTGTCGGGACAGCCGTTGCCGCTGATATCTAAGGGCGGCACGTCGATCATAGCGACGTCGATCGCCCTGGGCGTGATGCTGTCGGCCTCGCGCTGGGCGGCCCGCACCACCGACGGCGAGGAAAGCTTCCGGCGCGAGCTGAATTCGCTGCCGCAGGAAATCGCGAACGCCAACCCTTCCAACATAAAGAATTAAAAACTTAAAATCAAGGCACTATGAGCGACACCTTCAAGCGAGTACTGATAAGCGGCGGTGGCACCGGAGGTCACATTTTCCCGGCCCTGTCGATAGCGGCGGCCATCAAGCGCCGCAGCCCCGGCTGTGAGATTCTGTTCGTAGGCGCGCAGGGCCGCATGGAGATGGAACGCGTGCCGGCGGCCGGCTTTCCGATCAAGGGACTGCCTGTGGCCGGATTTGACCGCAAACGCCCCTGGCGCAACGTGGCCGTGCTGTGGAAACTATGGAAGTCGCTGCGCATGGCCCGGAAGATCGTGAAGGACTTCAGGCCCCAGCTGGCGATCGGCGTGGGCGGATATGCGTCGGGGCCGACACTGAAAGCGGCGCAGCGGGCCGGAGTGCCGACACTGCTGCAGGAACAGAATTCCTACGCCGGAGTGACGAACAAACTGCTGGCGTCGAAAGCCGGCGTCGTGTGCACGGCCTACGAAGGCATGGAGCGGTTCTTTCCGGCCGGAAACATCATACTGACCGGCAATCCGGTGCGGTCGGCGCTCATGGGCGTGTCCATGACTCCGGCCGAGGCAAAGCAGGCTCTCGGATTCGATCCGGAACGTCCGCTTGTAATGGTCGTGGGCGGTTCGCTCGGCGCACGGACAATCAATCAGAGCATGGCCGCGGGACTTGACCGGCTGCTCGACGGCAACGTGCAGGTGCTGTGGCAAACGGGGCGCTCGGGCGAGGACACCGGCCGCGAGGCTACCGCCGGCCGAAAGGACGTGAAGGCGACCCCCTTCATCTCCGACATGGCCACAGCCTACCGCGCCGCCGACCTGGTGGTGTCGCGCGCCGGAGCCGGCACCATCAGCGAGCTGCAGCTGCTCGGCAAGGCCACTGTGCTGGTGCCGTCGCCCAACGTGGCCGAGGACCATCAGCGCAAGAACGCGCAGGCACTGGCCGACCGCGACGCCGCCGTGATGATCCTCGACGCCGACGCACCATCGCAGCTTGTCGGTGAAATCAAAAAGCTGATGGCCGACCCCGACGCACGGCGGCGGCTGAGCGAGAACATATCCGGGATGGCTCTGCGCGACGCCGACGAGAAAATCGCCGACGCAGCCGAGTCACTGATCAAAAAATCTGAATCCGAAAAATGAAACGAGTCTACTTCATAGGCGCCGGCGGCATAGGCATGGCCGCGCTGGAACGCTATTTCCTGTCGAAGGGAATGAAAGTGGCCGGCTACGACCGCTTCCCTACGGCTCTTACCGACGAACTGATCCGCGAAGGAGTCGACATTGTGTTCGACGATGATGTGTCGCTCATCCCGGAGGAATTCCGCCAGCCGTCGGATGACACACTGGTGGTGTACACGCCTGCCGTCCCGGCCGACGCGGCCATCATGTCGTACTTCAGCCGCGGAGGCTTCAATCCGGTGAAACGCGCGGCCGCCCTGGGGCGCATCACGGAGTCGTCGAAGGCGATCTGCGTGGCGGGCACACACGGCAAGACCACTACCTCGTCTATAGCAGCACACATCCTGCACGAGTCCTCCATGGGCTGCAACGCTTTCCTGGGCGGCATCCTGCTGGGCTACAACAGCAACCTGATGCTGTCGGCCACGTCGCCCTTCTCGGTGGCCGAGGCCGACGAATACGACCGCTCGTTCCACCGCCTGACTCCCTACATAGCCGTGATCACGGCCACCGACCCCGACCACCTCGACATCTATGGCACGGAGGAGGCTTACCTGGAGTCGTTCGCCCACTTCACGGAACTGATCCGTCCCGGCGGCAAGCTACTGGTCCACACAGGCCTGAAACTTGTTCCAAGGCCAGGCAAGGAAGTGGAGACCTTCACATACAGCCGCCACGAGGGCGACTATCACGCCGAAAATATCCGTCGCGGCGACGGACGCATCGTGTTCGACTTCATCTATCCCGGCGGACGGCTCGATGATGTCGAGCTGGGCGTACCTGTCGACATCAACATCGACAACGCCATCGCGGCCATGGGCGCCGTGCATCTCAGCGGAGCTTTCGAACCGGAGAACGTGCGCAAGGCCATGGCATCCTTCCCGGGCGTGGAACGGCGGTTCCAGTGCCACCTGCGGCAGCCCGGGCCGGACGGGAAAGTCGTGATCGACGACTACGCGCATCACCCCGACGAGCTGGCATCGTCGATCCGCTCGGTGAAGGCTCTCTACCCCGGCCGCCATCTGACCGTCGCTTTCCAGCCGCATCTCTATACGCGCACCCGCGACTTCGCTCCCGAATTCGCCGAGGCTCTGTCGATGGCCGACGCCGTGGTGCTGGCCGATATCTATCCGGCCCGCGAAGAACCTATCGAGGGCGTGACGTCGAAAATCATTTTCGACCGGATTAATGTGGCCGACAAAGTGATGATTTCGAAAGAAGATTTTGTAAATACGCTGAAAAAACGTAACTTTGACATATTATTGACTGCCGGAGCCGGCGACATGAGCTTCAGCGTGCCTGCGCTGTGCCGTGCCATCGACCCCGCGCACACGATTAATTACGTAAACGACAAATGATTAACCGCCATCCGCTCGTTGCATTCTGCCTTACGGTAGTCCTGCTGGTCTACCTGGCATTCTCTCTGCCTGCGACAGCCGAGATGGCCCGCGACGACTATTTCACCGCATGCCGCATCAATGTGGCCGACTCGCTGCACACGGGATTCGTCAGCGAGGCCGACATATCGGCCGAATGCGGCGGTATCATGCAGTGGATCGGACAGCGGCGCCGCGGCGAAGTGAGCCTGTCGGCGCTTGAGGCGACGCTGCGCCGGTGCGACAAGATAGAACACGTGAACGTGAGCGTGCACAACGACGGCTCGCTTGCGATCGACGTGGTGCCGATGGTGCCGGTAGCGCGCGTGTTCGACGTGGACGCCTCGTACTATATCAACACCGAGGGCAAACGCATATCGGCCGACCCGCGCTATCACGTTGACGTGCCGGTGGTGGTGGGCTACTTCCCGGCCGAGCGGCCGGCGACGCGCCTGCTGCCGCTGCTCGACTACATATCGGCCGACGAGGAACTCGACGCCCTGGTGTCGACCGTGAAGCAGGAGCGCGACGGCGACATAATCATCGTGCCCAACATCCGCGGCCACGTAGTAAACTTCGGCGACACGAGCCGGGTGGCCGACAAGTTCGGACGCCTGACAGCCTTCTACCGCAACGTGATGCCGCGCCGCGGCTGGGAGATGTACGACACGGTCAGCGTCAAGTGGGGAGGCCGCGTGGTGGCCACCCGCCGCGACAAGGCTCTCAACACATCGATGCTGGCCGCGGCCACCGAGGAGTTCGACGACATCGACGACATGGAGACAATGGTGACGCCGCTGCACACCGACTCGACCGTAATACAGTGAAAAGCAAACAGAGTATCAGACAACATACAGCCAAAAACAACAGAAAATGGAATCCAGATATATCGTAGCCGTCGAGATCGGCAGTTCGAAGATCAAGGGCATCGTGGCGGCCGTGGATGAGGCCGCGGGCATCACGGTGATCGCCGTGGAGGAGACAGACTCGGCCGACAGCGTGCGCCATGGCCGCGTGCAGAACGCGCGCGAGGTCGGCATCCGCGTCAACGAGATCATCCGCCGGCTCGAAAACAACCCGCGACTGGCCAACGGCACGATCCGCTCGGTGTACGTGTCGAACGGAGGCCGCTCCGTGGTGTCGCGTCCGGCACAGGCCGACATAAGCCTCGGCGGCGACGTCGAGATAACCGCCATGACGCTGGAGAAACTCCACAAGGAGGCGCGCTACAATCTGGCGACCGACCGCGACGTACTGGCCATCAGCGACCGTCGGTTCACGGTCGACGGCACCGAAGTGAAAAAGATCGTGGGCACGTTCGGCAGCTCGGTACGCGGCGAATTCACCATCGTGACAGTATCGCCCGAGAACCGCCGGAATCTGGAGAGGGTGCGCATCGAATCGCGCGGCACCGATATTCCGCGGCAGTACATACCGCGCCCCGTGGCCCTGGCCGACATGCTTCTGAGCGACAGCGAGCGGCAGCTGGGCAGCGTACTGATAGACTTCGGCGCCGAGACCACGACCCTGGCCGTGTACCGCGACAACGCCCTGCAGCTGATGGCCACCCTGCCAATGGGCGGCGTGAACATCACGCGCGACCTCAGCACAGGTCTGGGCGTGACGGTGGAAGTTGCCGAGAATATCAAGATGACCAAGGGCCGCGCCGTAGCCGAGCGACTCAAGAATATGACAGCCGACGACGAATCGGCCGAGATAGTCAACTATGTGTCGGCCCGTGCCGGCGAGATCATCGCCAACGTGGTCAACTATCTTGAGCATGCGGACATAAAGATCGGAGATCTGCCGGGCGGCATCGTCATCACCGGCGGCGGATCGCAGCTGGCCGGCCTGGACGAGATGCTGGCCACGCAGACCAAGGCGAAGGTGCGCCACGCGGCCATCGACGCCACCATAGGCGGCGCGCCCTACAACACGGTGAAAAACGCCGACGTGATAGCGATGGTGCGATATGCGGCCGCACAGAGCGCCGACACATGCCTCGTGTTCGCCGACACCGCAACTGATACGGCCGAGACCGAAAGAGGCGCCGCCGCACAGGGCGCGACCGGCCGACCGACAGTCCGCACCACCGAACGGCCAGCACAGACCTACACTCCAGCGCAGAGCGGCACTCGACGTGCGCCGGCACTCGATGATCCCGGCCTGCTACACGACGATCCGGACGATATACTGGTCGATCCCGTCATCGACGACGACGAGCTGCCCACCCCGGAAAAGGGCGAAAGCGCCAACGTCACCCGCAAGCGCCTGCTCGAACGCCTGAAGACGTTCTTCACAAAGCCTACCGAGGACGACGACCTCGACAGTACGGGCGAAAATGATCTCGATTAACTCACCACTCAAACAGATTTAAGAAAGCAATGGCTCCTGAAGATTCACAATATCTCGACAAATACTCACAGAACGAGTCGGCCAACGATGAAGAACGCAACCACATCATAGTGGTGGGTGTGGGTGGCGGCGGCAGCAACGCCGTAGACCACATGTACCGCCAGGGAGTGGAGCACGTGTCGTTTGTAGTGGCGAACACCGACAAGCAGGCTCTGCGCGAATCGTCGGTACCCAACAAGCTTCTGCTCGGCCCGATGACCACCCGCGGCCGCGGCGCCGGCGGCAATCCCACCGTGGCATCGAAAGCCGGCGAAGAAAGCGCGGCCGAAATCGCCGACATCTTCGACGAGGACATCGACATGGTGTTCGTGACCGCCGGCATGGGCGGCGGCACAGGCACAGGCGCCGGACCGGTTGTGGCCCGTATCGCCAAGGAAAAGGGCCTGCTGACGATCGGTATCGTGACGATCCCCTTCAAGTTCGAAGGCCTGCGCAAGATCCAGAAAGCCCTGGACGGCGCCAAGGAGATGAGCAAGTACGTCGACGCCATCATGGTGGTCAACAACGAACGCCTGGTGGAGATATACCCCGACTTCGACTTCGAGCTGGCATTCGCCAAGGCCGACGACGTGCTGTCGACCGCCGCAAGCTCCATCGCCGAAATCATCACCCGCAAGGGTTACATCAATCTTGACTTCAACGATGTGAACGCGACCCTGCGCGAGGGCAACACGGCCATCATCGCCGTGGGCTACGGCGAGGGCGAGAACCGCGTCACCAAGGCCATCCAGGACGCGCTCCACTCGCCGCTGCTGAAGAACACCGACGTATTCTCGTCCAAGCGCATTCTCTTCAATCTCTACTACTCGCGCACGGCACAGACGCGATTCAAGGCCTCCGAAGCGCAGGAACTCAACGACTTTATCCGTCGCGTAGAGCAGGAAGTCGACGTGATATGGGGTATCACCTACGATGAGACACTGGGCGACAAGGTGAAGTTCACGATCCTGGCCTCGGGCTTCGACGTGACCGTCGACGAAGAGAACGGCACAGTAATCGAATCAAACGCCAAGGGCGGAGAAGGAGAAGTCAACATTCAGGAAATCAGCGACGTCTATGGCAAGGACTGGGTGCAGAACCTGGAACGCGAACGCGAGACCCGCAACTACATACTGCTCGACCCCGACAATCTGGACGACGACTCGAGCATCGAGGCCTTCGACAAGGAGCCTACATTCGCACGCAACCGCCGCAAGAAGTCATCGGGTGGCGCAGGCGAACGCGAAGCAGCAGCTTCGGCGCCGTCGGCCGCAGACGACACTGACGAATTCCGCATAACTTTCGGCGACGATGACTGAACCATTGCGGGACGCACTGCGTGGATCCACCGCCCGGCGGTAAACCTTCTCGCCGGCCATACGTTTGAATAATATGAAACCGAAACTTGTCATATCGACCGGCGCCGGAATGAGCGCCGAGAGCGGCATCGCCACTTTCCGCGACGCCGGCGGACTATGGGAGAACTATCCGGTGATGGATGTGGCCAGTGCCGACGGCTTCCGCCGCAATCCGCAGCTGGTGCACGACTTCTACAACAAGCGCCGGGCAGAGCTGGTCAAAGCGCAGCCCAACGCCGGCCACCGCGGTCTGGCGGAACTTGAGAAGGACTACGACGTGACGGTTATAACCCAGAATGTCGATGACCTGCACGAACGCGCCGGTTCGTCGAAGGTGCTGCACCTGCACGGCGAGCTGATGAAGGTGCGAGCCATCGACGACGAGTCGAGGGTCTACACCCTGCATCCGGGCGAGCTGTCGACTACGCCGCATACCGTGATCGACGGCCATCGCGTGCGGCCGCATATCGTTTTCTTCCAGGAAGCGGTCCCCAATTTCGAACCCGCCACCGAGATAGTGTCGGAGGCCGACGTATTCGTGATCATAGGCACGTCGCTGGCCGTATACCCGGCCGCGGCACTGCTCAACAACGTGCGCCCCGGCACTCCGGTCTACTATATCGACCCGAATCCGGCAGCCGTTCCGGCCGGAGTCCGCGTCATCCGCGCCACAGCCACCGAAGGCGTCGACATCCTCGCCCGCGAACTGCGCGCCGCAAACAAATAAAACATAACTGACTATGGAAAGTACACGTCAAGCCAAAATCGCCCGACTGCTCCAGAAGGAGCTGAGCGAGATATTCCGCCAGCAGACAGCCAAGACCCACGGTGTGATCGTATCGGTCAGCGCCGTGCGTGTGTCGCCCGATCTGTCGGTGGCAAAAGTCTATCTGTCGATATTCCCGTCGCCCAAGGGCGCCGAGATGCTGGAGTCGATCAAGCAGTCGGCCCGCACGGTGCGCTACGAGCTGGCGCAGCGCGTCCGCTTTCAACTGCGCAAGACGCCCGAACTCCAGTTCTATCTCGATGACTCGCTGGATTATCTGGAGAACATCGACCATCTGCTCGAAAAATCCTGACTGAGCCACTCCGGTAGTCGATGTTGTCACTCAGGATAGCACTGCGCTATCTGCTTTCGAAAAAGTCGCATAGCGCCGTCAATGTCATCTCGGCCATCTCTATAGCCGGGGTGGCGGTGGCGACTGCGGCCATAGTGGTGGTGCTGTCGGTGTTCAACGGCTTCACGGCTCTGTCGGAGAGGCAGTTCTCACATATCGACCCCGATGTACTGGTGACGCCGACACGGGGCAAGACAATAGTACGGGCCGACTCTCTGGCCGAGGCTATCGCGGCCCTGCCGGAAGCTGGCGCCGCGGTGCCCTCACTCACCGAACGCGCGCTGGCCGTGGCCGGCGACAGCCAGCTTGGCGTAGTCATCAGCGGCGTGGGCAGCGGATACGGCAGCGTGGCCGACCTGGATGCCATCACTGTCGACGGCGCCTACACAGACACTCTTCCGAAGATCGTCGCAGCAAATACAGACGGTGCGTTCCCCGCAGGCACGGCCGTCGGCGTACTGGCGCAGCTTGGCGCGCCGGCCTCATCGATCGACATCTACGTGCCGCGCCGCACGGGCCGTATCAATCCGGCCAATCCGGCTGGGTCGTTCCGGCAGATAACCATCGTGCCGACGGCGTTGCTGCAGACCGACCGCATGGAGTTCGACGCCGACCATGTCATAGTACCCATCGATGCGGCGCGGCTGCTGCTTGACTATGCCGACGGCGAAGCATCGGAAATTCAGGTGTCTGCCGCAGGCGGCATCAGCGACGAACAGCTTGCCGACGCCGTGATCAGACGGCTCGGCCCCGGCTACAGCGTGGCCACGCGGCGTCAGCAACAGGCCGAGAGCTTCCACATGATAGCCATCGAGAAGTGGGTCACGTTCATGATGCTGGTGTTCATCCTGGTGATCGCGGCGTTCAACATAGTGTCGACACTGTCGCTGATGGTGATCGAAAAGCGCGACAACATGGCGACCATGCGGTTCATGGGCGCATCGAAGTCGCTGGTACGCCGTGTGTTCATGCTTCAGGGCGCAATCATCACGGCCGCAGGCGGCCTGATCGGCATAGTGCTGGGACTGACGCTGTCGCTGGCCCAGCAGTGGGGTGGCTTCATCCGCCTGGGAGCTGACCCGACCAAACTGACCGTCACCGTCTATCCGGTGCGCGTAGAGGCGGCCGACATTCTGGCCGTAGCTGCCCTCATAGCCGCCGTAGCACTCATAACAAGCCAGATGACGCGCATATTCACACGAAAAATCGCTTAAACCATCAAGCTATGCAGACTGTAATGTTTTCCGATACAGTATTCGGCCCGATACACTCCCGTAGGCTGGGATCGTCGCTGGGCGTGAACCTGTCGCCGCGCGACGGCAAAGTGTGCACCTTCGACTGCCTCTACTGCGAGGCGGGCTACAACGCCCAGGGACCCGGCACGAGCGGTCTGCCGCGACGAGACGAGGTGGCACGGCTGCTCGAAGCACGGCTCCGGCAACTGAAAGCAGAAGGCACTCCGATCGACGTAATCACATTCTCGGGCAACGGCGAACCGACGGTCAATCCCGACTTCCCGGCTATCATCGACGACACCCTGGCTCTGCGCGACAGGTATTATCCGGAGGCCAAAGTAAGCGTACTGTCGAATTCGACCATGCTCGGACACCCCGACACAGCCGAGGCTCTGCGCCGGGTCGACAATTGCATTCTGAAGCTCGACAGCGCCGTACCCGCTACAGTGCGGCTGCTCGACCGACCCACTTCTCCGGCCTTCGACATAGAAAAGGTCATAGACCAGCTGGCAGGATTCGGCCCGGCGGCCATCATACAGACAATGCTCACCCGCGGCAGCCACGAGGGAGCGGCCGTCGACAACACCACCGATGCCGAAATCAACGCCCTCATCAGCGCATACCGCCGGATCGGGCCACGCGAGATCATGCTCTACTCGCTCGACCGCCCTACCCCGGAGCTGTCGCTGCAGCGCGTGCCGCGCGAGGAACTCGAGGCCGCGGCGGCACGCATCATCGCCGCCACCGGCATACCGGTACAGGTGGCCTGAGATTTTTTACGGCTCCTACGGCGCAAGACAGTTGACTTTCTCGGTGTAATGTATTATCTTTGCAGACACTAACCTTTCAACTGACCAAGCCATGAAAATAGCAGTATATTGCAGCTCGGTGGAGAACCTGCCGCCGCGCTGGATCGAGGGAGCGGTCGTCACGGGCCGCTGGATCGGAGAGCACGGCGCACAGATGGTGTACGGAGGCGTGGACGCAGGCCTGATGACAGACGCGGCCCGCGCCTGCAAGAAAGCCGGAGGCACAGTGGTGGGCGTAGTGCCCTGGCGGCGCGCCGACCAGGCCTCATGCCTCAACGACGTGCGCGTGCCCGCGTCGGACCTCAACGACCGCAAAGGAGTCATGCAACTGCTGGCCGACGCATTCGTGGTGCTTCCGGGCGGCTACGGCACACTCGACGAATTCTGCACATCCTTCTCGTACATCAACTTCACCCACCACCGCGACAAGCGGATAATCGTCTACAATCCCGACGGACTTTACGACAACCTTCTGGCACAGTTGCGTGTTTTTGTAGAACGCGGACTCATGGGCGCCGACCGGCTCGACATCCTTGAGGTCGTAACCGAGCCGGCCGAAATCGCTGCCGCGCTCGACCGTTTCACCGAACACTTCAAAAACTCGATCAAATGAAAAGCCGACTCTACACACGCACCGGCGACCAGGGCACGACCTCGCTCGTCGGCGGCACACGCACACCTAAAGATTCACCGCGCCTGGAGGCTTACGGCACTGTCGACGAACTGAATTCATGGCTCGGACTACTGGCCGCCTCGACCGTCATCACGGACGAAAGACGCGCCGACCTGCGCAGAATCCAGAACCGCCTGTTCGATATCGGAGCCGCACTGGCTACCGAACCCGAATCGGCCTGGCAGCCCGAACTGCCCGGTCCGGAAGCCATCGAAGCCATCGAACACCTGATCGACAGCATCGACTCGCGACTGCCACAGCTGCGCGAGTTCATCCTCCCGGGCGGCCATCCCGACGCGGCCCGCGCCAACATAGCCCGCACAGTGGCGCGCCGGGCAGAGCGCCGCATCGTAACACTGGCGACCGAAGTTCCGGTCGATCCGTTCATAACGCGATATATCAACCGACTGAGCGATCTGCTGTTCGCTATCGCACGCGAAATCAATCTCGACGCGGGCGTGGCCGAAGTGACCTGGCGACGCGAGTGCTGACCAAAAAACTGACGCAGCAGCCCGGCCGGATTACCGACCAGGCTGCCGTGTTTATGCAGTAGATGCGTCCCGGTGTCAGAAGTTGAACTGGAGCATGGTGTTTATACGGTTGTCCGAGCGGGAAGCGCCGTCCATGTCGACGCGTCGTCCGTGAAGATACTCGACACCGCATTGCAGCCCGGGCATTATGGTATAGAAAACGTTGGCCGACAGATACTGCGCATACTTGTACTGTTCGTCCCACGGGGTTGAACCGTCGGCATAGCGGTCGGCATATGCGCGGTCCTGGCTATAGGAGACCGATGCGAAGACTTTGGGCGAGAACGTGTACTGCAGGCCGGCATATGCGCCCCAGGCCTTGACGGCATCAAGCCGGCCCGGACTTGCCGCATCGGGCGACAGATCCAGCCCGAGACCTGCCAGATCCTGAATGTAGCCGCCTATTCCGCGGCCATAAGCGGCCTGATAGTAGACCTGAAGCGGAGTTGATCCGACAGGCGTGCTGCCGCTCATCTTTATGCCCCAGCAGGTTTTGTTGCGGTTCTTGTCGGAGACGAGATCGCGATACTGGATGTTACGCATCAGGGCCGAAAAACGGATCCATCCGTTCTCGTCGTCCCAGCTGTACTGGAAGAATGCGGGAATGTCCGGGATGCGCTGGCTTACGTCGCGTGTCCGGGACGACAGGGTCATGCTGACAGACGAAAGCTCCAGACCTATGCCGACCTTTATCCGCTTCCCGAAAGCGTGTGTGTAGTCGATAAGGTTGTTGGTGACACCCACCAGTCCGCACGGGCCTTCGCTGTCGATGGTCGGGGGTGCTGCCGCGCCGTCCTCAAACAGCGAAGCGGTATGGCCTACAGTGAATCCCCTGTAGGTGATATAGGCATGATTGAGCTTGAAAGCGCCGCCGTTGCCGGAGAATTTTCCGCTTATATAGGCTCCGACCTTGTTGTCGGTGCCGGGCAGGGCTATGAAATTGATGAAAATCTTGCTCTGGCCCAGGCTGCCCTGAAGCTTGCCGCCGTTGCCGGCCGGAGTGTCAAACGGAATGTCGGCAGTGACGAAGTCATTGGGATCATCGACAGGATTTCCCCAGTCGAAGAGTCCCACTCCCTTGATAACGCCTCCGATTCCGAGATAGAACAGATTGTTCTTTCCCTTGATCGCAAAGCGAGGAGCGCCGGGTTCGTTGAATCTCTTGGGGGCGTTCTCGATAAAGGCATTGTAGACTTCCTCGTCGGGCTGGCCGGCATTGAAGATGACCTGTACCTCTCCTTCGTCGGGCAATGCCGGATGGTTCTGAGCCAGAACGGCCGCCGGCATTGCCACGGTCGCGCACAGCAGTGGAATTAATAGTTTCATAGTGTTCTAAACGTATTCGTTGCTCATGCGGAAAGTGAATGTCCGGCGACGGATGACCACGACGACCGCAAAAAGCATGGTTAATATAAAATTGAACATGAATGGGAAATGATTGCCTGTGATTCCGAAGATATTGCGGAAGAAGTCGACGATGAACGGCGTGACTGCCACGGCGATATAATTGACCGACAGCACGATGGCCAGTGCAAGCGTGGATTTGCGTCCGTCGGTCACGGTATAGGTGGCCTTGTCGTAGATCACAGGCTGGAACACGCCGTAGCCGAATCCCATCAGGAGCGCCGCGATGTAGAGCAGAAAGTGTTCGCGGGCGACAGCCATCAGCAACAGTCCGGCCGCTATCGACAGGGCGGCGAGCAGCGAGGTGCGCTGGCCGAACAGGCGTATGACATACGGCAGGATAAAGCCCGGCAGAAAGACGGCGAGATAGAACAGCGCGGTCACCGTGCCGGTGATATCGCTGCTGAGGTGGTCTTCCTGAATCAGGAACGGCAGGTAGTAGGATATGATCGTCACGGCATATGTCGTGAACGCATAGAGCGCGATGAGTCCGACTATACGGCTGACAATGAATCCCGAGCGAATCTTCTCGCCCGTCACGGGCATACCCACTCCCGACACGGCCTCGGCGGCTTCCGAACCGGCTCCGGGCGGAGCCGTGTTCATTTTGGCGGATGCCGTGGGGTTGACGTTGCGCACGAATATCATCAGGGCCAGCGGAATAGCCGGAATGAGATATACAAGGAAGGGAAGATGCCAGTTGCCGTGGTTGAGCCATCCGACAGCGAAAGTAGCCAGTACAAGAGCGACATTAGATATGCCGCTCTTGATACCGAGCTGCTGCATGCGGTATTTACCCACGAAAATATCGGCGATAAGACCTGCTGCGAGCGGGATCACCAGGCCACAGCCGCACCCAAGGAGGCAGCTTACCAGGATGAGCATCGTCATCGAGTCGGCAAAGAAATAGAGAATGCCGGCAAGAAGATAAATCGCCAGACCGATCACCACGATCCTGACCTTGTCACGCGATTCCGAGAGCTTGCCCGAAAACAGCACGAACGGTATTATCAGGACGTTGGGCAGCACGGTCAGAAGCTGTATCTCCAGATCGGATGCCGACGGGAAGATCCTGTCGAGATTGCCAAGCATCGGGCTGACGGCCAGCCCCGGGAGGTTGACCACCAGCGAGACCGACCATATCGCCAGCAAAGCCGGCAATGTGATCGTGCCTTTTCCGGTGGGGATTTTCATAACATATGATTGAAGAATTGTCTGAAAAAGCGGACTGTCATTTCTCCTCGGCCTCCTCTATATAGGCTTTCCTGATCTGCTCGGGGGTAGGCTGATAGCCGGCCGGCCACTTTGACACCTGCGAGGGCTTGCGGCCTTCGATCTGCCAGTCGAAAGGATAGAAGTCGGATTTGCTGTCGCGCCATGATTTCTTACGCAAAGCGTAGACAATCAGCGGCAGAGAGATGAACACGGCAACGCCGAGAATAAGCACGCCGACATAGACGGCGGGGCTGCCGGTCTTGATCTGCGACGGCGGGATGAAACTCAGGACTCCTGCCACTACGGCACCGGCAACGCCGAGAATGGTCACAAACCACATGCCGAACTTGCCGCCGGGCACTCTGAATCCGCGTGTCTTTTCGGGCGCGGTGTGACGCAGGCGTACGAATGAGATGTATATCGTCACGACCATGATCAAGTATATGATCGTCGACATCTGGCTAAGGATCTGATAAGCCGACTCGACCGAAGGAAGCAGGACGAGCACGAGCGAAAGCAGCGTGACGATAGCGGCCTGAATGTAAAGTATAGTGGTCTGGATGCCGTTCTTGTTGGTGTGCTGGAGAGCGCGGGGCAGGTATCCTGCCTTACCCACGGCGAGAATACCGGCCGACGGGCCAGCGATGACGACACTGACCTGTCCGAGAACGCCGAAGGTGATCAGTACGGCCATGACATTTCCGAGCCAAGGCACACCAATGGCGGTCCACAGATCGTCGTAGGCCACGAGCAGGCTCTGCAGCAGGTTGATCTTGCTCTCGGGAATGACCACGCCTATGGCAAGGGTGCCGAGAATAAATATGGCCAGAATGATGAGCGAGGCAATGAAAATCGACTTCGGGAAGTTTTTGGCCGGATTCTTCATGCCGGGCACCTGCACGGCCTGGATCTCCATGCCCGCATAGAACAGAAAGATACTTGCCGCAAGAACTATCGTGCCGAACTGCGAGAAGTCGGGCCAGAACGGTTTGTCGAGCGGAAGGTAAACGGGCTTGCCCATCAGCAAGTATACGACGCCCATCACGATAAGCACGGCGGCCGGGATTATCGTGCCGCACAGACCGCCCATCGTACTGAGCCTGTTGGCATATTTCATGCCACGGAATGTGTTGAACGTGCACACCCAGTAGACGCCAAGCACGATCAGCAGAGTGTAGATCCTGTTTCCGGCGAGTCTTGCGTCAAATGCTTCGGGCCAGAAGATATATGCGAGCGCTACAGCGCCGAACATCAGCACGGCCGGGAACCATATCACGACCATCTGCCATTCGAGGTACATGCTCAACCAGCCCACGCGGGTGCCGAAAGCTTCCGACACCCAGCGGAATACACCGCCCGAACGCGTATAGGTCGACGCCAGTTCGGCGCAGACAAGCGCGTACGGCACCAGAAATACGACGGCGGCAAAAACATAGTAGAAAATCGAGGTGAATCCGAACTCGGCCTGTGATGCAAGGCCACGCATGCTCAGGACCGTCGTGACGATCATGATGGCCATCGCCATCATCGAGATCTGCTTTTTGGCTCCTCCGGCAGGATGGTTCACCGGAGTTGTCTCTTTCACTTCGCCCGATGCGGAAGGTTTCTGCGTAGAGGCGGAAGCAGAAGTTTTGGTATAGTCAGCCATAGCGGTTATATTTTTAATGTTTGGAGAAAAAAGGGCGGCACCGGACCATAGATCCAGTGCCGGCCCCCTGTTTAGTGTCTGATTTCATGAGGGCTGTCAGCATCCCTCATTGAGCTTTCTCCGGAGAGTATATGTGGCCTTAGCGGGCAGGATAGACAACCGGGTATGCTTCAGCAAGCTTGGTGCCTACCTTGTAGTGTATACCGGGCTGGGCGGTGAAGCTTACGTTGCTGGAGGCCTCGAATACCATGACGATATCCGAACCGCCGAACTGGAAGTATGAAATTTCCTCGCCCTTGTGGAGCACCTTGCCGACCTCAGCGGTAAGAACCACCGAAGAAACCTGGGCCATGCCCATAGGCAGGACAGCTACCAGGCCGATAGGACTGTCGATGACGATCAGACCGCGGCACTGCATGAATTCGTAGCCGGGTGAATCGGGAGCGTCGAGATGGCGGATCATCTTGACGTGGTTTCGTCCGTCAGGAATGGCTTCGTCTTGATCGGCAACTACTTCGAGATATACCGTTCCCTGAATGAAACGCGATTCAAGAACACGTCCGGCCACAGGCGCGTGCTGGCGGTGATAGTCCGTGGTGTTAAGGAAGGCATGCATCCAGTGTCCGCCTTTGAAGCGGTCCTTGTAGGGACTGCCGTCGAGGAGTTCTTCAATCTTCCAGCGGATACCCTTGATGTCGACCTGCGAGTCCTCGCTTACTTCCCACTGTCCGCCGAAAGTAGAGTCGGCAGGCGAAGTGATTATGCGGCTGTCGTCGATGGCGGCGATGGGGTGTGTACCGGGTTTGAAGTGGCGTGCGAAGAACTCGTTGAATGTTTTCCATCCTCCGTGAGGCTGGATATATGAATCCATGTTGTAGGCGGGCGAGTTGTAGTATGACTGGACGGCCTCCGGCGTAAGTGATTCCGGCTGGTCCATCCACTTGCCGAATTCCTGGATGTATCGTCTCATCCACAGCGACAGCGGAGTGAGCGGTTCGGCCGGATCATGCGGCATCACAGCGTTCTGAAGGCTCTTCACAGGCTCCTGATCGAGGATAAAGTAGAAGAGGCACACGTGTTTGTAGACTATCTTGCCGGGCTGGTTCTCGACCGGTACCCATGTGAGCTGGGCGTCGAGCCATTTGTAGTAGTCTTCGAGACTGTTCATTTCGTCCATCTCGACGGCATTGTATGACTTAGCCTTGTCAAATGCCTGCTGGAATTTGTCTTGCCAACCGTTTTTCTGGATCATGTCCAGCAATTCCTGTACAATCGGCTGGTGGGAAGTAGTTGCCATATTCGTTTTTTTGTTTAGTTATTATTTGCCCATGAGAGGGTGTGTTTATGCTTTCTTGTTCGTCTCAGTATCGCGGGTAGTATTATTCCGTTTTCCAAGTATTATTTCTTCTAAATTCTGTATAATAACATACTCCCGACGACAAAAGTTTCGGAATAATGTGATTTTTAACCGCTTTTTCCATAAAAACTTAAAGTCACGCCGACGGAAGGCATCAGTCTCCACCGCCCCGTAACTGTGCACACCCTGCGGCAAGTGTATGGCGGCTATCAGCTACGCATATCGGAGACGGCCAGTCATCATGCGAAATATCAACATATTGAGCGATCGGAACAACATTCTATGGCGTGAAATAAACTTAAAAGACAAAATCATTGAAATATTTTGAAAAAAAGATTGTTTATACATATAATTTAGCTTATCTTTGCGGCACTTTTTTCAACACTCCGTATATAACTACGACCCAAAATATAAACGCACTATGTATTGGACACTCGAACTCGCATCAAAACTCGAAGACGCACCCTGGCCCGCCACCAAGGACGAACTCATAGACTACGCCATGCGCTCCGGCGCGCCCCTCGAAGTCATCGAAAACCTCCAGGAAATCGAAGACGAAGGCGACACCTACGAATCAATCGAAGACATCTGGCCCGACTACCCCTCCAAAGAAGACTTCCTCTTCAACGAAGACGAGTATTAAGCAGAAATTTTAACACAAACGCCTTATAATCAATGGTCAAGCAAAATGTGATTTGTTTGACCATTGGTGTTTTTATATTATAGCCTGCCTAAAATATCTATTGAAAACCAGATAGTCATAAACCTTTTTATTAATAAATTTATCTAAATTTCGGGCCTTTATCGTGGATATTCCGATGTTTGTGAATATTGGAATAATGTCCTCTCATGGGTAATGCAACTGAGCCTGTCCCGTGTTAAACTATAAAAAACTTTGAGGTTTTTTTATAGTTTTAGATAACCTTGTCTATTGTGCTGTCGAAATCAGCCCCTTTGATATATCCGCTTTTCTGCTTGTTCAGTTTTATTTCAGTTAAAAGGCCTGATTGAACTAACTCCGAAAGGTCTTTCTTTGCCGTCGGTTGCGTAACTAACATTCTGCCGGCGATATCTTTGGCAGTCACTATCAAGTCGGCATCTTTTATAAACAAGTGCAGTATTGAGGCCTGACGCCTTGTAATTCCTCCAATTTTCAGCAATTGCACTTCATCTTTTTTCTGAGCAGTCTTGCGTTCGATATATGCTTTAAGCTCGTCAAAGGCTTTTTCAAGTGCATTTAAATGATACGTAATAAAGTATCCGATATCATTACCATCGGCTTCAGACTGAAGAAATGATTTCTCGTATGAAGCCTTTGACTTATATATGATTCTTGAAATCGAAAGGTATTCGGTAAGCCAATACCCTTCTTTCAGAAGATACCAATAGAAAATAGCCCTGGCCGTACGGCCATTACCGTCAGCAAATGGATGGAGGAAGGAGATAAAGAAATGCAGTATGGCTCCTTTGATTATAGGATGGATGAATACTGTTACTTCATTGGAATTGGCAAATTGACAGAACCAAGCAATAGCTGCCGGTATTTCTGTGAATGATGGCGGTGTATGAACAATCTCATTGGTAACAGAGTTTGCCACAACAACATTGTCGTTCTGCCTGAATCGTCCTGCATCTTCCGGATTATCCATTGTGTTGTAAGTCATCAATGAATGTATTTGAAGTAGAAATTCTGGGGTCATTGGCTGGTCCAGATTTTCAGAGAGGAACTGGATGGTTTGGTAATTGTTGTAAATCATCCATTGCGACTTATCCTTAGGTGTAATCTTATTTCGAAGCATTTCCTTAGCCACCTTTCGAGTAGTCGAGGCCCCTTCCATCTGGCTTGAAGAAATGGCTTCATCAATCACAGAGTTCATCAAATATATTTTGCGGCTATCGCGAGGTATGAGAGACTCACTACCCCAAGATCCGCCAAATTGCATGTCGAAATTATGACAGAGTCTGGCCATAGAATTTGTCATGCTGAAATGAATCCGGTAATTGGGATTCACTGTGATTTGATTACTCAAACGCAATTGTTTGAGCGCGGCCCAGATGTCTTCCGGGGTATCAAAGCCATTGATTTTCTTGTATTTCACCTTATTCCAGTAAGGGTACTCTTCCTGAAATTTACGAATTTCCTCCATCGATTCCGGAGTGAAAACTTCTGAAACTGACTTTGTGGCAGCGATATATTTGGGCGGTTGCTCTATCATACTCACATCAATTTATTTGTCCACAAAATTAGTAAAACTATAAAAAAATTGCAAATATTTTTATAGTTTTGTGCCATCGAATTTAGCGGCATCCCCCCGGTGAGATAGTCAGCAGGCTTATTGGTGAATAAACAGGAAGATAATTTCAAAGATGTATTGCATTTTATTGCTTTTATAGCAAAGTTTGCTTGTCCATTTTTCGTAATAATAGGCTAATCACCTGTACATCAACCCATTCACATCTCTCCAACAAGACGAGTATCAAGCAAAAAAATTTGATATAAATTCCTGCTTTTCGGATAGAATAATCGAATTTGTTTGCATATAAATCAGTCTTTAATCCGAGATGTGAGAATATCTGGAATATCCAAACAAACAGACAACTGTCTTCAACTTCCAATCAGCACAATATGGATGCTGATTGGAGTTTTTTGCTCATATATATTCTCCTATATTTCAGAAATATTAGGTAACTTTGTATATGGAATATACACAAGAGAGCAAATCGTCAATACAAAATACACCGAACAAGGGAGGGTGTTGCAGAACTCATGTCCATGAAGCCTCCGAGAATTGAATATTTTCGGC
>OLSQ01001106.1_pt1 | contig 23472 bp, 20 predicted proteins | sample 1672561 | NCBI WGS metagenome assembly OLSQ01 (sample SAMEA3136699, study PRJEB25190) | human gut metagenome | biome: human gut; feature: human-associated habitat; material: faeces | place: Austria | collected 2013
ATAGCAACTCTGTAGGAGTTGCGTTTAGCCGTAGGCGTTATTCTCAGTTGGATTTTATCACAATAAATAAGCAGAAAAAACTCGCTGCGGTAACGCCTTTGGCTAAGCGCAACACTTACAGCGTTGCTATCATTTTTTCTCACGGCACCCAGGGTAGAGGCGCTGCACGCCTCAACCCTGGGCTATGTAATCGCAACTCCTACAGAGTTGCCAAGGGCGCGTACCATCCACTACAAACTCCATCTCGAATTTCACCCAGGTAGTTGGGATGATGATGACGTCTCTTGTAGAGAGGTTTATGGCTTGTCCATGGAAGAGATGTCCGCAAGCAGCAACTCCTACAGAGTTGCCAAGGGTGCGTACCATCCACTACAAACTCCATTTCAATGCTCTCCCCAAGCAGGAATGTGTTAATGCAGAACAGCCTCATTACGATTGAACTCCCGCCCCCTGGGGAGGGTTGGGGAGGGGCTTCATCTCCTTGCAGAACTTATCGCCTAAGGCGTAGCCTTCTTCGTATAGGGCTTCCAACTTGTTGGTGTCTTTCTCTATGCGGTCTACCTCCAAGGGGCGCTCGGGACGGATGCAGACCACCTGGCCTGCGTCTTCGAGCTGCTCCACGTATGCCAACTGCTCATTATACACCTCTATGCGGCGGCTTAGGGCTACGCGCAGACGAGGGTAGTTCTTGTAGATTAAATGGGGAATCTTGTGGTCACGACCCTTCTTGCGGTAGCCACGGTTGCGGGTGAGTATCAGTACGTTGTTCTCATACCCGCGTTCCTGGGCGCGGCGCAGGGGGATGCTGTCGACGATGCCGCCATCGAGCATGGGGATGCCGTCGACGGTGACCATCTTGCTCACATAGGGCAGGCTGCTCGACGCCATCACGATGTCGAGCGCACGCTGACGGTCGTGGTCCTCGGTGAGATACATGGCGCGCCCAGTCAGACAGTTGGTGGTGACCATCTCAAAGTTGGCCGAGTGCTGGAAGTATGTATCAAAGTCGAAGGGTATCAGCTCGTTGGGGAAGGCATCATAGAGTAGCTTGCGGTCGAAGATGCAACCCTGCGTAAGCAGATGACGCAGCCCTACATAGTGGTAACGGGCAAGAAAGTCGATATTGGATATGCGCGCACGACGCAGTTGGCGGCTGAAGTAAGACATGCCGTTGCAGGCACCAGCCGAGACCGCCACCGCATAAGGGAAATAGAGTTGATGCACCATGAAGGCGTCGAGCACACCACTGGTAAACACGCCGCGCATGCCGCCTCCTTCCAATACCAGTCCTGTCTTGTCGTTTATTGTCATAATCATCTAACGTATATCTGTTTGCAAAGATACACATTTACCCTGTAAATGTGCAACAAATGCCCAGAAAACTATCGCCGTTACCGTTTTCTTAACTCCCAGAACGCCACAGCCGAGGCGGCAGCCACGTTGAGCGAGTCCACCTGATGCGACATTGGGATGCGCACCACGTAGTCGGCATCTTCGATGGTGGTGTGGGGGAGTCCGTCGCCCTCGGTGCCCAGTACGATGGCCAGCCGCTCCACCTCGGGCAACCTCGGGTCGTCAATGCTTATCGAGCGGTCGGTGAGCGCCATCGCTGCGGTCTTGAACCCGTAGTCGTTGAGCTGTTGCACGCTACCCTCAATCCATGTCCAGGGGATGAGAAACACCGAACCCATCGACACGCGCACCGAGCGGCGGTTGAGCGGGTCACACGAGTCGGTGGTGAGCGCGATGGCGTCAATGCCCAATGCCGCTGCCGACCTGAAGATGGCGCCGATATTGGTGGTGTCGACCACGCCGTGGATGACCGCGATGCGATGTGCCGTGCGGCAGATGTCGGCTATCGTGGGCAGAGCCGGACGCTCCATGGCGCACAGCACTCCCCGCGTGAGCGTATAGCCCGTGAGCGATGCGAGCAGGTCGCGGTCGCCAGTATAGACAGGCACCTCGTCGCCGATGCGGCTGATGATTGCTGCTGCATCGCCGTCTATGTGGCGCCGCTCACAGAGCAGGGCTGTGGCGCGATAGCCCGCATTGAGTGCTACATGGATTACCTTGGGGCTTTCGGCGATGAATATCTCTTTGTCGGTGTATCGCCCCGACCGCAACTGCGCCTCGGTGAGGCTGCTGAAGACTTCCACTCCGGGGTGGTCGAGTGATGTGATGTTGATGATAGGCATAATGCTGATGGTGGGATAAAGATTAGAAATCGAGTGCCTTACCGCTGTAGAAATTGAGCAGACTGGTCTGGTAGAGGTATTCATAGCGCGCCTGAATCTGTTCGCTTTGCGCTCTGAGCAGATTGTTCTTGGCCTCGTTGAACTCCGTGATGCTGGCCTTGGCGTTCTCATATTTTGCCTGGGTCAGCTTGAAGGCTTCCTCGTTGCTTGCCACAGCTTCGCGGCTACTGGCATACTTGCTCTCGGCAGCACGCGCGTTGTAGTATACCTGCTGTATCTCTTTGTAGAGCGACTTGCGCACATCGTCGAGCTTCAGCCGCTCGGTGTCGCGGTTTATCTCGCTGCGGCGTATGTTGTTGCGCGTGGCAAAGCGGTTGAAGATGGGGATACTCAGACTCAGTCCTACATACTGGCTGAAGTTGTTTTTGAGCTGCTTGGCAAATCCGTCTGCCTCGTAACCGCTCGTCTTGTAGTAGTTGCTGCCCAAGCCGCCGTTGAGGTTGAGTTGGGGATAGCGCGCAGCCTTGGCTATCTGTATGTTGTAGTCGGCGCCCTCCACGCGGGTCTGCTGTGCCCTGACCTCGGGCTTCACCGCCATAGCCTCGGCAAAGACGGCTTCGGGCGAGGCAATGTTGCCTGGCGCGGGAATTATGCGCTCGATGTCGGGACGCACGATGGAGAAACCCTCGGGCGATGGCAGCTCCAGCAACTGCGACAGTGAGAGCAGCGCCATCTGGTAGTTGTTGGCGGCGGTGGTCACCGTGAGCTGGCTCTGTGCCATCGTGGCTTTCTGCTGAGCCAACTGGGCCACGCTTGCCTTGCCGTTGTCCACAAAGCCCTGCATCCTTACCACCTGCATCGAGTCGATAGACACCTGACGCTGTGCTACGGTCATGGCCTCGGCGGCATTGAGCACCTCGATGTATGCCTTTGCCACATTCATGCTCAGGTCGTTGCGCGCCTTGTCCAGGTCGGCGTCGGCAGCGTCCAGATTGAGCTGACTCAGCTTGATGGTGTTGCGTGTGCGGAAGCCGTCGAAGAGTGATACGCTTGACCCTATCGTAAACGACGTGCTCGATGTGCTCTTGTTCTCATACGTGTTCTGCGCCGTGAGTCCGCGGCCGAACGAGAAGTTCTGGGCTGCAGAACCGTTGAGGTCGGGCAGACGGCTGTTCTTGTCGGTATTCAGCTGCAGAGCCTGCAACTTGCGCGTGTTCTGCATCTGCTTTACGCTGATGTTGTGGGCTATGGCATAGTCCACACACTGGCGCAGCGTCCACGCCTGCTGTGCTTGCGCAGTGCCTACGCCCATGCAGGCGGCGACCACTGCCATGATTATCCTTGTCGTCATACTCGTTGTCTTTTATGGGTTATCATTCGTCGTTGCCGGCTGCGTCGGCTATAATCTGCGGGCCGCGCACCTTGTCCTTGAGCGAGAGTCCCTTCTTGACCTCGATGTTCACGCCGTCGCTCAGTCCGGTCACCACGGCATGGCGCTCATAGGTCTTGTCCTTGCCTGTGCCCTTGATGAGATAGACGAAGGTAGAGTCGCCGCTGAACTCTATGGCGCTCTCGGGTATCGACACCACGTGCTTGGCTTCTGCCAGCACTATCTCGGCATTGGCGCTGTAGCCCGAGCGTATCTTGCCGTTCTTGATACTGTGCACGGCAGCCTTTACCTCAAACTGGTTGGCGCCGTTGTTCTCGGTGGCTTTGGGCGAGATGTACTCGAGGGTAGCGTCAAACCTCAGGTCGTGCAGCGCGCCTATCGTTATCTTCATCGGCATGTTGTCTACCAGACTGCCTACCTCGGTCTCGTCTATGTTGCCTCTGAAGATGAGGTCATTCATATTGGCCACGGTGGCTATGGTCGTTCCGTCGTTGAAGGTGTTGGCCAGGATTACCGAGTTGCCCACCTTGACGGGGATGTCCAGTATCACTCCAGATATGGTAGAGCGTATCAGCGTCGAGCTGGCTTTGGCGTTGCTGCGCGATACGCCGTCGCGCACCACCTCGAGTGCGTCCTGTGCCGCCTTGAGTTCCTCGTTGGCCTGGTGCAGCGTCTGTCTTATTTTGTCATACTCGTCGGCGCTCACCAGCTTCTGCTTGTAGAGACTTTCTTCACGCGAATAGTCCACCTGCGCCTGCTTCTGGTTAATCTCTGCCAGCCTTACCCTCGACTGGGCACTGCTCAGCTGACCCATATCGGGTATCACCTTCACGCGCGCTATCACCTCGCCGGCCTGCACATACTGGCCTGCTTCCTTGTAGATTTCGCTGATGATGCCGCTTATCTGGGGCTTTACGTTTACCTCGTTGCGTGGCTCTATCTTGCCTGTTATCACCGTGGTCTTCATGATGTCGGTGGTCACAGGCGTCAGCTCGCTGTACTCGATGGGTGCGGGTTGTGATTTCTGATAGAGAAACACGAAGGTAGCGATAAACACCAGTATGATTACCGCTGCCACAATCAGTTTGGAATACTTTTTCATATTTGTTCTTCTTTTATTGTTTACGTTGTTGTGATGCTTTTAGTTCTCGCGCATGGCGTCTACGGGCTTGATGCTCATGGCTCTCCATGCCGGAGCCAGACCCGCCAGCGCGCCGAGGGCACATACCACCATGGTAGAGAGGATGGCTGTCCAGAAGTCTATCTGGAAGTGGGCCATCACCATGCCGTCGGTGGTGCAAGCCATCTCCACGAGCTGGAGTATGCCCACGCCGAAGAGTATGCCGCTCATGCCCGCCACGGCGGTGAGCACGATGCTCTCGGCGATTATCTGCGAGAGTATCATCTTGGGTGTGGCTCCTATGGCGCGGCGTATGCCTATCTCGCCGGTACGCTCCTTGACGGTCACCATCATGATGTTGCTCACACCGATGGCACCCGAGATGAGGGTGCCTATGCCCACGAGCCAGATGAGGAAGTTCACGCCCTGGAACAGGCTCTCCAGCATGGCGTACATGATCTCGGTATTGAATACGGTGACGCCCTCGGTGTCTTCGGGCGAGATGGAGTGGGCGCGTGCCAGCGTGGTGCGCATGCGGTCGGCTATGGTGCTCATCACCACGCCCTTCTTGCCCGTCACAGCCATCAGGTCTACGGCGGTACCACGGTTGTAGACCTTGCGCAGCACCGATTCGGGCATCGTGATGGTCTCTTCGGCACTGCCGCCGAAGTTTACCGCATGTCCGGAACTGTAGTTGACGCCCACCACGCGGTAGTAGGTCGAGTCTACACGAATGGTCTTGCCGCAGGGGTCACCTCCTTCGGGAAAGAGGTTCTTGTAGATTTGCTTGCCTATCACGCACACCTTGCGCTCCTGCTTCATGTCGATGTCGTTGATATAGCGGCCATAGTAGAGTGTGGGTGCAGCCACACGGGCATAGTCGGGGGTGACGCCCATGGTCGATGCGCTGAAGGTGTTGGTGCCACGGGTAGTGGTGCGGCGTCCGCCGAAAATCATGGGGCTTATCACGTCGAGCTCGGGCACCTGGTGGCGCAGTCTTACGATGTCCTTGGTGTCCATGCTCCATTCCCTGCCCTTGTTGAAGCCCCGGTATGCCTTGGTGGTGGGCTGTGCCCAGATGACCGAGGCGTTGGTGGCAAATCCCGCGAAGTTGTTCTGCAGCATTTCCCTGAGCCCCTGTCCGCCACCGCTCAGCGCGATGAGCATGAAGACTCCCCAGAACACGCCAAAGCCCGTGAGCAGACTGCGGCTCTTGTTGCGCGTGATGGTGTCGAGTATCTCCTTGTATGTATCTAAGTCTAATCGCATATTGGTCTTGTAGAGTTGTGTGATCGGTTGTCTATTCGGCTCTCAGCGCCTCGATGGGCCTGATGCGCGAAGCCTTGATGGCGGGTATCAGACCGGCTATCGTTCCGGCGATGATGATGGTCAGGGTGGCTTTGATGCACACGTCGAGCCCCACGGTGGGGTCTACAAACATCGTGGCCCTGAATATGCCTGAGTCCATCACCATGTGGCCCATGGTGGCGTCCATATACAGATTGGTCAGTATGCCGCAGAGCATGCCGATGTAGCCGAAGACAGAGGTGATGATGATGCTCTCGGCGATGATGAGCATCAGTATGTCCTTGGGGCGCGCTCCGATGGCCTTGCGTATGCCAAACTCGCGGGTGCGCTCCTTGACGGTGATGAGCATGATGTTGCTCACGCCCACGATGCCGCTCAGCAGCGTAAACAGGCCCACTATCCATAGCGCAGTGCGTATCATGCCTATGCCCTGGGCCATGGTCAGACTGTCGGTATAGCGGTTCCACATCCAGAGGGCCTGCTCGTCGTCGGGGGCTGCCTGGTGGCGCAGATTGGTACTGGCGCGGTAGTTGGTCTCAAACTTCTCGTTGTCCTCCTTGGTCTTGAGGTTCTTGATGGAGAACTCGATGTTGCCCACATTGTCGCCTTTGGCATAGATGGCTTTCAGGGTAGTGAAGGCGGTGAAGAGTTCGTTGTTCTTGCGTGACTCGTCGTCCTTGGTGATGCCCACCACCTTGAACGCCAGACCATTGATGTTGACATTCTTGTCGATGAGCGACCGATAGTCATGACAGAGCTCCTTGGCCTGACTGCGTGAGAGCACCACCACCTTGCGGCGCTCTCTGAAGTCGGGCTCGTTGATAAACCTGCCAGCCAGCATCTCGGTCTTGTTGATGTTCACGTGGGTGGGGTAGATGCCGACGAAATTCTGGGTCGCCACATAGTTCTCGCCGTAGGCTACGGTGACACCGTACTGGCTCAGCACGCCGCCCACGTGGTCTACATGCTGGGCATAGTTGTCGCCGGTAATCGCCAGGTCTCTGTCGTTGAGGGTTATTTCCCGTCCCTCCTTCAGGCCTTTGTACGCCTTCGATGTGTAGCCGGGCATCACCACCATCGAGTTGGTGATATACTTCTCGCTCCGTTCCATCTGGGCGTTGATGAGACCGTTGCCCGCGCCCAGCAGGAATATCAGCATGAATATGCCCCATGCCACGGCAAAGCCGGTGAGCGCTGTGCGCAGTCGGTTGCGCTTAGAGGTGCTCCATATTTCCTTGATTAGTTCGCGCATGATGCTTGTTGTCTGGTTATTTCACATAGTCCTTGGCCACCAGGTGGTGGTCGCTGTTGTCTTCGATGCTGCCTATCACGCCGTCCTTGATGTGTATCACCTTGTCGGTCTCGTTGGCCACGCCGCTCTCATGGGTTACGACCACGATGGTCATGCCGTCGCGCTCGTGGAGCTCCTTGAGCAGGTCCATTACCTCCACGCTGGTCTTGGAGTCGAGGGCGCCGGTAGGTTCGTCGGCGAGTATAATCTGCGGTTTGGTGATGAGCGCACGGGCTATGGCCACACGCTGGCGCTGACCGCCCGACAGCTCGTTGGGGTAGTGGTTGGCCCACTGGCTCAGCCCCAACCGCTCCAGATACTCCATCGCCAACTGGTGGCGCTTGCGTCTTCCCACGCCCTGATAGAACAGTGGGAGTTCCACGTTTTCCACCGCCGTCTTGAAGGGGATGAGGTTGAACGACTGGAAGATAAATCCTATCATGCGGTTGCGGTATTCGGCTGCACGCGTCTCGTTGAGGTCCTTGATGAGCCCTCTGCCGAGCCAGTATTCGCCCGAGTCATAGTTGTCGAGGATGCCCAATATATTTAATAAGGTGGACTTGCCCGAGCCCGAGGCTCCCATGATGGAGACAAATTCGCCCCGCTCGATATTGAGGTCGATGCCCTTGAGCACGTGCAGCGGCTGGGCTCCCTGGTAGGTCTTGTTTACATCTTTGAGTTGTATCATCATAATGTCTTAGAGGGTTGAGGGGTTAGCGATTGAGCAGACTGGCCAGCTCGTCGTTTACTTCGTCGAGAGAGATGCCCAGCAGCGACATCTGTCGCGCCATTTCGGGCAGCCGCTCTTTCATGAACTCGCGCTTGCGGGTCTTCTGTATCTGCTCCTTGGCGCCAGGAGAGACAAAGTAGCCCAACCCACGCTTGTTGTAGATTACGCCTTCTGCCGCAAGCAGCTCATATGCCTTGACGGCGGTATTGGTGTTGACCTCGAGCAGCACGGCATACTCGCGCACACTGGGTATGCGCTCGTCCTCGTGATATTGGTCGGCCAGTATCTCGTCGCTCAGACGCTCGGCTATCTGTATGTATATGGCTTTGTCGTTGTTGAATGTCATAATCGTTGTGTCTTTAGAGATTGGTCATTCGGTTGCAGTCTACCTGCAGCCGGCAGAATATGCGGTAGGCCATGATGTGGTTGAAGATGGCCAGTGACACAAACAGGGTGGGGAACACCGTGTTGATGCAGCGTAGGCTGATATAGTAGGAGTGGTCTGCCGTACCCATCATATAGGCCACGATGCCCAGGAGGACAACGAAGAAGATGCACATGATGGGCTGGGCGTGCTTGCGGAATATGGCTCCACCCAACAGACAGCACGAATGAGCCCAGACGAAGCCAAGCCAGAACACCCAGCCCTCGCTCTTGAGCGTATAGTGGTCGGTGTTGATGGTTATCGCCGGCTGGAAATCGCTGCTTGCAGCCATCACTATAAACGACTGCCTGAAGCCGGGATAGACTATCAGGTTGATGAGATACTGGGCGATGTCGGCCACCACGATGGCCATCGCTGCAGTGAGCATTATGCCGAGGGTGACATAGCCCATGCGTGCCATGTACTTCTCGGCGTTGGACGCTGGCAGCATGAGAAATGCTATGCGTGTGGCTCTGGTTCTGAACGAACGGAAGATGAATGTGGCGCCGACCAGCACGACCATCAGGAATACCGAGCAGATGCCGAAGCTGTCGGCGTAGGTGAGCATCTCTTCCGCTGTGGCGTCGTCGGGCAGATGGTGCATGCGCAGGTCTATCAGTTTGCTCATCTGCATGAAGGGTATGATCATGGCGATGACCGTCACGGTGAATATCTTAATGAGCTCGTTTCGGGTTTGGGCGATGTCGTTCATTATCACCATCGCCATGCGTTTGGGAGCGAATGTTGTCATATATTGTTCATTAGAGATTGGTAAACTTGTCGCAGATTATCTGCATACGCTTGAAGATGCGGTAGGACCCTACGTAGTTGGCTATGCTCAGCCCGATTAGTACTGCGGCCACGGCAGTTGTCACGCCGACCGTCGGCTGGGTGTTGCGGGCTGTCGGAAGGATGCCGAGCTGGTCTGCCGGATTGATGGCGAAGATGAGCAGTATCAGACTCAATGCCACGCAGGCTGTGGGGTGGCGGCGCAAGAGGGTGCCGCACAAGGTGCAGTAGGAGTGCAACCACAGCAGTCCGCTGTAGGCGATTGTCATCGCAGCAATGTTGCCTCGGAAGAGCAGCATGTCTGCCACCTGCTGGTTGCCGCTGCCTGTGATGAAGCAGCATATCATGTCCCATAGGCACGAATGGTGGATGCCGGGGTGGAAGATAAAGCTGAGGGCAAACTGAATGACATCGCCCGCTACCAGGGCGACGGCAAATGTGAGCACGCCGCCGAGAGTGATGTGGATGAAGCGTGTGGCATATTTCTCTGCATGACTGGCGGGCAGCATCAGGTAGTGCTCGCGCATGGGTTTGGTCTCCATGTTGCTGAAGATGAGGGCGCCCATGGCGCAGAGGATTAGCGGAAGAACTCTTAACACGATGGCGATGACAAACGAGCCCACCATGTCGGGCAGTCTGCTTATGTCGTTGGCGTAGATGTATTTGCGCTGTACGAGGCTTAGCATGAATGTGTACGCTACGCCCAAGAAGGCAGAGAGTATCATGCCGATGCGGAGTGTCTGGCGCCGGCTGTTGGTCCAGTTCCAGCGGAGCAGCATACATAGCCTGTCGAGGCTGAAGTTATGGGTAGTCATAATGGTGGGGGAGAACTCAGATGAATAGTTTGTGATTGATGGCACCATCGAACAGCAGTTCGAGGTCTACGGGGGTCTCTGCCATGCCCTCCTCGCGGTGGGCTATCACGGCGCAGCCCTGGAGGTTGGGTTCGGCATAGACCACGTCGCTGTCATCGGCGTTGGTGGGGCGCTGCTCAAAGCGGTAGTGCTGGCAGATGTCGCTTATCGAGGCATCGAGCAGCACCTCGCTATGGTCGAGTATGACCACGTGGTCGAGCAGCGACTCTACATCGTGAACCTGATGGGTAGAGATGATGAGGGTGCGGTCGGGAGTCATGTGGCGGGCTATCACACGGCGGAAGAGACTCTTGGACGGGATGTCCAGACCATTGGTAGGCTCGTCCATCAGCAGCAGACGCGTGCCGGTGGCAAGGGCAAAACTCATATATACCTTCTTCTTCTGTCCCATGGACAACTGGCCGAGATTGGGGTCGCCATTGAGCTCAAATTCAGCAAGACACTGGTCCAGTACTTCTTGTGAGAAGTTGGGATAAAACCCTCTATTGACTTTGACATAATGGCTCAGCCGGATGTGGGGGAGGTCGTACTCTTCGGGCACGATAAACATGTTGCTCAGCATTTCGGGATGGTGGAGACAGGAGTTGCTCCCGTCTACCAGCACTTCACCCTCAGAGGGGCGCAGCATGCCGCAGATGAGATAGAGCAGAGTAGACTTGCCCGTGCCGTTCTTGCCCAAGAGGCCGTAGATGTTGTTCTCTTTCAGCTGGAGGCTGAAGTGCTCGAATACCTTGTGCTTGGTGCCAGGGTAAGCGAAGTTGATGTTGTTGACTTGTATCATATCCTTAATATCAGTTGTTTTATCGTTACCGAGTTTATTGTGTTTCGGTGTACCATTGTAGTAGTACACTGCAAAGGTATGTTGAAAGTTCCAAAGTACAAAGACATCACCCTATTATTTTCCGTTTTTAACACAATATTAACACTTGTCACCGCCCGCGCCCACCTTCACAACCTCCGTCCCCACCTTCATCACCCCCGCACCCATCTTCACCACCCCCGCACCCATCTTCACCACCCCCGTCCCCACTTTCACCACCTCCGCGCCCACCTTCACCACCTCTGCACCCATCTTCAGCACCCCCACGCCCACCTTCATCACCCCCCGAGCACACGCTCGCCAAATTTGTGACCATCTCCAGCAGAATTATGATGACCTTCAGCAAATTTATGATGACCTCCAGCAAATTTATGATGACCTCCAGCAGAATTATGATGACCTCCAGCAAATTTATGATGACCTCCAGCAAAATTATGATGACCTTCAGCAAAAATGTGACTACCTCTACTTTTCTCCGCGAGTATATTCGTTAATCTCTGTGACCACCATCCCAACTCTCCTGCCCCTCGCGGGCGGCTCGTAACGTTTGGTGCGGAAGCGCGCGTTGTTTGAAACGGATATTCGTATCAAGCGGTGCGGAAGCGCGTGCCGTAAGATACGTGTCGCCAACCGTGGTTGCCACGGCGGCAAAGACATGAGAAACAATGACATGGATGGCTGCCCGCGATGTAGGGGTAATCAGGGGTGGAGCGGGGCAGACTGCAGGGATAAAGAAAAGGCGGAAAGGTCACTCTGCGACCCTTCCGCCTGATATGATACTAATGATATAGGATATGCTGGTTTAGCCCTCGATAGCAGCTACGCCGGGGAGCACCTTACCCTCGATGGCCTCGAGCATAGCTCCACCACCGGTAGATACGTAAGATACCTTGTCGGCCAGGCCGAACTTGTTGACAGCTGCAACAGAGTCACCGCCACCTACGAGTGAGAATGCGCCATTCTCCTGGGTAGCCTGAGCAACATACTTGGCAATCTCGCCAGTACCGTGAGCGAAGTTCTCCATCTCGAATACGCCTACAGGACCGTTCCACAGGATGGTCTTAGACTCGAGGATAATCTTCTTCCAGTGCTCCAGACTCTCCTCAGAGGCGTCCATACCCTCCCATCCGTCGGGGATGTTGAAGATGTCTACCACCTTGCGGTTGGCGTCGTTGGCAAATCTGTCGGCAGCAACGGTAGCTACAGAGAGGCTCAGGTTTACACCCTTCTCCTTGGCAGCAGCCATTACATTGAGTGCCTCGGGCATGAGGTCGTCCTCGTGGAGAGACTCGCCGATGTGGCCACCCTGTGCCTTGATGAAGGTATAACCCATACCACCACCAATGATGAGGTTGTCTACCTTGTCGAGCAGGTTCTTGATAACACCGAGCTTAGAGCTTACCTTAGAACCACCGATAATGGCGGTGAAGGGGTGCTGGGCGTTCTTGAGCACGTTGTCGATGGCTGTTACCTCTTTCTCCATGAGGTAGCCCAGCATCTTGCTGTCGGCGTCGAAGTAGTCAGCGATAACGGCGGTAGAAGCATGCTTGCGGTGAGCTGTACCAAAGGCGTCGTTAACATATACATCAGCGTAAGAAGCGAGCTTCTTGGCGAACTCCTTCTGGCGAACCTTCATTTCCTTCTTGGCCTCGTCAAACTCAGGTGTACCCTTCTCTACGCCTACAGGCTTGCCTTCCTCCTCGGGATAGAAACGGAGGTTCTCGAGCAACAGTGCCTCGCCGGGCTGGAGGGCAGCAGCAGCCTCGCTGGCGTTACCGCAGTCGGGAGCAAACTTAACCTCAACACCGAGAGCGGCGCTTACGTTCTTTACAATCTGACCCAATGAAAGCTCGGGCTTAACCTTGCCTTTGGGCTTGCCCATGTGGCTCATCATGATGAGGGCACCACCATCGGCAAGTACCTTCTTCAAGGTGGGCAGAGCACCACGGATACGGGTGTCGTCGGTTACGTTGCCATTCTCGTCCAGTGGCACGTTGAAATCTACACGGACAATTGCCTTCTTACCGGCAAAGTTGAATTGATCGATTTTCATTTCGTTTGTATTTTAATGATTGGTTATATTATCTGTATGCAAAGTTAGTGCTTTTTTTGATGATAAAGTCATTACACCTTAATAATTTTATACGGATGGGGCAAAAAAGTAGTGCCCTCGATGATGAAACCAAAAATAATCGGGAACAAAACGATGGTATTAACCATTTATTGTCTAATTTTGCAGGGTGATAACAATAAGCAATATGAACAAAGATTCTGTTTTGATAGTAAGTGGAGGCATGGACAGCATCACCATGCTCTATGAATACAAGGAGCGTATAGCGCTGGGTATCTCCTTTGATTATGGCAGCAATCACAATGCGCGTGAGATTCCCTTTGCCGCCATGCACTGCGAGCGCTTGGGCATCAAGCATATCGTAATCAATCTGGGATTTATGCACCAGTATTTCAAGAGTTCGCTCCTGGAGGGCGCCGAGGCCATCCCCGAGGGCAACTATGATGAAGAGAATATGAAATCGACCGTTGTGCCCTTCCGCAATGGCATCATGCTCTCGATAGCGGCAGGTGTGGCTGAGTCGAACGGGCTGAAATATGTGATGATGGCCAATCACGGCGGCGACCACACCATCTACCCCGACTGCAGACCTGAGTTTGTCAGCGCCATGTCTGAAGCTACGCGGCTGGGAACCTATCCCGGCATAGAGGTGCTGGCTCCCTATACCGGGATTACCAAGAGCGACATAGCCCGCCACGGCAAGGCGTTGGGCATAGACTATGCCGAGACCTGGAGCTGCTACAAGGGTGGCGAGCATCACTGTGGCAAGTGTGGTACCTGTCGTGAGCGCATCGAGGCTCTGGCCGATGCCGGCATCGAAGACCATACCGTCTACGACGAAGAATAACGGGAGAGGCGTATAAACAGCAAGAGCACCTTGGGCTATCCATTACGGTATGCCCAAGGTGCTCTTGCTGTTGTCGGAGGTGAAGGCTCTATCCGAAAAGGACGCGCAGGGCTTCTTCGACCTTACGCACGGGATGGAGCTTGATATTGTATTTGTGTGGGTTGACGCTCTTCAGATTGAGGGCGGGGATGACGATGTCGGTAAAGCCCAACTTCTCGGCTTCGGCGATGCGCTGCTCTATACGGTTGACGGCACGCACTTCGCCGCTGAGCCCCACCTCGCCACACATGCACCATCCAGCCTCGATGGGGGTGTCTACGTTGCTGGACAATACGGCGGCAATCACGCTGAGGTCCATCGCCATGTCAGTGACTCTCAGTCCGCCGGCGATATTGAGAAACACGTCTTTCTGCATGAGCTTGAATCCCACCCGCTTCTCCAATACGGCGAGCAGCATGTTGAGTCGGCGCTGGTCGAAACCCGTGGCCGAGCGCTGGGGAGTGCCATAGGCTGCCGACGAAACCAGTGCCTGGGTCTCCAGGAGGAAGGGGCGTACGCCCTCGATGGCTGCACTGATGGCTATGCCTGACAGCCCCGCGTGGTCCTCGGTGAGTAACAGTTCTGAAGGGTTGCCCACCAGACGCAGACCGTCTTGCTCCATCTCGTAGATGCCCAGTTCGGAGGTGCTGCCAAAGCGGTTTTTGATGCCGCGCAGGATGCGGTACATATAGTGCTGGTCGCCCTCAAACTGGATGACAGCATCTACGATGTGTTCCAGCGTCTTGGGGCCGGCGAGCGAACCCTCCTTGGTGATGTGTCCGATGAGGATGACCGGTATACTGCTGGTCTTGGCAAACCGCAACAGTGAAGAGGCGCACTCACGTATCTGAGTCACACTGCCAGGGCTTGACTCGGCGTCGTCGGTGGATATGGTCTGTATCGAGTCGATGATGACCAGCTGGGGCTTGACCTCCTTGATGCAGGCGAAGATATTCTCGAGCGACGTCTCGCAGAGTATGCTGATGTGGTCGAGGGAACTGTTGCCCTTGCCGATACGCTCGGCGCGCATCTTGATTTGGTGCGGGCTCTCCTCGCCAGACACGTAGAGTATATCCATATCGCTCATGCGTAGGATGGTCTGCAGGGTGAGGGTAGACTTGCCTATGCCGGGTTCGCCACCCAACAGGATGATGCTGCCGGGCACAATGCCTCCACCCAATACACGGTTGAGCTCGCTGTCGTGGGTGTCGATGCGCGGGTCTTCCTTGGCGGCGATGTCGCGGAGTCGCAGGGCATGGCTGTGGCCCTCGCCCACGCTGCGGTGGGCATTGAGCGTCTGCGCAGCCGACTTGGCGGCAGTGGTGCCCGTATCGGCTGAGATACGTATCTCTTTGAAAGTGTTCCACTTGTGGCAATTCGGACATTTTCCTATCCATTTCGCCGATTCCTGTCCGCACTCCGAGCAGACGTACGCTATCTTGTCTTTGGCCATTGTCTTGTATATTGATTACCACAAAAGTACTAAGTTTTTTTATTGTATCAAAAAATATTGCTACTTTTGCATATAAATAAATATGTGAATACAGATGAAACATAAACCAATATTCCTGCTTGCTGTCATTGTCTTGCTGTCGGCTTGCGGCCAGTCGTATGAAGAGAAAGTAAGACTCAGCCGGGCAGAAAGGGCCCGATTGGCGCAAGAGGAAGCGGCTGCGCTCAAGGTGGCGGTGCTGCCTACGCTCGACTGTATGCCTGTGTATCTGGCCAAACAGAAACACTGGTATGACAGCACGCAAGTGGACTTGAGGCTGAAGGTGCGTAATGCGCAGATAGACTGTGACACGGCGCTCAAAGGCAAAAGCGTGGAGGTGGCAGTGACCGACCTGAAGCGTGTGGAGCATATGACCAAGCACGGGGTGGGGCTTCTGACGATGGGGCCGACCGATGCCTACTGGCAGTTGATAGCCAACCGCACGGCGCGTGTCAAGACGGCGGCGCAGTTGGGCGACAAGATGGTGGCGATGACCCGCTACTCGGCAACCGATTATCTCACCGACAAGGCCCTCGACGGTGTCAAGACCTCTGCACCTGTATTCAGGGTGCAAATCAATGATGTACTCATAAGGCTGGATATGCTGAAAAACAACGAAATGGATGCCATGTGGCTGACAGAGCCACAGGCCACGACAGCCAGGATGTTCAAGCACACGGTAATCGAAGACAGCCGGAAAATGAAGGAACATCTGGGTGTGGTAGTGACAGGTGCCCATCTGATGAAGGACAAAAAGCGCGTGAAGCAGCTCACCGCGTTTGTCGAGGGATATAACAGAGCCTGTGATTCGCTCAACCACTATGGCGTAAAGCATTATGCCGACCTGGTGAAGGCGGTCTGCCATACCGATGGCAAGACCATAGACAGGCTGCCCAAGTACTCTTACCCGCACATCGCCCTGCCCAAGCAGCGATAAGCAATCACTCTAAGACACAGTGGCTATGGATAATGCCATACAGACAATACTGAAAGATTTCAACGCTCATCGGCGGCTTTCAAACACATTGACCCGCCTGTCAAAGTTGATAGAACAACAGGCATTGTATGCCTTTTCGGGTGATGTCGATGAAATACGCCGCAACTATGACCTGATGCTCGACTTCATGCGTCGTGGATATACCGACGAGCGTCGCAATGACTTGTATGACGAAATGATTGGCAAAACCTATAGGCTAATCCAGAACATACAGGTAGAACTCAAGAAAAAAGACAATCCTTCCTATCATGACGCCGCCTATCGGCTGGCGTCCAGTCGCATTGATTTCGACCCTGACGCTATCAGGCAGCGGTTGGAAGACCATGTGGCTGATATGGCCATGCTCTCGCTCGAGGCGCCCGAGAGTCGGGAAGAACATCGGCGGCAGTTGCTGCAGGCGCACGATGCGTATATGGGGCGCCTGTTTGACCATATCCTGCTGTCCAACCAGTGGAATGATGCCGACGCGTCGTTCTACAGGATGCTGCTCACCTCGCCCGCCATCGATACGGTGGATGCCCAATGGATAGTGGGGGCCATCATGCTGGCCTGCGTCAACGTCTTCGACCTGAAGAAACTGGAGGTGCTGGCGGCGGTCTATGTGGCTGATGTGGCTGAAAGCGTGCGCCAACGGGCACTGGTGGGCTGGGCCTTGTCGCTCGATGGCAACCAGACGCTGATGGTGGAAGGCCAGAAGCGCACGGTGGATATGATCGTAGAACACGACAAAGGCGTGGAGCAACTCAAAGAAATGCAGATACAGCTCATGACCAGCGTCAATGCCCTGTATGATGATGAGTGTATCAAGCGCGATATCATGCCTACGCTGCTCAAGCAGGGGAATATGGATTTCGCCCAACTCTCTAAGGATATCACCCAATCGTCTGACCTTCATGACATCCTGCATCCGGAGGATTCGGAAAATATGATGAGTGAAGTGGAGACGGTCATGAACCGAATGAAAGAGATGGCAGCCAAAGGGCGGGATATCTATTATGGCGGTTTCTGTCAAGCCAAGCGCTATAGCTTCTTCTCCAAGTTAAGCCACTGGTTTGAGCCGTTCTTCTGGGACAACCCATCTGTAGACTCGGGAAGCGCAGAACCGGAAGATGCTCGTGAGGTGATAAAGAGCATGCTCTCTGCGCTTCCTTTCTGCGACAACGACAAATACTCTTTTGTCATCTTGTTTTCCAAGATGATGACCCAATTGCCCGCTAACCTGCGCAAGACAATGATTGAAAACAAGGGCGGCGTCATGCCGATGGCTGCTGAAGACATGACATCGGCTTCGTTTATCCGCCGCAATTATCTCCATGACCTTTTCCGTTTCCACCAGTTGTATGCGATGAAGGACAACTTCGTCGATTGTTTCAGGATGCGTCAGCGGCCTGATGTAGTCAATGTCTTCGTTGCCGACGACCGTCTCTTCGGCGACACGGATGGTTATAAGGAAATGTGCTATGACGCCTTGCGCTTTATGGATAGCATGGACACGCGCAAGGACGAACATTATCGCACCACAGTGCTGACTCTGCTTGCAGCAGTGCCAATGCCATTGAGACTGTCTGACCGTCTGTTTGTAGCCCACTACCTGTGGCAGCATGGCGACAAGACTACGGCTGCGACGATGTATGATGTGATGGCGGCTGAATATCCCGACAATGAGTATGTGCTGCGTGGCGCTGCCCATAGTCGCCTGGACCGCAAGGACTATCTGGCAGCATTGAGTTGCTATGACCGTCTGGCAGGCATCCATGAGGACAATGTGAGCTATCTGCTTAACCGCTCTCTGTGTCTGGTGATGTCGGGCAGGGTGGAGGAGGCTATGCCGACATTGCACAAACTGTACTACAACAATCCCGACAACATGGATGTGGTGCGTGTGATGCTGTGGGGCATGATGAACCAGGGCAACAGCGAGCAGGCTGTGGCTGAGTATGAGAAGCTATGTGCCAAATGTCCTGACAATGCCGATGACCGTCTGAACTATGGGTACAGTCTGTGGTTGTCGGGACGAGTGGCAGAAGCTGTGGAGGTGTTCAGAGCCTATCTCGCTATGGCAGGCAGGCGCGACAAGGGTACAAGCCGTAGCATCTATTCCTCGTTTGAGGCCGACATAAACTTGCTGCAGAGTCAGGGCATCGATGAGACCGCCATGCACCTGATGGCCGATGCGGTGGATGTGCGTCCAGAGTAATCGACACATACTTATATATACGCTAAGAGGGTACAAAGTGATTGGCTTTGTACCCTCTTCGCGTATAGTGACTACTAATCAGATGTTGGCTATAGACATGATGTTGGCAAAGACTCCGGCTGCGGTGACCCCGGCGCCGGCTCCATAGCCCTGTATCAGCATGGGGAACTCCTTGTAACGCTCGGTGGTAAGCATCACGATATTGTTGGAGCCCTGCAGATTGTAGAAGGGATGGCCCTTGGCCACCTCTTTGAGAGAGACCTTGGCCGCACCGTTCTCCATCTCTGCCACGAAGCGCCAACGCTTCCCCTCGGCTTCCAGTTGCTGACGCTTGGCTTCAAACTGCTTGTCCAAAGAGGGCAGCTTGGTCCAGAAATCGTCGGTACTGCCCTCAAACATCTGCTGGGGGATAAAGAGATGCTTCTCTACATCGGCCTGCTCTATCTGATAGCCGGCTTCGCGGGTGAGGATGACCAGCTTGCGTATCACGTCGGTGCCACTGAGGTCGATACGGGGGTCGGGCTCGGAATAGCCGTTCTCCTTGGCCAATCTTACGGTCTCGGAGAATGGGACGGTGGCAGACAGTTCGTTGAAGATGTAGTTGAGCGTGCCACTGAGCACCGCCTCAATCTTGAGTATCTTGTCGCCTGAGTTGCGCAGGTCATTGATGGTGCCGATGATGGGCAGTCCGGCTCCCACATTGGTCTCAAAGCGATAGATGACGCCACGCTCCAGCGCCGTGTTCTTCAGTCGGATATAGCTCTGATAGTCTGACGAAGCCGCAATCTTGTTGGCGGCAACCACATTGATGTTGTGCTCGAGCAGGGTCTGGTAAATCTGTGCCACATCCTTGCTTGCGGTGCAGTCGACGAACACGGAATTGAAGATGTTCATTCCCAATATCTTCTCCTTCAACAGTTCTATATTGCTTGGCGATGACTGTTGCAGCATCTCTTTGTAGTGGCTGAGATCCAGTCCGTCGCGGTCGAAGATGGCATTCTTGGACGAGGCTATTCCCACGACATTGAGCTTGAGGCGCGAGTGCTCCTTGAGTTCTTCATACTGGCTGCGTATCTGCTCGATGAGCATGCTGCCTACGGTGCCGATACCGCAGATGAAGAGGTTGAGCACCTTATAGTCGGACAGGAAGAACGAGTCGTGCAAGACGTTAAGCGCCTTGCGCAGAGATTTGCCTTGGATGACAAAGGAGATATTGGTCTCAGAGGCTCCCTGGGCACAGGCGATGACAGAGATACCGCTACGTCCCAGCGTGCCAAACAGTTTGCCCGCCACGCCAGGCGTATGGCGCATGTTTTCGCCGACGATGGCCACCGTGGCAAGTCCGCCTTCAGCGTGCATGGGAAACATGGCTCCGGTCTCTATCTCCTTGGCAAACTCGCTGTTCAACACGTTGACAGCCTCTTCGGCATCGGCGTCGCGGACACCGATGGAGGTGGAGTTCTCGGATGAAGCCTGGGAAACCATGAACGCGGAGATGCCACCGTTGGTCAGTGCGGTAAAGATGCGCTGGTTGACACCGATGACGCCCACCATAGACAGACCCGCCACAGTGATAAGCGTGGTGCCACTGATGCTCGAAATACCCTTGATGGGCTTGAAGTCATTGGCTATCTGCTGCTTGATGATGGTGCCCGGGTTTTCGGGGTTGAAGGTGTTCTTGACCTTGATAGGGATATTCTTGACGCAAACAGGGTAGATGGTAGGCGGATAGATGACCTTGGCGCCGAAGTTGCAGAGCTCCATCGCCTCGATGTAGCTGAGCTCGCTGATGGTATAGGCGTTCTTGATGACGCGCGGGTCGGCGGTCATAAAACCATCGACATCGGTCCATATCTCCAGCACGTCGGCATCGAGCGAGGCGGCGATGATGGCGGCAGTATAGTCGGAGCCGCCACGACCCAGATTGGTGATGTCATGGGTGTCGCGGTCGCGGCTGATAAAGCCGGGCACGATAGAGATGCGCGAAAGGTTGGCAAAGGTTTCGCACACACGCTTGTGGGTCAGGTCGCTGTCCAGGATGTGGCGGCCGTTCTTCTGCTCGGTGACGATGAAATCGAGGGAGTTGACACGGCGGGCTCCGCGTATCATGGCTGCAACGATGTGGGAGCTGATGCGCTCGCCATAGCTGACGATGGTGTCGTAAGATTTCTTGCTGAGGTCGTGGACCAGATAAACGCCGAAGAAGATGCTCTTCAGCTGGTCTAATAATATATCAATGGTAGCAAAAAGCTGCTCGCGTGCGGTGTTGTCAGTAATGACGGTGTCAATCATCATGTAATGACGGTCAACGATTTCGTCGAATGACTGTTTCCACTTGTCGTCGCCGTTCTCAGCCAGTTTGGAGGTGGCAATCAGTTTGTCGGTGATACCTCCCAACGCACTGACGACGACGATGACGGGTTGGCGTTTGGCTTCCTTTTCAACAATGCTTTTTACACTCAGAATACTCTTGACGGAACCTACTGATGTACCGCCGAATTTCAATACTTTCATATCCGGTCAATATGTTTATGTGGTTATTATTGTGCATCCCCGCTACGAATGGGGCAGTGCAGAACTTGGGTGCAAAGTTACAGAAAGTCTTGGGCAGGACAAAGGATATGACCATGTTTTTTTGCTTCGTGAACAGTTAATAGAAGTTTATATACGCATCGAGGGAACTGTCTCGTAAAGACGGTTCCCTCGATGATAGTCGTAATATGTATTGCTGCTTATCCGTTCATGGCAATCAAGAACTCGTTGTTGTCCTTGGTTCTTACCATAGTATCGTGGATTTCGTTCATAGCCTCGAAAGAGTTCATGTCGCTGAAATGCTTGCGCAATACCCACATGCGGTCGAGCGTAAACTGGTCTTGCAGCAGGTCGTCGCGGCGTGTGCTTGATGCCACCAGGTTGACGGCAGGGAAGATGCGCTTGTTGCTGAGTGAGCGGTCGAGCTGCAACTCCATGTTGCCGGTACCCTTGAATTCCTCGAAGATAACCTCGTCCATCTTGCTGCCGGTGTCGATGAGAGCGGTGGCAATGATGGTGAGCGAACCGCCGCCTTCGATGTTGCGCGCGGCTCCGAAGAAGCGCTTGGGCTTCTGCAGGGCGTTGGCATCGACACCACCGGTGAGCACCTTGCCAGAGGCAGGGGAAACGGTGTTGTAGGCGCGGGCCAGACGGGTGATGGAGTCGAGGAAGATGACAACATCGTGGCCACATTCGACCATGCGCTTGGCCTTCTCGAGCACGATGCCGGCTATCTTGACATGGCGCTCGGCAGGCTCGTCAAAGGTAGAGGCGATAACCTCGGCATTGACGGTGCGGGCCATGTCGGTAACCTCCTCAGGACGCTCGTCGATGAGCAGCATCATGAGGTAGGCTTCGGGGTGGTTGGCTGCTATGGCGTTGGCGATATCCTTCATCAGTATGGTCTTACCCGTTTTGGGCTGGGCCACGATGAGGGCGCGCTGTCCCTTACCGATAGGAGAGAAGAGGTCTACTATGCGGGTAGAGAGGTTGGTCGTGGCGCGGTCGCCACAGAGTGTAAATTTCTCGTCGGGGAAGAGTGGGGTAAGGTGTTCGAACGGGATGCGGTCTCTGACTTCTGCGGGCTCGCGTCCGTTGATTTTGTCTATGCTGGTAAGGGGGAAATACTTCTCGCCCTCATGGGGTGGACGTACATGGCACTGGACTACATCGCCTGTCTTCAGTCCGTAATGCTTCACCTGGGCGTTGGAAACATAGACATCGTCAGGAGAAGAGAGGTAATTGTAGTCGCTTGAGCGCAGGAAGCCGTAACCGTCCTGCATAACTTCGAGCACGCCATTGGCAGTGATGATGTCGGAGAAGTCGTATTTGGTAACATTCTCCTGCACGGGCTGCTGGTATGACTGTACGGTATTGTTGACGGGGGTAGTGGGATTATCGAACATGTCGTAGGTGGGCACGACACCTTCGTCTTCGATGGGCAGGTCGTGGGTGATGATGAAATCGGTGCCATCACCGGGGTCGCCTTCCCATACGTCGTTGGTAACCATCGGGCTGTTGTCGATGTTCTCGTTGTGGGCGTTGATTTTTGCCTGCAACTTGGCTATCAGTCCTTCGCTGTCGCCCTCTTCTGCAGCGGGCTGGTCGCCCATGGCAAACTGGGCTTCGGGAACGAAGTCGGCTTGCTCTGCCTGGGGCTCTTCTACCTGCTCGGGAGCTTCGGGCTCACTGGTCTGGGCTGTCTCTGCCTGAACAGCAGTAGCGGGCTCCTCGGTAGCGGGCTCGTCCTTTACGGGTGTTTCTTCTGAAGGAGTGGCTTCGTCGGCCTCTTTCTTGGTGGTCTTGCGTGTGCGACGCTTGGGCTTCTCAACGGGCTCTTCCTCGGCCACGACTGGAGTCTCGGCGTCTTTGTTGAGCAACTCTTCGTTGGCAAAAAGTCCGGGTTCTTCCTTGTGGGTGTTGATGTTTTTCTTCAAGTCGAAGTTCTCGCCTTCTTTCCCATTCACGGTATAAACTTTGTCGCTTTCCTTCTTGATGATGCGTGTTCTACGGCGTTTGGCTCCAAGTGGATTTTTATTGCCTTCGTCTTCTGCCTGCTTGTCCAGAATGGCATAGGCGAGGCTCTCCTGGTCGCTGTTGCCTGTGGTCACAGCACCCATGCTGTGCGCAATATCCAACAGTTCAGGAATAGCTTTTGCTATCAGTTCTTCTTTGCTATACATATATATTAATATGTGATGTGGTTATATAAAATAATGTTTCAAGGGATGAAACATTCTTGGTACATCTTAAATGTGTCTGCAAAGTTACTAATAATCGTTGGAATAAAAAAGAAAGCCCGCAAAAATTTTGCGGGCTTTCTTTATTTTTTAATGGGTTAGGCTGATATTACTC
>OLSQ01001108.1_pt1 | contig 23461 bp, 30 predicted proteins | sample 1672561 | NCBI WGS metagenome assembly OLSQ01 (sample SAMEA3136699, study PRJEB25190) | human gut metagenome | biome: human gut; feature: human-associated habitat; material: faeces | place: Austria | collected 2013
GTTCGACATTACTACGCGGCGCTTCGGCTCGTAAACCTCGAACGTGTTATACGGGGAAAGCGTGTACGTTTTCGATCGTAATTGATAACTTAATAGGTTCAGCGCTTCAAGAAGGTTTACTTCAAACTTTGCCGCCGCTCCCTTCCACCTTTTGCCGCACCGCGCCTTTCGGTACGCTTTATATAGGTTCTCGAAGCTGTATATCTTTTCAAATTCGGTCATAATAAAAATATCCTCGCTGTATGTAGCCTTTGCCTTCCGTCGCGCGGAATGCTCCGGCATCGGCGATCCTGTATTTGTCCCCGCTGTGGATCGCGGCGACGGGATACACCTTCCTTTGATGATGGTATTCTGTTTTCGGCTTCCGCCTACTCAATCGCATTTTCCATCGAAGCGGGCGAACGCCGTTGTTCCCGTTGTACGCGTTGTTGTTGTTCAGCGTGCCATCGGAATTGACGTAGCGGACGTAGTCGGCGTACGACGAATTAGGCGTTCGTAGCCACCAATACCAGCCCTTTGACGTGCTGAAATTGCTGTTCGTGTAACCGTCGGCGTTGCTCACGCATTGCGCCGTAGGATAAGCGACGCGGGAAGCGTCGTTGCTGAATAGTGCAAGAAGCGTTCCTTCCGCGATACTGTTTTCGTTTGCAAGCCCCACTTCTGTGGTGGACGCAAGAAACATTTTCGCCGTGAAGGTTTCGTAACTTCCGCCGTCGGTCGTCGATTTTACGACGGTAAGCGTTGTTGTCAGAAGCTCCGCAACGAACTTCGGATCAAGCATAGCAAGAAAGCCCGCCCACGAAGTGTACGGATTGTACGTTACGTGTGTGTTCTTCGTCGTCGGCGCTTGATCCGCGCTATGCTTTGCGCTGTACCATGCGCCCGCCGCCGCGTTGCTATTCAGCCATTGCAGAAGGTTTGAATAGATATGTCGGTTATTGCCGTAATTCTTGCGGTCGCTGTTGCTGTTGTTCGGCTCTTTCGCGTCGGAAGCCATATTCTGAATGATCTTTTCCGTAATCAGCGTTACGGAATTCGACGGGTAGCCGCTGTGGTTCTTGTCGGCGATCTTGAAAACGATCTTCGATCCGAAGCGTGATTGATACGCCGAAAGAACCGGAACTTCAATCTTCGCGCCCACCGACAAACTGCCTAATGTTTTTGACATTGTGCCGCCTCCTTTGATTTCATTAAGCTGTTGTAATACTGATCCGTCCGCCGGATCAAGTGATAGCTGTTTCCCTTTTCGGCGTGTCCTCTCCAGCTTTGATAGGATTGTTCGACGGTCTTTGCGTCGATCCGTCCCGCCGCGTGAAGGGCGGCTAATTTCTTCAACTTCCGCTTCATATTGTTTTTGCTCCTGCGGCGCACCTTGCGGATCACCGCGCCGCTTTCGGTCAAGTATGTATGAAAGCCCAAGAAATCAACGCCGTGTTTTAAGGGAAAGATATTTGTTTTCGCATTCAGCGAAAGCCCGCGCGCCTGTACGAACGCTTCAATCTGCTTCCGGCACTCCTGCAAATATGCTTTGTCGTGATGGATCAAAAAGAAGTCGTCCATATAGCGCCCGTAATATTTGATGCCCAGCTTTTCCTTTACGAAGTGATCCAGCCCGTCAAGGTAGAGAAGGGCGAAAAGCTGTGAAGTTTGATTGCCGATCGGTATTCCGACGTTGCCTTCGGTGCTGTCGATGATAAGATCGACAAGCCACAAAACGTCCGGATCGGTTATCTTCTCGCGGATTAAGGTTTTCAAAACGTCGTGCCGGATCGAATAGAAATACTTTGAAATATCGCCTTTCAGTATCCAGCCGTCAATTCCGTTCTTCCTGTAAAACCTCCGCATGAACTCTTGAAGCCTGTCTAACCCGTAATGCGTACCTTTCCCCACCTGCGACGCGTAGTTATCGCGAATGAACGATCGTGTCAAAATCGGTTCAAGCACATTATCGCAAAGCGAATGTTGAACAACCTTGTCTTTGTAGCTGTTCGACATAACCACGCGGCGCTTCGGTTCGTATACCTCGAACGTGTTATACGGGGACATGGTATAGCGCTTCGTTCTGATCTGCGCGCTTAATAGGTTCAGCGCTTCAAGAAGATTAACTTCAAACTTTGCCGCCGCTCCTTTCCACCTCTTGCCTTGCCGCGCCTTTCGGTAGGCATTGTATAGGCTTTCAAAACTGTGTATCTTTTCAAAGTCTGTCATAATAAAAAATCCTCGCTGTTTATAACCTTTGCCAGCCGCCGGAAGGCGGTATGCTCCGGTATCGGCGATCCTGTATTTGTCCCCGCCGTGGATAGCGGCGACGGGATACACCTTCCTTTGATGGTGGTATTCTGCTTTCGGCTGTGCCTACTCGTTCACATAGTCCACCGAAGCGGGCGAACGCCATTGTTGCCGTTGTACGCGTTGTTGTTGTTCAAAGAGCCGTCCGAATTGACGTTGCGGACGTTGTTGGCGTTCGACGAATTAGGCGTATCAAGATGTACCCCGAACGTTTTTCAAGCTCTCGTTTTGTCCCGCTTCTTCCACGCGGTCGTCATGTACTTCACTTCAAGCGCAAGTTTTGACCAATATTCGCAACTGCTCATAGAAATAAAGCCCATTTCCTGCGAAAGCTCTATGAAAAATAGAAGCTCCTTGCAATAGGTCAGCGCCTTTGCTTGTAGCTTCTGCCGTTGTCTGTATTCCTGCGCGTCCCGAAGGTCTAATTCGTTTGCTTCAAGGACGCATTCGTAAATGTCCACCGCTTTATCCTGTATGCGGTTTACCAGTGTAAAACGGTATTTCTTCGGGTAGCGCTCCGTCGAATTCGCGATCGTGAAGGTGTGCTTTACAAGGTCTTTTGCTTTCACAATCACGTTGAATTCCGTCGGTTCTTTCCGCTCCCGCTCCGGTCTTTGCATATATGCACCGTCCTTTCCGCATTCGCTCGATCATAGCGGTATCGTCGGCGCACCCGTCGAAATCGAAGCCCGCTTCGGTAACGGTCAGCGTTGCCGCGTTCCCTGTAACCGTTGTTCCTGTGATCTGTAATACCTCCGCGCCGCAAGCCGCGCATGGCGGGGAAAGCTCCGCGAAGATGTTTCCGATCACGCACGACAATTCCGCCGCCGTGCAAGCGTACCGCGTCAGCATTCGATCCTCTGCAAACTCTCGTTCCAAATGCCCGTAGACGTTACGCCGTCGAGATCATCGAAGAGGATCAAGAACGGATTTGTCGTAATGTCATTGAAAAGCACCGCTTCCAGCATATCCACGCGCGCGTCAAGCGCGTTCGTGATATTCAGAAGATTTGTTGCCGCGTTATCGTCAAGGACGTTTTGCAAGCCGTTAAACCATGCGTTGAAGTCCGCCGCCGCCTGTGTTTCAAAATCCGCCATGTGTTGCTCGAACGCTTCGTACTGCGTGTTACCCTGCAATTTCAGCGAATTCATATACGAAACAAGCGTGTTGTACTCCGCCGCCGAAAGGGATTGATATTCAGCGAACCACGCTTGAAGCTGTGCGTTAAAAGCCGCCGTGTCGATCTGCTGAACGACGGCGGCAACAACGCCGCAAAGCGACGTGTTCAAGCGTTGATCCGTGATCTTGCTTTGTGTGATAGCTGTTACGCCCGCGCCCACGTAGATGTCCGCCAGCGCAAGCTCGTAAACGTCCGCGTCCCTCTGCAATGCGGGCGCGGTAGGGGACGCGCTGAACGAAGAAGATTTGACCTTCACCGACATAACGCGGTTTGTCAAATCCCAGCGCACGACAACGCGATCAATGCGGTTCAACTGTCCGTCCGCCGTGTCAAGCTCGACGGCAAGATCGCCCGTGTTGAAGTAGAAGTAACCGTTGATCCACGCTTTGCCCGTTTTAACGTTCAGCTTCATTCCGTCGTTTGCGACGACTTGAAGCCCCGTCGAAGGGACGGGGAAAACGCCGTTCCCGATGAACGAAGCGAAGTATTCCGCCCAATCCTCCGCCTTGTACGTGCGATCGTGCGAAACGCTGTTGAAGAAACTTGATTTTTCCATGCTGTGAAGCCCTCCTTTATTTCGTAATCTGCCGAATTTGTGTCAGAAGCGCGGGCAAGCTCTCGCCGAATGTAATATCTATTTCTTCGCCGCTGGTTTCGTAGGTTTCCGCGATCTCCGTTATGCGAACGTCAATGCGGACGTTCCAGCGCTTATTGATACACGTTACCCGATCGCCCAAATCGTAGTCCGTGCCGTACTTCAAATTCGCGTTCGTGTTGATCTTCGATCCGAAAGCAAGCGTTTCCGCGTATTGCTCCAGCTCTTCAACGCCGCGCGCGGAAAGAAGCGCTAAATATTGCGCGTTGGTAAGCGTTACGGTCTGCCCGCTCTCGTTTTCGTATTCCTGCACGATGTCCGTTGCATTGATGAAAACTTCGTCGCGGGAAAGCCCCGTCGAACTGCCGCCGACTTCGGCAACCTTCCGCGTTACGCCTTCTTTTTCCTCTCCGCCGACGTAAGCCGTTGTTTTAAGGTTTTCAACGCTGTTCGTGTATTCCTGTTCCACGATGTTGTCGAATTCCTGTGAAAAGATACAAGGCGCATTCCCCGCAGTATTGCCCGCCGTAAGATCGCGCCCTTCGTAAACGGAAAAGGTATGCTTGCCCGTGCGGGCATTTGTCAGAACCCGAATGCCCAGCTTCGCCGCCTTCGCCGCTGTTTCCGCCGCAAGCTGGGCGTTCGCGTACTGCTCCGAAGTATAGTCGATCTGCCCGCTTCCGGTGTCTGCGTCGGTCGTGGATATGCTGAAATTCGGGATATTGCGCGCCGCTCCTGCGTTCGTGCAAGTTTGCTTCACAATGGCGTATAGAATGTTCTGTGTCGTGTCCTTCGTGATGATCTGCGTTGTCAAAATACGCTTTCCGATCCACGAAAGAAGGAACTTGCCTTGAACCTCTATTTCCTCCATGCCCTGTGAATTCTTCGTGATGTGAATATAGCGGATTTCCGCCGCTTCGTTGCCGCCGCGCTTGATGATGATATTTTCCTTCACCAGCAAGCGGGCGTGTTCCTCCGTGAAGGGAACAAGCAACTTGAATTCGCCGCAACTCCAATAACGCCGCGTCCATATCAAGGACGAAATCTTTTCGACGATCCCTTGAAGTGTCATATCGCGGCTATAAACGTATAATTCCACCGCGTTACACCCCCAAATACAAGTTATTGTGATAGATCGAAACTTCGAGATTTTCGGCGTTCGCGTCCGCCGAATAGCGGAAGAGATTGTCGCCCACGGCGATCTGCAAATACGAACTATCAACGTCGAGATAACGGAACGCGTCTGTAATCGTGCCGCCACGGTTCAGCTTCACGGCTTTTTCACCGTAGCCCGTGGAAACGGTTAAAACGTCGCCCGCTACAAGCGAAATATTCAGCTTGATAAACTCCCGTGTATCGACGTTCAGCAATACGGGATTTGTAACCGCGCCGATCGCGCGGAACTCGATCCGGATACCGCTTTTCACGTCGCCGGAATTGTAGACGTTCACGATCAGCGACGGCTGGCGATAGCCGATTTCCCAGCCGTCGTAAAGCTCCAGCCCGTCCGGAACGGGGAATTCAAAGCCGCCGATCCACGTTGCTATGTCCTCGCGCGTTTCCGTTTCCTCTCTCCAAAATGGATTAAGGCAAGACAAGCTAACCGTGAATTGCTCGAAGATCGGCTTTCGCTTGAAGATCGGCGCGTCGTCGATCTTGCACCCGATCACCCGCCGGAAGTCGCCGAAAACATACGTCAACGTTGCTTCGTACTGCGGATTTAATATGCGGTTCAGCTTCCGGCGTAGGTTCTGCGCCGCTTGCTTGTCCCGCTCCTTGATGTATCCCACGATGTCAATATCGCGGCTTTCGATCCGATACCCCAAGTATGTGTCGCCGTCCTGCCCCATGCTGTTGGTGCTGTAAATAGCGTTCCGCACGTCGGAAAGTCCGGTAACGTCCTTGAAGTTTACGTGATACGAAGAAGCGGGGGAAAACTCTATGCTTTCCCCGCGCTCGTTCGTGTAGATCAATTTTTCTTGTGTCCTCATGCCATAACCTCCCGCGCAATCTGCCGGAACTGCCGCGCCGCCTGTCTTTGCTGTTCGGCGTAGCTCGTTTCGTTCGCATAGATGTTTTGCACGACTTCAACGGAAGGCGTACCGCCGCCGCGCGTGTCGCGTCCCTCTCCGGAACGGAATTCGGGAACGGCGTTCGATGTTTCGCGCCGGATCGAACTTTCAACGTCGCGCATTTCGCGGGCGAAGCCTTCGCCCAAGCCCTGCGCCATGTACGAACCGATACGGGCAAAAACCTTCGACGGGGAATTGATGTCCATTTCCTCTTCAACCGCCGCCACAATATCCCTCATCATAGAGCGGACGCGGCTTTCAAGCCAGCCGGACATATTTTGAAAGCCCTGCCAAATGCCGCGCACCATCTCTTCGCCCGCCGCCGTGAACTCCGATACGTAAGAGCGAAGCGCGGTAATAACGGGCTGAATGATTTGTGCAACCTTGCCCGTGATCTGTGGGATACCCGCGATCATTCCTTGCGCTATGCTCTTGTCGATGTTCGTTCCTTCGGTTACGAACTTTTGATGTTGTGCCGTGAATGCGGTAATAATGCTTTGCGCGATCTGCGGTACTTTCTGCGTGATCTGCACGATACCCGCAACCATGCCGGAAGCTATGTTCTTGTCGAAGTCCTGTCCGGCTTGATTGAAACGCTGGGCTTGCGCTGTCAGTCCGGTAATAACCCGCTCGACGATCGCGTTCACCGCTCCGGACAAGCCTTCAATGTTCGCAATAATGCCGTTGTTCACGGCGTTTACTGCTTCCGCCGCCGTCAGCGCGCCCGCTCCGCCCATTGCGGCGGTCATATCGCCTTCAACGCCGCCCATGTTGTCGGTGAAGCCTACGCCCACGCCGTCCGCCATGTTGCCGCCGATTTCAGCGAATACCGTTGACGGGGAATGAATGCCGAAGAAGTCCTTGATACCCGAAACAAGGGACGAAGCCCAGCCGGATACCTTTTCCCACAACCACGAAGCCGCGCCGCTGATACCTTCCCACAAGCCGTGAAGAAGGTTTGCACCCGCGTTTATCATTTCGCCGCCCAGCGACGCGAACGCTTGCACAATGCCGGAAACAATCTGCGGAACTGCCTTCACGATTTCAACTATGATCGTCGGCAAATTCTGAATGAGCGCCACGAAAAGCTGAACGCCCGCCATAATGATTTGGTCAATGTTGCCGATCAGCGCGTTTACAATGCCGCTTATGATTTGCGGGATCGCTTGAACGATCGTCGTTATAATCTGCGGCAATGCCTGTATGAGCGCGACAAGAAGATCAATGCCCGCTTGAATGATAAGCGGTATGTTCTCCATAAGCGCCGTGATAATGCCTTCAATGATCTGCGGGATCGCTTCAACAATCGTTGTGATGATCTCCGGAAGGGCGGTAATTAACGCCGTCAGAAGGTCGATACCCGCTTGAATGATCTGTGGGATTGCGGAAAGCAAACCGTCGATCAAGCTGGTTATCAACTGCGGAAGCGCCGCAACAAGAACGGGGATCGCGTTTATAATGCCTTCCGCCAGCCCTGTTACAAGCTGTAAAGCCGCGTCGATCAGCAATGGGATATTGTCGATCAGTGTTTGCGTGATCTGAACGATAATTTCGGCAATAGACGGAATAAGCGTCGGCAAGAAGTCGCCGATACCCGTTGCAAGCTGTGAAATGATTTGTCCCGCCGCATTCAACAATGACGGGATATTGTCGATCAGCGTTTGCGTGATTAACGTTATCACTTGAACTGCTGCCGGAATTAACGTCGGCAATGCTTCAATTATTCCGTCAACAAGCGTTTGGATCATTTTTACCGCAATTTCTATAAACTCCGGTAATATCGCAAGCACTTTTTCAACAAGAAGATTTACGATCCCCAGCAATCCTTCCGAAAGCTGTTTTGCCGCGTCGTCCGCGCCGTCAATAAGCCCCGTAAATCCGCTTCCCAGCAATTCAACAAACGGCGTTATTTCTCGCAAAAGCTCCGCCGCAAGCTGTTTCAGCCTTGTAATGATCGGTTCAGCGATTGCCCCTAATTCCGCCATAGCTTCATTAAGGCTTGCCGTTGCCTTCTGTGCGTCGATAATGTCGCCGTTTACTTCCTTGTACTTGTCCGCCGCTTCGGAATAAAGCCCGTTCAACGTGGACGTAATAAGGGCTTGCCGCTCCTGCTCCGACGTGCAAGCGTCAAGGCTGGCTTGAAAATCATCTTCGGAAACGCCCGCCCAATTCAGCGCGTCGGCAAGATTGCCCGTGATTGATCCCGTCTTTGCCGTTTCGTTCGCGGCTTCGGTCAAGCCTTCAATCGGCAAACTGTCGCCGAAGGTCGCATAAACGCCCGTGCAAATGTTTGTCCAGTCCGAAAGCTCTTTTTCGTTCGTAGTCAACTTCGCAAGGTGGGCGGCGGCTTCTGTCGCCTGTCCGTCGTCGCCAAGAATGCCGTACAACTCCGTATAGGTGTTTTTCGCGTCCTCCGCCGAATGTCCCGCCGTCGTGAAGCTGGTTTCAAGTTTTCCCATGTTTTCGCGGGCTTCGCGCGTGTTTTCGGCAATGCCAACCATCGCCGTGCCTACTGCACCGATCGCCGCACCCATAGCCGCGCAAGCCTTCGCCATTGCTTTAGCTGTTTCGCCGACTGCCGAACCGACGGTTTTAACCGTGTCCGCAACGCCCTTCCAATCCACCTTTGAGCTTTTCAGCTTTTTAGAAGTGTCGTCGATTTCCTTTTGAATTTTCACCATGTCGGCTTTGGTGTTGTTCAGATTTGTTTGCATTTTCTGATATGCGGGATTTGTCGGTTCGATACCGTTATCGCGCATTTTCTTCAATGCCTTTTCCGCCGCTTCTGCCTTCTTCGCCTGTTCGTCGAACTGCTTTTGCAATAGCTTCTGTTTCGCGGTCAGCGCTTCCACGCTGTCCGCGTTGTCGGCGAATTCCGCCGTCGTCAGCTTCATTTCCGATCCGATTTCGCGAAGGGAAGAATTTATGTTAGTGCAAGCGGCGCGATACTCTTTTTCGCCTGTAAGGTCGATTGATGTTTTGATCTGCTCTTCTTTCGCCATTTATATCCCTCCCAGCACGTCGTCAATATCAACTTCTTTCGGAACGGGCTTGAAACGATCCGGATTGAATTCACGATGAATTTTGAAAAGCGTCAAAATTTTATACGGTGTCATGCGCCATACTTCGGCTTCGCTCCAGCGAAGAAGCGTTACGCCGATATAAAGAAGGCGGGCAAGGTCGATTATTCCTTGCCCGCTGTTGCGTTTTTTTCGATGTCCTCTTCGTCGTCCTCTTCCTCTTCGTCCCGTTCGGGCGGTTCGGGCGTTCCGTTGTTGCCCATAGAAAAGGATTTGAAGATTGCCGCTTTCACGTCGGCAAAATTGCCCGTATGAATGAGCTTGCCCACCTGTTTTTCGGTAAGCGGTTCTTCGTCGTCCGCCGCGCCCTCATTCAAAAGCACGGTCAGAAGCCAGCGAAGATTTTTAATGCTGTCCTTGCCGGAAAGCACGGTATCAAGGCGATCGAAGCCGCCGAATTTGTCTTGCATTTCGTCGATCGCGTTCAGACTGAAAAGAAGGTGTCTTTCCTTGTCCAGCATGATCGGGAAACGTCCGTCTTTAATTGCGCTCATAGCAGAATAAGGCGGGAAGCCTTTTCAGACTTCCCGCCGTTCCTCCTTTCGATATTCGATTAACCGCCCGCGTTGTTAGGCTCACGAACGGAAGTGAACCAAGCCGTCGCCACGCTGTTCGTAGGCTCTGCGACGTGTTCAGCCTTCCACAATCCGTCGGAACGCTTGATAAACTGCCCGACGATCTCCGGCGTAGTAAATTCGATACTGTCGCCCTTCGTGGTGTAGTTTTCATCGGGGATCGCGAATTTGACCTTGTAAAGCCAAATGTACTTGTACGTTCCGCCCGCCTTCTTTGCGCGGAAGCCGATTGCGGTATAGGGCGCTTCGTCGCTGTCAGAACCGTAAACAACCTTGTCCGTGTCCTGCTTCTGTCCAAGCAGGGCGGCAAGGTCAGCCGGAAGAAGATCGTTCACGTTCAGCGTGATTTCTCCGGATACGAATTCTTTTACAACTTCGTCCGCGCCGTCGTCGGCGTAAAGGATCGCTTCGGCGACTTCAACGGAAAGCTCCGCCGAAATAGCTTTCGCCATACGCACGGGCGTTCCGTATTCTTCCGCGCCGGACGTGCCGATCGTGATGGGTGCGCGGTAAAGATCGCGCAAACCGATTGTTGCCATGTGTCATACCTCCATATACTTGATTTCAACGGGAACGTGGTAATATCCCGTGTCCTGTTCGTATGTTTCCGCGTCTATCGTGATCGCGTAGAACCCCGCCGCCTTCAATGCTGTTTTCAAGCGTTGAAGAATGTCGATGTAATCCGTTTTTGAATAGACGTGTACTTGATACGTGAATTCCTGCGCGCCCTCTTCATCGTCTGAAAAGAACGTGTCGCGCCCCACGACAAGCTGATAGACGATAAAGCAAGCCGCCTTCCCGCCGTATTTAAGGCGTTCGACGGGAACGCCCAGCTTTTCAAGCTCCGCTTTTAACAAGCTGTCAACGTTCTTCATTTTGCTTTTCCTCCCATACGCGGCGCATTTCCGAAACAACGTCGTCCGCCGCCTTTTCATTCGCCGCCGTGAACCACGGGCGCGCGGGCATATTTGAACGCCCGTAATTAAGGACGAAGCCTTTTTCCGCGTTGCGTACTCCGTGCTTGTCCTTTCCGTTCGGATAGATTTCAACCCGTTTTCCGCCGTCAATCTCTTTCACGGCGGATACTTTGATGGACGCAAGAAGCGCCCCCGTGCTTCGTCTGCTGTTGAACCTTGTCTTGATCTCTTCTTGCTGTGCCTTCTGCATTACTGCGCCACCCGCTTTGAGCATTTCCGGCACGGCTTCTTCAACGATCGCGTCTTGCCGAAGCATTGCTTCTTGTACGTCGTCCAGCCCGACAACGTTAAACTTCGCCATTGTTGCCGCCCCCTTCCGCTTCCGGAAGATTAACCAGCGTCAACTCTGTAAATTCTCCGTTCCCGTGCGTGTACGTCCGAAGGACGCGATACCGTTTCCCGCTCGAAACGGGATATTCCACGATCTGCTGTTCCTCATACTCGAAGGAATGCACGTCGAATTTTAATTCCGTCGTATAGCCCGCCTGTTGCGCCTTGTAGAACTCCGAAAAGCCCACGGATTTCTTGTCAGCGAAAACCGTTGTCGCGGTTTCTGTTCGGGCGACGGGGAAGCCGTGTTCGTTCGTGCGCGGCGAAGGTTCAGACAAGGCGATCAAGGTTATTTGTTCGCCCCATCTCATTTATTTGCCCTCGCTTTCCTCGGTGTAATCAGCGGTCAGCGACAAGGCGCACTTCAAATAATCGTATGCGTTGCGGTAGCGCTCCGCGTCGTCATTGAAGCCGAATTCCGCCTTTGCATAAAGCACAACCGCCCGATCAAGAAGGGGATCGCCCAGCGTTTTACTGGACGATCCCGCTTCCGCCGGAATGTTGATACCGACAAGGCGAAGATCAGCGATCGCCGCGTTTATGAGATCGGAAACTTCGCCGTCAAGCGCCGTCCCGCTCAACCGCAACGCCAGCTTTACCTTGTCAAGCATTTGTCAGCCCTCCCGCTTTAGTCGGTCGCCTTGACCAGCTTCACGATGGCTTCACCGATAGCGGGCGCGCAATCGAAGATCGCGATACCGCTATATTTGTAGCTGTTCGTGTCGATGTCGTAGGCGCTCTTCACGCCGATATTTTCAGCAAGGTTCGCGCAAACCTTCTTGAAGTCGCCCAAGAAGGCTTCGTGATCCGCGACGTAATCGGACAGAAGAACGGGATAGCCGTACACGAAGTACGCGTTGTTCTGAACGGTTACAATGTGGTTCTTGCTGTTGTCCTGCAACGGCATAAAGTCGGTGAACAAGGTTTTCTTGTTCATAACGAACTTGCCGTTACGGTCGTATCCGGAAGGCAGAAGCCCGATCAGCGTCTGGACGTTTGCGGCGGTAAGTGCGCCCGTCTTTGCAACGGTAACGCTGTTGGTCGCGTCCCAAGTGTTCGCGTTGTCAATGCCCTTCGGCTGGGAAGAACCCGTGCCGTTGATAAGCAAATCTTCGACTTTGCGGGCGATAGCTTCCGCCAGCATATTGACGATCCAGCTTTCAAACGCGGTAATGCTCATAGTCATTACAGTATCGGAAATCTGAACCAGCTTGACGATCTCGTAACCGGAAAGGGAAACGGTGGTCAGCGTGTCAGCGGCGGCGGTAATGCTTGCGTTCTCGGTGTGGATCGCGGCGGCGTTGTTCGTGCCTTCGATCGCGAACTTTACAGCGCCCTTGACGTGCAGAAGGGTAACTTCATTCAGCATAGGCGCAAGCGTCTTTACCTTGCTGATAATCTCGTTCGCGGTCTGCGTCGGGATAACCTCCGCACCCGCGCCGCTGGCGTTGCTGAATGCGCGCTTCTCTGCGTCGTTCAGCGGAAGGCGGCGAATGTTTTTCAGCCACGCGGAACGATATTCGGGCGTACCGAAGGGATCATCGGGCGCGTCGTTGTCGTCGCCGTTGTTCTGCTGGAAGGAACGGGAAACAATGCCCGCGCCCTTCGCGATATTGTCAAGAATGCCGTTGCGCTTCTCGGCGGCGGCAATCAGTCCGGCGCGCTCTTCGGTAAGCTGTGTGGTTTCCTGCTCCAGCGCGTCAATCTCTGCGGCGGTCATAGCGTCGCCGCGCTGTTCGATCTCCTGCTTGATAGCCGCAAGGCGGGCTTCGATTTCTTTAATTCTCATTGTGTTAAACCTCCGTCATTAGTTTGATTTTCAAAAGTTTCTTCCGGCGTTCCAGCCGCTCCTGCTGTTCCCTTTCGATCACTCCGTCGAAATAGGATCGTGCCGAAATATCGGTATCGGCGTTCGCCGGAATGGATACCGCCGAAACGTCGTAAACCTTCGCAATTTTCAAGATCGTGCGTGTGCGTGTGTCGCGGTCGTAGCTATCTTCCGATACGCGGAAAGCCCACGACATTTTCGTAACAAGTCCGTTCTTGATTTCCTCGAACATATCTTGCGCCGCGCGCGATTTCGACAAGTCCGCGAACGTGAAAAGCCCGTTATCGTTAGCTTCAACGCCCAGCGTCCCGTTGGAAAGGCGGGCAAGCACCTTTCCTTCGTGGTTATACTGCATGATTACGTCGGACATATCCGCACCCGCAAGGGCGTTCCGGTCGATCCGCTCGTAATATTTGTTCCCGTCCCACTCATACAGCAAATAGGGCTTGTCGAACGTTGTTGCGTAGCCCTCCACGTAGAAATCCGTATCAATTCGCTTCTCCGCCGCCGTCGGGATCAATAGCGGCTGGATCATTGTTCGGTACTCCCGATCCGTCTTTTTTGGCATTTGGTGTAACCTCCTTTCCCAATTCTGAAACTTCCGCGTATTCCTTGCGGATATAATATTTCTCGCCGCCCTCAACGTGCGCCATGTTCCAAACGTCCATAACGCCGTTGCGGTTCAGCAAGCCGCGGTCAAATAACTGTGTGCTGATATTCAGCTTCGTTTGATTGCTTGCGTATTGTAAGCGGTTCGCGGTAAACGTGATCGCGTTCCCGAAGGACAATTCCCGCGCCGTGTACGTCATATTCGACATAACAAGCGAAAGCTGGATCGCGAAAGGCTCGATCTTGCCTTCGTAATACGCGTTCCATTCGTCCTCCGTGTATTTGTTTTGCAGAATGCCCGCATTCGTGCCGAAGTAGTTAAACACGTTTTCGTTGATCTGCGCCATCTGCGCGGCGTTGACCGTGAACGGCTTGCTTTCGATCGGCTTCACGTCAGCAAACTTCGCGTCGTAGATCACCATTCCCGACTGATTTTCCGCCGAAAGGTTATCCGCCGTGAAGCGCTTGCGCTCCTTCGTGATGTCCTCCGGCTTCAACATATTTGCAACCTTCGCCAAGAAGCGAATAGAAGCCGAATTTTTAACGCCGTTGATAATTCCTTGATTTTGTGTATGGATCAACTGCATTGTAGGACGAAGCGCGGCGTTACTCTCGCCGAAGAAATCGTCGGTATATTGAAACTGCGTCATTACGCCGACGCGTTCAAACTCGATCGCGGCTTTCTGCCCGCTCCCGAACGTATAACGCAAAAACGGCGCGCCGTTGTACTCGACAACTTCGCACCGTTGAGGAAGCAGGGGATAATACCCGATCAGTCCGCCGAATTCATCTTCGATCGGAACAATGAAGCAAGTATTATTCACCGAAAGGATCGTCGCGATCCTGTAAATGAACTTCGATGTATCCATGAACGGATTGGGCTTGAACTGCAACGTCCGTTCAAGGTTCTTTTGCGCCGTGCCGCTGATCTCCGGTTTCAGCTTTGAAGCGAAGGACGCGAACGAATGTATCGCCGCGCGCGTAAGCTCCATTTCGTAAATACTTTCCGGCGCGTTGCTGAAAACGGGCGTGTACCCGTTTAGCATTTTGAAATAGCCTTCCGCCTTCAAGTCGGCTTTCGGCTTCCGGAAGATAGTTTCAAAAACTCCCATGTTTTTATCACCCCGCATTTTTGAGCATTTCGCCGATTTCGTTATAATATTTCTGCCGCACGGTCAGCGCGTCGATCACGGAAACAAAGCCGTCAATTCTCGCCCGCTGTTCGATCTTCACGGGACGGAACTTCCGCGTTTCCATGTTGTGCTTCAATGCGACGTTGAGGAAGTGCGCCTTCAACAAGTTATTGTCGGCAATTTTGAAATTGCCGTCCTTGATAACGCCTTCAAACTCGCGGATCACGGGCGCAAGGTTTTCACCCTGCCATACGTCGTCCGTCTGCCAGCCCGCGTTCTTCAAGTCGTCGATCAGATATTGCGCGGAATAGCGGTCGTACCCGATCTTCAAGATATATATTCCGTACTGATCCCGAAGCATAGAAAACCATTCGTAAACGTCGCGATAATCGACGTGGTTTTCGCCGGATAGCTTGACGATCCCTTGCTTTACGAAGATGTCATACGGTACGCCGTCGATCGCTTGCGCCGTTTCAAGGCGGTTCGCGGGCATAAAGAATTGTGCAAAGGCATATAGAACGCCGTCCCGCTCGATCACGACGGAAGCGGCGGTCAAGTCCGTTGTTTGTGAAAGGTCTATGCCGCCCACGGCGTAACTGTCCTTGAAATCCTCCAGCTTCGCGTGAATTCCTGCGCCGTCAACAACGACGTAATCAAGCCACGCGACGGAAGAATTCTGCTTGATGTTGCAATACTTCGTAAGGAATTCAGCCCGCTTCGACATACTCATTTCGGCGACGGCGATTTCCTCTTTGAAGAAGTCCGGCGAAACGGAAACGCCCATATTCGGATTTGCTTTTTTAAGCTCTTCAAGATCGTTCCATTTCTCTACGTCGTCGATCATGTAAAGTAGGGGAAGAAGGCGGCGTTCCTTGCTTCCGCCCTTCAAAAACGCGGTCGATCGCTTCATAAGCTCATCGAAAATACCGTCGTTTTCGTAACCCGCCGTTGAGATCGAAAGGATCATCGGCTGGCGGCGCGCACCAAGCGCGGATTTCATAACTTCGTACTGCTTCAAGCCGCCGTCGCCGCGCCACGACGCGACTTCATCATTCACGACTAAATGCGGATTGAAGCCGTCGGATTTCTTCGCGTTGAACGCAAGCGGCTTGATCGCGGTATTGCTTTCTTCGATGTAAATATCGGAACGGCGCTTCTTCGATAGGTCGGAAAGCTCCGGTTCTTTTTTAATCATCTGATAGAAATTGTCGTAAACGATGTTCGCTTGCTCCAGCTTCGGCGCAAGGCAATATATTTTCGCGCCGTATTCGCCGTCAAGATACGCCATGTACGCAATGACGGCGGACGCAAAAAGCGTTTTGCCGTTCTTGCGCCCGATCACAATAAACACTTCACGAAAGACGCGCGTTCCGTCCTCTTCGACGATCCCGAACATAACGGAGACGGCGGCTTTCTGCCACAACTCCAGCTTCAAAAGGTCTGTGCGCCCTTCGCAATGATGGCAAAAGTTTTCGATGAACCGAATTGCTTTGTTTGCCTTCTTCGCGTTGAAGGTGAAAAGCCCTTCTTGAAGCCCCTTCACGATGTATTCATACAGAAGGCGAACCCACTTGCCGACGGTTATATTTCCGGAAGAAATACCGTCGAAATACTCGTAAATGTAATTTGAAAATGGCATTTTTATTCGTCCCGTAACGCCTGTAAACGGCTTTCTTTTTTCTTCTCCGGCGGTACAAGATCGCAAAGCTGTTTGATAATAGCGGCGTGATTTTTTGTCATGGCGATATGAGTTTTCACCGCGTCGCTTTGCTTCGTCCCGCTCTGATTTGCGCCGTTTTGGTATTCGACGGTGTATCCCTCTTCGTTGATGATCTCTTGCAATTCTTCAAGGGATACCGCCATGAACGCCGCGTTCTTGATAAGGCTTTCGACGGTCTGCAACTTGTTTTTGTCCAAGTCTTTGAAAATGCGCTTCAATCGGGAAAACTCCCGCTTGATCTTTTCTTCTTTCGTCAAGTCCTTCTTTGTCGCCATAAATATCACCCCCTTTTCCGGTCAGCCCACACCCCCTTAAACGCGTACACCCGTTATGCGCGCGCCTGCGGAGTATTTTTAACCTCCCGCCCTCGGTGTCGAACCCTCCCTAATCTTTGAGCGAATAGGGGGGGATACAAGGTTTCCCGCTTCGTCGAATGCGTACCGTTTTTTCTTGTCGTTCCGGTGGTGTTCTTTGTTGTGGCAATCTTGACAAAGCGCTTCGAGATTATCCCACGAAAGCGCTATGTATGGATCGTTGATATTCTGCTTCGTCAAGTATGTTTTGTGATGTGCGATCTTTGCGGTTACTGGATCGTCCGGCGTTGAACAACGTTCGCACAAGTAGCCCTTCGACTTCAAGAAGCTGTCGCGGCATGAACGCCAAGCGTCCGAATTGTAAAACCTTTCCGCCCACGGCTTCATGCGGTTATCCTCCTTCCTGTGGAAAAGTCTGTGCAAAAGAGTAAAAGAAAAAGCCTTCCGCGTATCACGCAAAAGGCTTTATCCCGCGCTATTCAATTCGCAATAATTCAGCGTAATTATTATATCACGCGTAAGCGTCGCGGACAAGGTGCATTGTTTGGTCGCGTTTTGGTCATTTGTCAACGGCTTTCCGGTATGTCGCCGCTGATACCGCCGCTGGAATGCCGAATACGCATACCGCCATATCATTGACGATCTTGTTCCGCCAGCGGCGCGCCGTCTTTATCTCTTTGAGAATGCCCGCGTCGGAAAGCTCTTCCGCGATCTCTTCCCACGTCGCCGTGCCGCCCTCTCGCGGATTTCCGTTGATGTCCTCGCCGAAATAGTAAAGCCGGATCACAACGAATTCTTTATGCCCTTCGAAAAGAGAAATAGCGCGCGTCAAGCTGTCAAAGCCGGATTTCGTTTCTTTGAACTGCTTTTGTTTTTCCTCTCGCATTTCCTCGACGATCTCCGCTTCTGTCTTGCGCTGAATAAAGCCTTTTGCCTGTGGTGTCGTTGAAAACGTCTTGCGCCCCGCGTGATACTCAACTTCGCAATACGCTTCTTCATCGGCTACAAGCGCCGCCAGCTTCTTGTAGTTATACAGCAATGTTTCCATTGCCTTGAAGTAATTTACGTACCCCGTGTTCTGCGTGTACGCTTCTGCCGCCCCTGCGCGCGCGGCTTCAAATACGGCTTCCCGCAACTCTTCGGAAAGCTCTGTTTGCTTTTTAGTCATGTGTGCCACCTCCGGTTAGATATTCGATAATTGTTCCCGCCGCCTGTTCCCAGCCGTAGCAAAGCGCGGCTTTGTAGCCCTGCGCCGAAAGAGCGTCCAGCCACTCCGATTGATGATCGCTTGTCCTGCCGCCGCGTTGCCGTTTAAGCTCTATGTAAAGCCCGTGATACTGCCCGCGCGCGACGGGCAAGCATAGATCGGGAACGCCCGCTTTCACGCCCTCCGCCCGAAGCCGTCCCGCTTCCGCCTTGTGTCTGCTCCCGCCGTTCGGGACGTGATAAAGCAAATTCAATTCGGGATATTTCCCGCTTTGCATAGCCGCCCACGAAAAAAGCGTCATTTGCTCTTGTGCTTCCGTCGGAACGGGAAGTTTATTTTTCTGCATTCTGTGATCCCTCCCGTTCCCAATCAGCGAAGAAGAAAAACGGCTTGTTTTGCGCCATTGCTTCGCCGAATTCATATTTCGCGCCTTTGCTCTCTTTCCAGTCCGGAAGAAAACAGACTTCGGCGCACTCTGCAAGCATAGCGCCGGACATACGCATATAGGCTTCCCACGTGAAGCCCTCCGCCGGAAGAAGCGCCGGATTTACGACGATGAAGCCGCCTTCCTCCAGCTTCTTTTGCGCGTTGTAAAACTTCGTGAAATAATACGGATCGCCCGTGATCTTTCCGGCAAGATATAGCGTCCTTTTCTCCTGCATTGTGTTTCCTCCCTTCATTCGTTGAAAATCGTTATTTGTGCCTTCCGCTGTTCCTGCTCCAAAAGATCGAAAAGCCGCATTTGCGCTTGTTCCTGTTCAAGCCGTGCTTGTGCCGCTCTGTAATAATCTTCGTCGATCTCGAAGCCGACGTAATCAAGCCCGCCTTGACGATAACAAGCGATCAAGGAACTTCCGCTTCCGGCGTGTGTGTCTAAAATCTTCATGCCTTTTCGGGTGAAGAGGGAAAGAACCCACGAATACAGCTTCACGGGCTTTTGCGTCGGGTGAATTGTCCCGTCATTCAGCAATTCAACGCGATTGCAGACAAAAACGCGCGTCGGCGTGTCGAAGCTGGTATACGCTAATTCGCAATCGCTCATTGTCAAGCCGTGTTGCCCCTTGTCCCATACAAGCCAGCCTTTATGCCCTTGTTCAAGATACGGGACGAAGTAATTTCCGCCCCATATCACTTGCGCTTTTGAAACGCGTTCCAATTCGCGGAAGTATTCGGGCGACGGAATAGCCTTGTCCCAGCTTTTCCGGATATGCTCTTTCCGGTTATGCTTCGGATTGCCGCATACGCGCTTCTTCTGTCCGTCTATGCCGATACCGTAAGGCGGATCAACGATCGCAAGATCGAAGAAGCCGTCCGGAAACTCTTTCATTCCCTGCATACAGTCCATGTTATACAGCTTGTTCAATTCAAGCATACGTTGTTCACCTTCTTTCTTTTTCTCCCCCCTCCGCCCCCCGCTGGGGGGAACGGGCTTAAAGGAATAAATCTATCGGCGATCCGGCGGGCTTCCTCGATCCGTGTTCTGAACCGATCCTTCACGATTGATTTTATATCCCCGCCGCCTTCCCGCTTTTATCACTCCCGCGCTTTCATTATCAAGGGCAAGCGGCTTCGCCGTGCTTCGCACCCTTGACAATGCGCGCGTTCGTGATCTCTGAAAAGCGGGCGACGGGGAATAAATAAAATCAATCTTCCGGAAGGAAAAGCGCTGGTCGTAAAACTTTACACATTTACAAGGCTTTTTATTGCGCCCCTTCGGGCGTTCCCGCTATTCGCGTTTCTTCCGGCGTTTCGGTTTCTCCGGTTCGCGTACATATTTATAATATATGTAGCCCCACTTCGTCGCGCGGGCTTCCACCAGCTTGTAACCCTTCGGCGCGATCGGTGCTTTCTTTTCCGTATACGTCCGAAGTGCAAGCGTCGGCGCTTCCTTCTCCGGCTGGCGAAGATTGCGCGTCGCCTTCCAACGGTGTCCGCCCTGTTCCGGTGTCCAATGGTTGAATAGGTAATCCGCAAGCCCCGTGTAATCCTGCCCGTAGTCAACGCCATTATAATAATTGTGTTCGCGCAAGTGCCGAATATGGATTACTGATCCGTCGTTCCACTTGCCGCTGATCGTTTCTTCCGGTATGCCGTCCGAAATCATGTGAAAATGAATTCGGTTCGTAGACTTGCCGCGCCCCATGTAAATAATGATCTTCGCGTCGGGACAAGCCCTTTGAAGCCGCCGGAAGTAATTATCGCGTATTCTGCGCGCTTCGCTGAATGTATGAACTTCGCTGTCGTCGTCGAACGTCAGCGTACTATATAGGGAAAGCGGCGAAAAGTTTTCATTAACCAGCCGCTGGTGTTTCCGCTTTGATATGCCGATCCGGTGTTGCGCGCGCTCTTCGTCGTCCTTGAAGCGCGGTCGCGGTTCAGCTTTCTTGATGTTCGCTCGATCGGATACGGTGTAAACCTCTTGTTCACATACAACGCCCGAAAAAATACGTCTTTTAACCCTCTGCATAATCCCGCCGCCCTTCCTTGACAAAAGCGCCGTAAAATACTATAATTTCAATATTGAATAGCTCCTTTTACAGCTATGTAAGAGGAAAAGAGAACGTCCGGAACGTCGCAACCGGACGTTCTCTTTTTTTGTTTTGTCAGCCGTTATTAAATCCTGCGCCCTGCTCGAAATCGGCGCACCGTTCTTCTTCGCAAGGCTTGAAGCGCATTCCGTCCGCGCACCCGACGCAAGGGAACGGGCGTACCCCGTCCGGAAGCGCGCCTTCGCGCAAGTGAACGCATTGTTCCAGCTTCGCGCATTGATCGCACCAGCACTTCCGGCAATCGCCGATCAACGTTTTTTCAACCGGACGTTTCAAGCCCTCTTCGGCTTCCTGCGCGTCGTGTTCTTCCTGCATTTCCCGCGCCGCCTGTTCGATCGTGTAATCTTCAACGCCTTCTAAAATGCCCCGAAAGAAGGGCGCGAACGCGTAACCGATCCCCAGCCCTGCGCGCAAAAGCAATTCTTCGTCGATCTTAATGTCTGCCATTGTTCCCGCCCCTCCGAAGCGCTCTGAAAAGCACGTTCAAAACGATGTAGACGATCACAACGGAAGCGGCGACGCAAGCAACGCCGCAAAGCATATAAAATGCGTTCACCATGAATTGATACATTGTCATTCGTCAGCCCTCCCGAAAACCTCTTCCGCGTCGATGTCCCACGCCGCCGCAATATGCTTCATCATATCGACGGCTTCGGCGCGCTTCTTCTGTTCCTCTGCGTTCTCTCCGTTTAAGTACGATACCAAGATTTCAGATTTGAGATTGCAAAGCGGGCGAACGCCATAGTTGCCGTAGTACGCGTAGTCGTAGTACAAAGAGCCGACCGAATTGACGTAGCGGACGAAAGAGTTTATCGGGCTATCCGGTGTAGCCGTCCACCACCATTTATTAGGAAGTGCCGGAATGTTGCCGCGCAAAAGTCGGTATTCTTCGCAAGTGATAAGCCCGATCCGGACGCGATCGCCGCCGTAATTCTTCAAGCCGTCGTCGGCGGTCAAGTCGATGTTGAAATACTCGAACATTTCTTCCGGCGCGCCCGCCTTAATCAGACGGCGGAAGAAGTCGCCGTTCAGATAGGCGCGAAGGGAAGAAGCCGCAAAGTCGTTCTTGTTTCCTTCATCGAAGGCGCGTTCCTCTACGCAATCGGAAGCAATGCACTTCACCCAATCCGCGCCCGTTTGAATGACCGTCCAAGCGATCCCGCCCATTGTGAATTCCTGTTTCGGCTCGAAGCCGTGTTTGTTCTCTTTCATGTTGAATAGCTCCTTTCCTGCGGCGCTGTCTGCGCCCGCTCGTTGAATAAGTCTGTTGATATACCAAACCGCCTTTTGCAAGTCCTCTTCACCGTTTTTCAGCTTCCAGCGCCATAAATACTTGATCGCGTTCGCTGTGCAAAAGGCTTCGATACCTTGAAGCCCGCTTGTCGCGGCTTCCAGCGCGTCGATACACTCAATCCCGCCCGCGTTATAATGCGGCGGGTGGTTCACCCGCTCCGCCATGATTAACACTTCTTGCCGCCGTGCCGATACGGGCGGCTTTTGTTGTATTCGTGCTTCTGTGAGATCGCCGCGTCAATGTCGATCCCTGCGTATCCGCAATAATCAAGAACGCGAATAATCACGTCCGCAAGCTCCGTCGGGATACCTTCGGGCTTGCCGCTGTCGCTGAAATAGATTTCCGTTGCGCCGTGTCCGTTGCGGTATTCCTCCAGCGCTTCGGATACCTCCGAATGAATGAGCGCTAAAACCTCCGGAAAGCCGCGTTCTTCGTCCCACCAGCCGTGGGCGCGGGCGTTTTCGTGAATTTCCTTTGCAACCTCGTTAATTCCTGTCATTGTCTTGTATCCTCTCTTTCAATCGGTTTCTTTTGCGAAGGCGCAATCTTCGCAACGTTTAACAGTTTCGTTCGGATTGTCAAGCGGGCATTCCCAGCCGCTTTCAACGTCCTGTTCCGTAAGCCCGCAAGCGTATTTCTGCGAATTCTTCGCTTCGATTTCCTCTTCGCGGCATTCGCACTTTTCGCCGCTGTCAAGATGTGCGCCGCAAAGCGGGCATTCCTTATAAGGTGTTGCCATGTCTTTCTCCTTCCTAATAATCAGCCGCCGGAAGCCGTCGGCGCATAGCGTCAAGCCGTGTTCCTTCACGTACTCCCGCCGCCGTGCGGCTTCTGCCGCTTCCCAGCCGCAAGAAGCGCATTCCGAAGGCTTGCATTTCTGCGTTTTCTCCGGATCAATGCCCAGCAAGCACTTCAAGGGCGGCTTTTCCTGTCGGTTATTCATTCTTCACCCGCTTTCCGCACGAAGGGCAATAATTGAGCGGATAGCCCTTGCCGTCCTTCATGTAATCCGTTGTCCGTCCGCATTTGCGCCCGTTTACTACTGCGTAGGAAACAAGCGCGGCGGATAAAGCCATTCCGAACCCTGCGGGCTTGCTGTGGTGTTCTTCAATGAACCGTTGAAGCGCGATCGCTTCGCAAAACGGGCATTTCTTTTTATCGCTCATTCCTTCACCCGCTCCCCGTTATAGATAACTACCATTGAAGGGAAGGGCGCGGGATCGGCGGCGTTCCCGTCGTCGTCCGTGAACCGTAGCCGCCCGCGCACGAAGCGGATTTCCGCTTTCCCGTAAATGTAATCGTGAAAATATGCCGTATCCGTCCGCGCTGGGATAAGTAAAACAATCGGATACCCCCCCGCGCTTCCTCGAAAGCCTTTTGAACCCACTTGCCGATCTCGCGTCCGTAAGGCGGATTGCAGAATACTGCGCCGCCGCGATCCCAGCTTTGCGAAAGCCCGTCCGTTTCCGGTGTGTAATACAAAGAGCATTTCGCCGTCTTGTCGGTCGCCGCCGGATCAAGCACGAAGCCGAATTCGGCGTTCAGCTTGTCGAAGAAGTCTTGCGGCGTACACCAGCACATATTTTTAGAGGATAGAAGCGCCGCGTTCATTCGTCCGCCACCTCGCTTTCCTCGACAACCTCGCCCGTGTCCAGATCGACGTTCAAGGAACATTGTTCCGGCTCTGTGAATGTGAAGCGGTCGCGGGC
>OLSQ01001132.1_pt1 | contig 23044 bp, 19 predicted proteins | sample 1672561 | NCBI WGS metagenome assembly OLSQ01 (sample SAMEA3136699, study PRJEB25190) | human gut metagenome | biome: human gut; feature: human-associated habitat; material: faeces | place: Austria | collected 2013
TCCTGAAGAACGTTGCCAAGACCACCAACCTCGGCGCTCCCGCTACCCGTGAGCTGGTTGCTGAGATCCTGTTCCGCGCCATTCAGCAGCCCACCGTCACCTATACCCCCGCTTTCGGTTATGTGACTGACAAGGTTGCGAATATCGCTCAGACCACTCTGGCCAAGAAGAACTTCAAGCTCGCTTCCAGCGACGCCAGCGACGTTTGGGGCCGTCCCACCACCAAGTGGTTCAAGGATGCCAACACTAACGAGAAGTTCGACAAGGGCGAAAAGGTCTACGTTGAGATCGTTGCTACCCCCGCTGCTACCTACACTGTCGCTACTGCTCAGTGCGACATCTGCAAGGATCTGGGCGAGAAGAACTCCGCTGAGATCGTTGAGGCTTACACCAACGGCAAGGCCGACAAGACCCTGCTGACCACCTACAAGGCCACTGCTACCACCACCAAGGTTGGCGCTCAGGGCGAGCTGCTCGAGTACTACAAGGTTGACGACGGCTACCGTCTGGTCGTGATCGACACCTACCTCGCTAAGGTCACCAAGGTCACCGACGCCAAGCTCGACAAGCAGGGCCACGTCAGATCCGAGGCTGAGCTTGAGCTCAATGTCTACGGCCATGCTAATCGTGACAACATCACTCTTCTGGGCTCCGATGGCGAGAACTTCGAGAACAAGAAGGATGAGTTCGTCCTGATCTATGTCAATGACAACGATGTTCAGGATTCCGAGATCGTCAAGACCGTTACCGCTACCGCCAAGAAGTATACCGGCGTTGCCCTCAAGGCCAACGAGCTGAAGCTCGACGGCGAGTGGGTCAAGTTCGCTGAAAAGTATGCTGAGGACGAGGATGCCCTGAAGGACTTCGGCAAGATCGACGTCTTCTATGATCTCTATGACAACGTGATCGGCACCTTCACTGTCGACGCTGACAAGACCGTCGTTGTTGTCGATGCGATCTACACCGAGGGCAACAAGAAGCCCGTCTTCAAGGCTGACCTGGTCGACACCGCTGCGGAGACCAAGGCTTACACCGTCGATACCCTGACCACCGCGGGCAACGACAAGATCGAGGTCGAGGATATCTACAGCAGAGCTGACGAAAATGCCATTGCCTTTAAGAACGATGGCGTCTATGACAAGCTCTACACCTACACTGTCAATGAGGATGAGACCCTGAAGGTCGTTTCCGTCGACGACAGCACCATGGGTACCGAGGCTTCCACCGCCATCTCCAACAAGGATCGTTACGTCTACTTCACGAACGACGAGAGCAAGGCTGATAAAGTCCGCTTCACCGACGAGACCATCTTCCTCGTCCACGAGAATGACGGCACCTACACCAGCACCATCGGCGACAAGATGGAAGACATCTCCGCCAAGTACGTCGAAGTGATGACCGACGACAATGACGACAATTACGCCACGGTCGTTTATCTGTACGAGAATGTCACTCGCGCAACCGATATCAACAAGGTCTACGTTCCCGTCCAGAAGATCACCAGACTCGTCGATCAGAAGATCGATGGCGAGATCGTGAAGTGCCTGAAGGTTCAGGTTCTCCCCACCGAGGGCGATGAGTACACCGTCTTCATGCCTCTGGCTGCTGACGATGCCGACTTCATCAAGGATGCTCTTGCGGCTGGCAAGGGCAGCGAGGCTGTCAAGGTCGGCGGCTTCTTCGTGAACGTCCGTTACATGAAGGATTCCACCATCTTTGTCGGTCTCGCAATCGGCGAGAAGTTCTACACTGTTGATGCGGTCGATTCCGTCAAGAAGGGCACTGTCACTCTGGATGACGACGCTACCTTCGATCTTGATAAGGTTGAGAACTTCTACGTCATCAAGGACGGCAAGATCTCTGCCGGCACCAAGGATGATGTGAAGGCCGATCGTTACGTCCACGCTTTCTGGACTGTGAAGGCCGATCGTTTTAACGGTATGAGACTCGCTATCAGCGACCTCTACATCGACCTGGATCTGACCGAGAAGGTTGAGACCTACAACGACGAGATCGGTGATCTCGCAAAGGATTATGCTGCTCTCAAGGCCGCTGAGACCAAGGCTAAGAGCGAGTATAATGATGCTGCTAATAAGCTGGTTGCCGCTATGATGGCGGCAGGCTCTGCTGGCACTGTCGAGGACAACCAGGTGAAGGTCGACATGGCTCAGGCCAAGTATGATGCTGCTGTCAAGAATTATGGCGCAGGCACTGCTACGGAAGCCGACGTGACGGCTGCTGCTGACGAGCTTGCTGCCGCTAAGGCTGGCCTCGAGAAGGCTGAGAAGGCTGCGGCTGATCTCGCCGCTGCTGATGCTGCGAAGAAGGCTGCCGAGAAGGTCCTTGATGCTGCCACCGAGGATTGCAACGAGTACTACGAGAAGATCGAGGACTATGTGGCTAAGAACTACTTCTACAGCCCCGTTTCCGACGACGATCTCGTTGTTGTTGCGAAGTAATTGGCGTTGAGGGATATGCCCCTTATCGTCAGGTAACCTCAATAAAAAAGAAGACCCCCTGGGGGTCTTCTTTTTTTGCGTCTGTTCACTCCGCAGGCTCGTCATAGCCAAGCGCAAAGTACTGGTAGGTGCAGTCCTTGCGGTTGTTCTGCGCCGTGGAGATCGTTTTTTCCGTGTACCAGCTCACGCCGTGCGCCGTCCATGTGACGAGCAGCTTGTTGCCGTCCTGCCCCTCCGCCTGCGTGAACGGACGGATCAGGAAGCTCTGCCCGATGCTGCTGTGCGCATTGTCCGAGCTGATGAAAACCAGAAACGGAACAAAGTCGAATTGCAGCGAGCGGGCGTTTGCCTGCCCGTAGCCGCCGGTGCCGACATAGCTGCCGGTGCTGAAGCGGCAGTTCTTCCCTGTCGTGCCGAGGTTTTTCGTCAGCGCGGCGAGCGCTGCGCCCGTCGCCGCGCCGTCGGCCTTGCTCGCCGCCGCGTCGGCGTTGGCTTTGAGCGCCGCGTCGGTCTTTTGCGTCAGGTCGTTGAAGTCCGACATTTGGATGAAGTCCGATTTTTCCCACGTGGGAAGAGCGTAGTTTGTAGTCCGTTTCATAGCAATCTCCTTAAAAACAGTAAAAATAAAACCCCCGGAAAACCGGGGGTTCATGCTTGTCAAGCATGAAAGGAGTTGTTGGACGAAGGACGGCAACCAACTGAAAATTTTACAAATCGCCCGACATGAAGCCGCCGCGGAGCCAGTTGGCGAGCTCGGCGGGGGTGCCGGGGACGCCGACGGTGGCAAATTCCGTGCGCGAGGGGACCATCTGCGCGTCGTCCGAGCTCTCCGCCCACTGGACGCGCTGCAAAATGTGCTCCGTGCAGTGCTCGAGCGGGCCGTCGGGCGCGGGCTTATATTGGAGGAGGATGGTCACGCAGCGGTTGTCGGACGTCCAGCGGCCGAAGTTCGTCGTGGGCTTGCGCCACTTCCAGAGGCATTTGTCGCCGCGCTGCTTTTTGAGCTTCAAATAGCCGTTTTCGATGTCCTGCGTGCAGCGCATGAGCCAGATGACATGGTAGCCCGCGCGCTGGAAGTGGGAGCAGACGTCGAAAAAGTGCTCCTCCATGAGTAAGCCGTCCTGGAGCATCATCACGAAATGGTTGATCTGCACGTAGGCGGTGACGGTCTTATCGCCGACGGTGACGGGGACGTTGCGGCACTCGGGCGGGACGATCGCGCGCCACTGCTCGCGCCACGCGGAGGCGGAGGACTGGACGAGCGGGGGCGTTTTCTTCTTCCAAAACAGCATGGGGGCTCCTTTTTAGCAATTTTTGTTCCATTATAGCGAAAACGGGACGAAAAGGCAAGGAATATTGGCATTTTACAGGGATTTGACAGAGTGGGGCGCGACGGGCGCTTGCTATTTCGGCGAAAACATGATATTCTACTGTGATTCTAAGGAAATCGACTTTTCTTTGCAAGGAGAACGGCTATGAAGCTTGACCACAAGCGCACGGTGCTGGTGGGGCTGGCGTTTTTGTCCATCTGCGCGTTCTGGCAGATGTACGACAACATCATCCCGCTGATCTTGACGAACACGTTCCACTTAGACGAGACCATTTCCGGCGCGATCATGGCGGCGGACAATGTGCTGGCGCTGTTTTTGCTGCCGTTCTTCGGCGCGCTGAGTGATCGGACGAGCACGAAGATCGGGCGGCGGATGCCGTTTATCCTCGGCGGCACGGCGGCTGCGGTGATCCTGATGAATCTGCTGCCGCTTTTTGACAACGGCTACGCAAATGGCGCGAGCACGGGTAAGCTCGCGATGTTCGTCGTCACGCTGGGGCTGCTGCTCGTGGCGATGGGGACCTACCGCTCGCCCGCGGTGGCGCTGATGCCGGACGTGACACCCAAGCCCATAAGATCGCGCGCGAACGCGATCATCAACCTGATGGGTGCGGTCGGCGGCATTTCGTATCTGATCGTGGCGGCGGTGCTGTATCCGAACAGCAAGACGGCGGGGGCCGCGCATGTGAACTATCAGCCGCTGTTTATCGTCGTGTCGGTGCTGATGGCGGTTTCGGTCATCGTGCTGTACTTCACGACAAACGAGCCGAAGCTCGCGGCGGCGGAGAAGGAATACGAGGCCGAGCATCCCGAGCAGCAGCTCGTGGAGGAGGAGCCGGACGGCAGTGAGGAGTTGCCCAAAGAGGTGAAGCGCAGCCTTGTGATGCTGCTGAACTCGATCGCGCTGTGGTACATCGGCTACAACGGCGTGACGACGTGGTGGACGACGTATGTCGGGCGCGTGATGGGGCAGGGCCTCGGCGGCGCGTCGACGTGTTTGCTCGTCGCGACGGGCGGGGCCATCGTGTCGTACATTCCCGTGGGGCAGCTGGCGTCGAAGATCGGACGCAAGAAGACCATTCAGGGCGGCGTTATCCTGCTTGCGGCGTGCTTTGCGTCGGCGTACTTTTTGACGACGCATTATCAGAGCATCAACGCCGTGATGTTTGTCGTGTTTGCGCTCGTCGGCCTTGCGTGGGCGGCAATCAACGTCAACTCGCTGCCGATGGTCGTTGAAATGTGCAAGGGCAGCGATATCGGCAAGTTCACGGGTTACTACTACACATTTTCGATGGCGGCGCAGGTCGTGACGCCGATTCTGGCGGGCACGCTTTTGAAGCACATCAGCTACAGCATGCTGTTCCCGTATGCGGCGTTCTTCGTGGCGTGCAGCTTTGTGACGATGTGCTTCGTGCGCCACGGCGACTGCAAGGTGGAGGCCAAGGCCGGCCTTGCGGCGTTTGAGGACATGGATGCGGACTAAATCGAATACAAGAAGTGATCTAAAATGAAAATTTTACGGATCGTTGTCGGAATTTGCCTGATTCTGGCGGTCGCGTGGGCGGTTTTACTGCGCGCGCGGCGCGGGACGGAGTCGATGGCGGCGCTGCGGAAATTCCGCTATGCGCACCGCGGGCTCTACGATAAGGAGGCGGGCATTCCCGAAAATTCGCTGCCGGCATTCTCGCGCGCAATCGCGCGGGGCTTCGGCGCGGAGCTCGACGTGCACCTGCTGCGCGACGGGACGCTTGCCGTGTTCCACGACAGCGATGTGAAGCGCATGACGGGCCGCGAGGGATACCTCGAAGACCTGAGCGCGGACGAGCTCAAGGACTACGCGCTGGACGGGACGAAGGAGACCATCCCGCAGTTCAAGGATGTGCTCGCGCTGTTTGCGGGGACGGGCCTGCCGCTCATTGTGGAGGTCAAGAGCTTTCGCGACAACTTTGCCGAGCTCACTGAGCGCACGATGGCGGAACTCGACAAATTTGGCGTCAAGTACTGCGTGGAGTCGTTCGACCCGCGGTGCGTGGCGTGGCTGAAAAAGCACCGGCCAGAGGTCATCCGCGGGCAGTTGAGCTGCGACTTTTTGAAAGACCGCGGCAATTTGAGCCTGCCGATGGCGTTTGCGACGACGAACCTGCTGGGCAACATCATGGCACAGCCGGATTTTATCGCCTACAAATTTGAAGATAAGAAAAACTGGGCGCCGCGTTTATGCCGTAAGCTCTACGGCGCGCAGGGCGTTTACTGGACCATCCGGTCGAAAGAAGACTTGGAGACGGCGGAGCGCGAGGGCGCGATCGCCATTTTTGAGCGGTTTATTCCCTAAAGAGGGTCCCACTTGTGGAAGGGTGGGGGAAAAGAAGCAAAACCGAAAGAAAAGGAAGAAGGTTTTATGGCAGAACAGAAAAGACGCTGGGGCGACCGGCGCGACGCAACACTGCTGCGGGATGTGGATTCGCTGCACTTTATCATGGGCATCATCTATCCCAACCGCGCGGACAACGAGGCGTATATCGCAGAGCGCGTGAATTTAGAGCCCATCAAGGACTACATTGCGACGAAAAACTATGAGGGCATCCCGTTCAAGTACACGTTTTTCCACGTGATTTTGACGGCGCTCGTTAAGACGGTCATTTTACGGCCGAAGCTCAACCGCTTTTACGCGAATGAAAACTACTATCAGCGCAATAAGGTGACAGCGGGCTTTGTCATCAAAAAGGAGTTTGCCGACGGCAGCGAAGAGGCCATGGCTCTGCTGGAGATAAAGCCTGAGAGCACCATCGACACGATCCACGAGGAGATCCACCAGGAGGTTGCGGCCTGCCGCGAGCAGAAGAAGGTCAACACGACCGACAACAGCATGAATGTGCTCAACAGCCTGCCGCGCTTTTTGTCCAAGGCGGCGGTGCGATTTATCCGCTGGCTCGACAAGCACGGCTGGTGCCCCGATTTCCTGATCGGCAAGGACCCGAACTACAGTTCGGTGTTCATCTCCAACCTCGGTTCCATTCATCTCAAAAGCGGCTACCACCACCTGACGAACTGGGGCACGAGCTCGCTGTTCTGCATCATCGGCGAAAAGAAGTGGACGCCGCTGTACGACGAGCACGGCCTTGTCGAAATGCAGGAGACGGTGGACCTCGGCCTCACCGTGGATGAGCGCATTGCCGACGGCTACTATTACGCAAAGAGCGTGCGCCTTTTCAAATATCTGTTAGAACACCCCACCCTTTTGGAACGACCGCTATCGGAGGAAGTAGAATATGAGTGATTCCATTGTCAGAACGCCCTGGAAGGATTACATGGGCGAGGTGCCGATGCATCTTGAATATTTCGACGGCTCGATGTTCGAGGCCGTGGAGCAGATCGCTAAGAAATATCCGGGCAACATCGCTTTTACGTTCATGGGAAAGTCGACGACCTACCGCCAGATGATCCGCGAGATCGAGCAGTGCGCCAAGGCGCTCAAGACCATCGGCGTGCGCGAGGGTGACAAGGTGACCATTGCCATGCCGAACTGCCCGCAGGCCATCTATATGTTCTACGCCGTCAACCTCGTCGGCGGCATTGCGAACATGATCCATCCGCTGTCGGCAGAGAAGGAGATCGAGTTTTACCTGAACGCCTCGGAAAGCGTGGCGGCGGTGACGCTCGACCAGTTCTACAACAAGTTTGAAAAGGTGCGCGAGCGCACGAAGGTCGTGAACATGATCATCGCAAGCGTGCGCGACGCGCTGTCCCCGACGATCAAGGCGGGTTATATGCTCACCGAGGGACGCAAGATCGAGAAGATTCCCGAGGACGCGCCGGTCATCATGTGGAAGGACTTCATGAAGCTCTCCCACTCCTGCTACTATAAGACCTATAAGGTCAAGCGCGAGGGCGCGGACCCCGCTGTGATCCTCTATTCCGGCGGTACGACCGGCACAACAAAGGGCATCGTGCTGACGAACAAGAATTTCAACGCCCTCGGCCAGCAGGTCATCGCGGCGAACCCGATGTTCCGCCCCGGTGACCGCATGCTCGCGGCGATGCCGCTGTTTCACGGCTTCGGCCTGGGCGTGTGCGTGCACACGATGCTCTCGCAGGGCGGCCGCTGCATCCTGATCCCGCGCTTCACGGCCAAGAGCTACGCCAAGCAGATCGTGAAGTACAAGTGCAACTTCATCGCCGGCGTGCCGACGCTTTACGAAGCGCTGCTGCGCCTGCCGAGCATGGACGGGGCGAACCTCAGCTCGCTCAAGGGCGTATTCTCCGGCGGCGACAGCCTGTCGATCGAGCTGAAGAAGAAGTTCGACAAGTTCCTCTATGACCATAAGGCGTCCATTCAGGTGCGCGAGGGCTACGGCACGACCGAGACGGTCACGGCCTGCTGCCTGACACCGCCGCACATGTTCAAGGAGGGCTCCATCGGCCTGCCGTTCCCGGATACCTACATCAAGATCGTCGAGCCGGACACTGACCGGGAGGTTCCCTACGGGCAGGAGGGCGAGATCCTGCTCGCGGGCCCGACCGTGATGAAGGAGTACATGAACAATCCCGAAGAGACGGCGCAGACGCTTCGCACGCACGCCGACGGCCTGACGTGGGTCTACACGGGCGACCTGGGCGTGATGGATGAACAGGGCTTTATCTACTTCCGCGGCCGTGCCAAGCGCATGATCATTTCGTCCGGCTACAATGTCTATCCCGGCCAGATCGAAAATATCCTCGACGCGCACGAGTACGTGCAGATGAGCTGCGTGATCGGCGTGCCCGATCCCTACAAGATGCAGAAGGTCAAGGCGTTCGTCAAGCTTGCCGCCGGTGTGCCCGCGACCGAGGAGACCAAGCAGGTGCTTCTGGCCTACTGCCGCAAGAATGTGGCGAAGTACGCCATGCCGTATGACATCGAGTTCAAGGAGGATATGCCCAAGACTCTGGTTGGTAAGGTGGCGTATCGCCAGCTGGAGGAAGAAGAACTCGCCAAGATCAAGGCGGCGGAGGAGAAGTAAGTTCTTCTGCGTTGACGCGGGCAATATGTTCCCCTGCACCGTGCAGGGGACGCGGGAAAGGGGGCCATTCTCTCACGTGAGAGAATGGCCCCCTTAGACCCCCAAGAGAACGCGAGGGGAGTCCCCCTCGACCCCCAACATTGAGGGATTGCAGCTTGAATGACTGCACGCGCTGCGCAGTGTGGGTGCGGTGTACATGGCTTCGCCACCCAAGGCATACGCTAACGCGCAGGCACCACATGTAGTGTTTTCTTGAATCGGATAGCACTACATCTTGACGAATTACAAGTTTCTTGTTAAGATTGGGGTTACCAGAACAACACGAAATGGGGGTCTTACTGGTGGAAGAAAAAGCCTTAGAGTGTCAAATTGCGGTCATGCTGCGCTTGATTGGTGTGCAGCCGAACGTGCGGGGCTGGCGGTACATCGTGGACGGTGTAAAGCTGGTCGCAGCGGACGAAGAGCTCGCGCACCACATGACAAAAGAGCTGTATCCGGCCATTGCAACCAAGCACGACACGACGCCGTCAAGGGTCGAACGCTGCATCCGGCACGCGATAGAATGGGCCTACACGTACGGCAATCCGGACATGCTCAAGCACTATCTCGGGAACATTGCAGCCTATGACAAGGGCAAGGCGACGAACGCTGCGTTCATTGCGGGGCTGGCGTCATGGTGCAGGGAATGACGGAAGCGGAAGCGAAACGGCAGCAGCAGCGGCGAGCGTGGGACGCGGAACATCTGCATTCTATCGGAACCAAGCTAACGCCGGTGGAGCTGGCCCGTCTCGACGCCTACTGCTTCTGGATACGGACCACGCGCTATTCGCTGCTGCGCACGCTGGTCCTCGAAGAGCTCGCAGCGTATGAACGGGAGAACCGCGTGACGCTCGACGCCCCACGTGCCGCCACTGAGACGGCCGCAGAGCGCGACAAGGCTGCATGGCGTGTCCCGTGACCTGAAAGAATGTCGTCGCGCAGCGCGCAGCAGCAGCCGAATACCTGCGTCCGTCTCGCCCGGGATGGATGCTGCTGCCTGCGGTCTTCAGAATCAAGCCCCCCTTCGTTTGTGGAAAACTCTGTGGATAACACGCCCGTCAAGGGCTTCGCAAGTGGCCTGTCGGCCACCCTTGACAGGCGTGTTGCTGCGCGGGTATCAAACGAAAGGGGGCTTCGATTATGAAGACCAAAAGAAACTTGTCCGCATCCATCCCGAACGAGACACGAAAGGCCGTCTATGCCCGCGACGGCTACCGCTGCGCGCTGTGCGACGACACGCACGGCTTGCAGATTCATCACATCGTTCATCGCAGCTGCGGCGGCAATGACACGCCCTGCAACCTCATCACGCTCTGCTGGCGCTGCCATGCGGAAGCGCACGGCACGTGGGTCGCCGAACGTCACGCGGTTCGCCCGCCGCACACCGCAGAAGAGCGCTACGCGGCATACCGGATGCTGCAAGACGAATACGAGCAGCTGTGCGTCGAATACGTCAGCGACTACTACGCCGAACGCGGGGAAGAGTGGTGGCCCTATAAATAGGGCCCCCACTTCCGCCGCGTGACGGTAGCTCGCGGCGGAGACTGTGGGTGCATGGGGGATCCTCGCGGCTGCCGTGGGGGGCTCCGTCGCGGCCTGCGCCGTTCCGGCGGCGTTGGTCACGCGCAGGATCTCGGGCGAGATGGCGGTGACGGTGACTATGCGCCCCTCGCGGGTGGTGGTGCTGATGGTAGTGGCGGCGCTGACGGTGGCGGCGCCTGCGCCGATTGCGGCGGTGAGTATGAGTAGTTTTTTCAGCATTGTGTGTGACAGTAAGTTATGCGGGCCGGTCGGCCGGTTGATGTTTTTTGGTCAGGAGTCGTGAGATCAGCGGCGCAAGCGGCTGCGTCATGGATCGACCTTGTATGTGTAGGTGATCCAGGTGATGTTTTCGTCGCCGGGTTTGTTGTGCGTGCCTGAAAGGTCGCGGTTCTTCTGGCGGCTGTTGCGCATGGCGTTGGCTACGCGGGTGAAGTTCTTCGAACCGGCGAGCTTCGGCGCCCAGTGGTCGACGATGCGGTCGCGGTCGTAGTTGTTGAGATCGTCGAAAAGCCCCTTCAGATCGGGATACTGCTCCATTTCCGAGCGGTTCCAGACCTTGTGGGAGTCGAGATATTCGGTGGCCGATCCGGCGGGTGCAGTAGCCTGGGCCGCAGGCAGGGGCGTCGGTTCTTCTGCGGGCTTGACTTCGGCGGCTACAGCCGGCCGTGCGGCGATTGAAGCCAGAATCTCGCGGGCGCGTGCCAGATCGGCGTTGGCCGTGGCGATGGCAGCGGCGGTCTCTCCCTGCGGAGTCTGTTTTCCTTGTTGCTGTGTCGCAGGCGAGGAGGCCTGTTCTCCCTGAGGCGTCTGTTTGCCTTGTGATTGTGTCGCAGGCGAGGACGCCTGCTCTGCCTGTGGGGAGCCGCCCATGATGAGCCAGCCGAGGAGGAAGCCGATGACGAGGGCTGCCGCACAGGCCAGGAGGGCCTTGCGCGAGGCCAGCAGGGAGGAGTGGCCGGTGTACATGAGGTGGTTGACGCGGGTGGAGCCTTCCTGTATGGAGTCGTTGAGCTGATAGCCTTCGATGGGGCTGTCGGTGATCTCGCGCTTGGTGTGGATCTCGAAGCGGATGGGGGCGCCGAGCTCGCTGGTGCGGACGGGCAGCTCGAAGCGGTAGATCTTGCGGGTCTCGGGGAGCTGGATGAGGGCCTGTGTGGTGGCGGCGAGGTCGCAGCGCAGGTGGTAGGGGGCGTAGCCGCGGGCCTGGACTACGACTTCGGCGTTGCGCAGCTCGGCCAGGGTGAACGTCTTCTGCTCGTTGATCTCCACTCCGTTGACGGTGATGACGGCGTCGTTGACGGGCGCCTTTGACGCGTGGGAGGTGATGAAGAACGAGGCGGGAGATATGGCTTTGCGGCTGTCGTCGGTGTCGACGGGCGGCAGGACCATGCCGTCGGTGTCGACGGTTATTTCCTGGCGGCGGTCTTCGAAGCCCTGACGTTTCCATGTGACGGTGATGTCCTGCCCGAGCGGCACGAGGAACGGACGGGTGAAGGCCCGGTGGAAGATGTGCGGCGTGAAACCGCCGGAATCCTCAGCGGGCGGCAGCAGGGCCACGTTCTCGGCCGGCTGAAGATCGGTGAGGTCATCGGCATCGGCCGTGACGCCGAGTTCGGCGTCGACGAGCATCACGCCTTCGTAGGGCAGGTAGGCGGTCTGGTAGAGGTTTTTGCCGAAGAAGCTGTCGAGTGTGCGGCCTGTGTCGCCTCCGTAGCGGCAGAAGGCGAACTTCCGGCCCATGGATCCGACAGTCGAGGGAGCGTCGGGCACTACGTCATATTCCCTGGCGAAGAGAGTGTGGAGTTCGTTGAGTTCGTCGGGCGTGACGGCCGGATTGGACACCATGCGGGTCGTGCGCCTGACAATGTCGGACATTTCGTCGGGCGTGATCTGCAGACCGTTGGGCACGAAAATCGAGGTGGCCAGGTGATTGAGAGGCTGGTCGGGAATCGTGCGCAGGATTGTGAAGAACGCGCCCTCGTCGATGTAGGTGATGAGGTAGAAGAGATATTTTTCGGCCGGGTCGTAGTCGAGGATTTCCAGGGCATGGCGCATATCGTGTATATGGCGCTGTATGTTTTCGGCGGGGTTGATGTTCCGCACGGCCTTGAAGCCTCGGAGCGACTTGTATATGTAGAGTTGAAGCTTGTTCATCGTCGGGAGAAGGTCGGTAGCCGGGTTAATAATATCCGCAAAGATAACGAAAATTTGCGGGAAAGCCATGCGGGAGCGTAAAAAAGTGGCCGAAAGGCAGGGAAATCAAGGTCTTTAGAGATTTTAAGGTCACAAAGGTCTTGGGTGAGGGGCGGCGCGGTTCAGTAATAATGGCCTTCGAGGAGAAGGGCTGAGATGTCCCAGGCCCGGCGGAGGTCGGTGGAGTCGGCGGGTGCGTCGATGACGTTGCCGTAGAGGTCGACGAGTCCGTGCCGCGTTGTGTCGGCCACGATGCTTGTGCCGAGACCGGGATAAGGATAGCCGGTGACTCCCATCAGGTCGAGTACGGTGGGAAATACGTCGATCTGTCCGATGACGCGGTCGGTGACGAGCGATGCACCGCTGTTGAGGACCATGAAGAGTATGTCATCGGTGAAGAAGTCGGGCCCGAGGGCCGTGCGCCGCGGTTCGTGGTCGGATGCGATGACGATGACCGAGTTGTCGTAGATGCCACGGCGCCTGAGTCCGTCGAGGAACTGCCCCAGGCGTCTGTCGAACAGATGAGTCTCCTCCATGTAGTTGAGATCGTCCTGCACGAAGCGCTTGTCGGATGATATGGCTGTGCGGGTGCCGGTGATGCTTTTGTAGGGGTCGTGCATCGTGAGGGTGATGACTGTGGCCACGAACGGTTGCGGCAGGGTGGCTATGACTGAGTCGGCCTGTGCGAAAATCCAGTTGTCGCGGCGCCAGTTGCCGGTGCCGCCGGATATGAAGCCGGTGTAGCCGTAGCTGACGTTGGTAGTCGAATGGCTGTAGAATGTGGGCGGGTCGCCGGCGACCTCGACGGCATTGCGGACCCCGAGCGCCTTGACGAGCGACGGGTAGTCGGCCGACGGATAGCGCTTGGCCACGACTCCGCGGCGCAGTGGCAGCAGGCCGGTGTTGTACATGAACTGGCCGTCGCTCGACCGGCCGTGTCCGACCTGTGGCCGCATGCGGGTGACGACAAGGGCGCCGTCGGTGCGGGCGAGCGAGTCGAGGGTCGGTGTGACAGCCATACCGCCTACCTCAAGGTTGAGTACGTCGGCCGAAAGTGATTCCACGATGATGAATATGAGGTTCTTGCCGCGGTTGTGTGCGAACCGCCCGGCGGCCGAGGGACGCTCGCGCCTCTCGGTCCAGAAAGCCTCGACGCGTGCGCGCTCATCGGCTGATAAAGTATGTGGAATGAATTCTTCCTTGATCTGCCACAGAGCATACCACACGGCGCCCATGTAGGAGAAATGCTGTGTGTATTTGTAGGCCGACAACCGGTAGGTGGAGCGATAGTTGGCAAGCGCGTGCCAGAATGAGAATTTGTCGGTATTGATGCTGTACATGCGGTAGGCCTGCATGGTGAAGGCGCCGACGTAGAGCAGCAGGGATGCGGCAGCCATCGCAACCTTGGCGCGCGGGGAGAACGGCAGCCTCGCGGCCGGACCTCGGAGCAGCCACCGCACAAGTCCGAAGAAGGCCACCGGGGCGAGCAGCAGCAGGTCTTTCCAGCGGAGCTGTTCGATGAATCCGTCGATGACCCGGTCCTGAAGATTCGCACCCATGCCGACGGAGTCGAGCGGCATCAGGCCGTAGAACGCGCGGCAGTACCACAGATTGGCACAGCACAGCGACGTGGTCAGAGCCAGGGCGATCCACACCGAGCGGCGCCAGCGTGGCGGCAGGAATATGTAGGGCAGCATGACGACGGCTGCGTCGGCCGCGGCCATGTCCCAGTGGAGCAGCATCCAGGGGTTGACTTCACGGACGAGTTCCTTGAAAATGATGAGCTGCGCGGCGACGGCGAGGATGCCGGCAAGCCACAGCAGGAGCGGGCTGAAAGATAGAATGCCGGCAAGAGCTTTCGTACAGGACTTCATGCGGGAGGAAAGGCGGAGATTCATGACGTGGATGATGGGTTGTGTAATGCGAAAGCACGTTTCTGGACGATGAAGGCAGCCACCACGACCATTATGCCGGTGATGGTCCACGAGATCGGATAGATGTCGAGCAGGAGTTCGAAGTCCATGTGCCGTGGAACGACGGTGAACACCCATGCCAGGCGCAGCACGCAGGTGCCGAACACTGTCAGCAGCATCGGCAGCATGGAATATCCGAGTCCGCGCATGTAGGCTCCGGCGATCTCGTAGGTGGCGGCGAGAAACTGCCACATCAGCACGGTGTGCAGGCGCATGGCGGCGTAGCGGTAGACTTCGGGATCGTCAGAGAATACGCGGACACACGCCTCGCTCTGCCACACGATGGTCCAGTTGGCGATGGCGCAGCCGGCCATTGCCATGGTCATGCATATGCGGAACACGCGCCGGCAGCGGCCGTCGTGTCCGGCACCGTAGTTCTGTCCCGTGAAAGCGATGGCGGCGGCGCAGAATGCCGTGACGATGTAGTAGCAGTAGGCTTCGTAGGTGAGAGCGGCGGCCGATCCGGCTATGGCCTGGGCGCCGAACTTGTTGATCGACGACTGTATGAAGATGTTCGACAGCGAGAACACCATGCCCTGCAGTCCGGCGGGAATGCCTATGCGGAGCATTTTCGAGAGATCGCGCCGGTCGACTTTCATGCGGCGCGGATGCAGGGCGTAGGGCTCGGGCTCGCGCATGAGTATGCGGACGATGATGGCGGCGTTGACTGCATTGGCGATCACGGTGGCAATGGCCACGCCGTCGACGCCCATGCCGAGCCGCGCGACGAACAGCCAGTCGAGCACGGCGTTGACTGCCGTGGCCACCAGCAGCGAGTAGAACGGACGGCGGGTGTCGCCTACAGATCGCAGAATTGCCGATCCGAAGTTGTAGACCATGATGAACGGCATGCCGCAGAAATATATGCGCAGATATACTGTGGCGAGATCGATGACATCGGGCGGGGCGCTCATCATCTCCAGAATAGGTCTGGCGAGCAGCACGCCGAGTATCAGCAGAATGATGCCGCTGACTATGGATATGATGCCGACCGTGGCGACAGTCCGGCGTATGCCTCCTTCGTTGCGCTGTCCGATATAGTTGGCTATTACCACATTGGCGCCGACGGCCACTCCGAGAAAAAGATTGACGAGTATGCTGATGATGACGCCGTTCGAACCGACGGCGGCCATGGCCTGGGATGAGGAGTAGTTGCCTATTACGGCCACGTCGACGGCGTTGAACGATTGCTGGAGTATGCCGCTTGCCATCAGAGGCAGTGCGAATACGAGAATCCTGAGCGCCATCGGACCGTGGAGCATGTCGACTCCGGCCGATTTCTTAGCATCTTTTCCCATTGCAGGCGCAAAGTTACGAAATATATGCGCAACGCGCAATGCAACCGAAGGCATGCGCGAAAAAATGAAAGCCCCGCCGGGCGATGAAGCGGCGGGGCAGTGTGCGTGCGATTAGGATCAGAGATCGCGTACGGCGCCCATGACGAGGATAGCACCGGTGGCGCGGTCGCGTACGATGTAGGTGAAAGGACGGTCGACGGTAAACTCGACAGTTTCCGGCACGGACGGAGCTCCTAGGCCTTCAACAATGGTGGCGGCAGCGGCTTCCACGCCCTTTTCATTAACCTCGATGAGAGCTTCCTGCTGTCCGTCGAGTTCCAGGCTGCGGCCTCCGAGAGTCTGCGAGACGCCCGTTTCGGTCGGGAATCCGATAGCCTCGAATACCGGTCTGAGTCCGCACTTGGTGCGGACGCTGAAGCGGGGCAGGCTCAGAATGATTCGTTTCGATGATTCTTTATCATCGCTGATACGTTCCATAAGTCCGGGAGTCACTTCGGCATCGCCCATGATGAGTTCGAACACATATTCGGGATCGTCAAAACTGATACATGCGTAAGAATAGTCATCGGTCACAGAGACGTAGCCCATGGCATTTCCGTGCATCATGTCGACCTGCGAAGTCTTCGTACGGCCATGGAAATCCTGACGGTCGGTGTCGTCCTCGTCAAACAGGCCTTCCCACGACGATTTGAAATACAATGTATTTATCAGATAGAAACTGGCTGTACAGTCGTCGAGCATTTCAGTGATTTTGCCGTGTGTGTTGCGGCTGATCCAGGCATTGATGATGGCGGCAGCATCCACTTTGTTGAAATCGAGAGAGGTGACGGGCGCGCCGAATACTTCGGCCATCTTCTTTCGGAAAGAATCAGTTACCACAACATCGGAATCGAGCCATATAGAATTTACGCAATACACGGCCGATTTTTCGCGCGGTCGGTTGATATACGAAATAAGCTTGGTCGACAATGAGTTGAGGGTCGCCAGGTCGACATATCCGAATGTCTTGAGCATCAGCTGTTGCTGAGCTTCGTCGGACGTATTGACTGTCATGGCGAGCGCCATCGACAGGCTAAGCGGCGAAATGCAGTAGTTTTCGGTGGTGCTGTTGCTGAGGACACTGTTAAATGCATATGCGCTGTTGTTCGATATATCGAGAGCGGCCAGTTCGTCGGCGTCGGGCGTGAAAGACCTCGATACGGGCAGCGAGACCTCTTCAACCACTCCCTGTGAGGGATCGGGAACAACCTCGTCGGAGGAGCATCCCCAACTTGCAACAGCCAGGAGTGCGCTCAGTATTGATAAAGTTAGATATTTGTTTGTTATCATTTTTTGAATAATAGATATTGATGATTATATGGGAAACTTGTTCGCGAATTTGCTTTTGGGAAAACAATTGGGTCCCCAGTTGCCCACGATGGTGGTTCATACGTTTCGGCTTCGGTATCGTATACGTCATAAAGGTACGCACCGTTGTAGCGGCCGTTTTCGCCCCAGTTGTGATATACATATCGTTCATACACCAAAGATTCCTGTTCAACAAGTACGCCGCCTTCATAATGATTTACTGTGGTATTGTACATAAAACAGCCGTCAAGAATCCAAGCATGGTAATATTTCTTTGGTTCCATTGCGCCAATAAACATTACTATGCCTCGTGCTGAAAGGTCATTGAATAAATCATTTGTATGTCCTTTGTAACATACAAAATTGTTTGGAAGCAGTTTTTTAGAAACGCTAACGGCGGAATCCAAGATTGTCCATGTTCCCCAGTCCAAACCTGATGTATTTCTGTAATCTGAATTCTGTAGGTGGCCTAGTTGTCGGATTATTTTAGCTAAATCATAATGAGCCTTTGTTGATGCTTCGCACGTTGCATAATGATTTTGTAACGTATTATTATTCGGAGTGTCAAAAGAAAATGTGGGTTTATGTTTGATTATTTCATCCCAATCGATATACAGTATATTTTCGGGTGCATTTTCAAAAGTTAACTCCAATGATTGAGGCTGTTTGAAAAATGACATAATCTGGGCTAATGATACAGGTTCGCATCCTCCGCGATCATTCGGACAGTATATGTTTTCAGGCCATAGCTGCCCCCATGTAACCTTTATCTGTGGTCTATAGTGCAGATTGAATATTATAGTATCAGTGGAGAAGGCCGGAGTGATTACTAATGAATCCGGTCTTTTAACTCTTTGGCGGTCAACATAGTCTATAGCCTCGTCCAAATAATAACTGAAGTTCGATTGCTCATCATCAGTTACAGTTGTGTAATTGCCGTTAAATGAGTAACCTATAACCGGTGTGACGTTTTTAGGCGACGCTACTAATATGAACCCCTCATTATTCTCTATATTAACGGCATATACGAGGGGCGCGGATGTTACCCTGCTTCTGTTATTCCCAAAAACTGGAACAATTGAGGTAAAACGGGATTCAGATGAACGAGATTTTTTGGGATTGATTTTTGAAATAAAATCTTCCGCAATCGTCAGAATTTCAGATTGATTTCGTATGGACTCCTGGTCTTTTGTTCCGATAAGAACGTCTGTGTCGGTTTCAGAGCAACTGTTTAGAATGACTCCAAACAGTATCAAGAATAGGATTAGGAACTTTGTTTTCATAATTGTGATTATTTTTACCAAATTTATGACAAATGTTTAGTAAAAATATATTTTTATAGTTAAACAACTGTAAAATTAGCATTTTTTAACAATTGGGTGCATGTTTAGTGTCAGATGATGATTTTATCGCCGACAACCAACAAGATGTCAGGTGTAAATCAAAGGGCGGCGGTGAGGGTTGCGAGGGTGGGGTCCTTGAGGAGGACGGTGCCGTCGGCGGCGATGAGGTAGATGGAAGGGGTGGTGCGGATGACGTAGAGGTCGCCGTCGTCGACGGTGTCGCGGTCGTCGATGCCGATGGTCCAGGCGGGGGGGAGTGAAGCGGCGTCGCGCAGCCAGAGGTCGCGGTCGTCGCCGATGTAGACGAGTACGACGCGGAGGCGTTCGGCATCGAGAGCGGCGTTCAGGGCGGCGTCGTTGCGCAGGCGGCTGATGATGCGGTGGCAGTCGTCGCAGTCGGGGTCATAGAACATCAGGAGTGTCGTGCGGCTGCGGTCGGAATCGAGTGCGGTGGCTTCGTCGCCACAGGCGGTCTCGAAGGTGAAATCGGCGGCCGCGGTGCCGGGTCGGTTGCGCATGATGTCGTCGCGGATCATGCGGTCGGCTGGGGTGTCGTCGCCACGGGCAATGACGAAATCGAGGAACGGCAGGTAGGCGTCGTCGCTGAACACCGGGGAGTCGGGACTGTAGAGGCACACGCGGGCCGTCTCGAGCAGCAGGCGGTAGGCGGGCGGGACGGCGGCGGCACGGGTGAGAAGGGAGTCGACGGATGCCCGGCGGACGCTGTCGCTGACGGAGGGCAGCAGAGCGGCGTAGTCGGGAAAGGTCCGTTCGATAAGTTCGCGGTCGAGGCTGCGGGCAGTGTCGGCGAAGTCGAGGCCGTCCCAGAAGTGCATGGCCATGTAGGCGGTGCGCTCTGCGTCGGTGCGCAGGGTGGCGGGGATGCGCGGAGGAACGATTCCGCGCGACAGGGCTGTGAGGGCCGCTGCGAGGGCCAGGAAGGTGATGAATAGCTTGCGGTGCATGGTGCGATGAATCTTCGGCTGATATGTTAACGGCCGGAGTGCCGAATTATTGTAAAATTACTCCGTGGCCGGGATCACAGCTTCGCCAGGGTAGCAGGCTGGTCGGGCGCAGGCGGGGACGACTGCGGTCTCTGCGTTGCAGGGCGTGAGGAACGGAGGCGGCGCAGACGCTCGGGGGTGATGACGGTGCGGCGCTCGGACAGGCGGATGGCGTTGAGCTCGGGGGCGGTCATCACCCTGGCTGACTTCAAACCGGGATATAGGGGTGTGTCATTTTTCATTTCGTTCAAGGTAAGGAGACAGACGGTTGAGAGCCAGCAGGACGATGCCGTAGACGGCCACGAGGATGAAGAACTGGATGCGGAGGGGGAATATGCCGCTGAGCCAGCCGCCGCCGAGGTAGCAGAAGAACAGCGCCCAAAGCGTGCACTGAACGCTCACACACAAGGTACACCATGCTTTCACGACGAATTTCTGGTAGGAAATGCTCCAGACGGTGAATGGCAGGCAGCAGACATTGCACGCGGCGAGATAAGGGGTGTACTGCGGGAAAATCCACAAGGTGAGCAGCGACACGGAAAAGTAGGTGAGGCCGACTTCGCTCCAGGAGAAGATGCCGTAGAAGGTGGATGCGCGGTCGGCCAGGACGTCGTCGCATCCGCCCTTCTGCAGGACGCCGCAGACGCGGTCGGCCACATGGCTGCGGATGTGCAGCTTCTTGCCCATGAGCAGGTAGCAGAAATAGAGGCCGACGAGGTTGAAGACTGTCAGCAGTACGGTGGACCAGCGGGCGTAGATGTGGCCGGAGACGAACAGATACACGGCCACGAACAGAGCCAGCACGACGAGCGCCACGCGCTTGGCCTTTTCGAAGAATATCGAGCGGGCATGGGCGGCGTAGTCGGTTTCGCGCGAGTTGCGGCCGGCGCGGGCCACGAGCAGGCGTCCGTTGAAGGCGCGGGTGAAATCGGACAGCGGGGCGGTCTCGGCGACCCCCTGCGAGAGGTATCGGACCGAGTCGCCGTCGACGGCGGTGACGATGACCATGCCGCCCGGCGTGCCGGCGATGAACGGTACGGGCACGTCGGGCAGCTCGGCGGGATCATCGAGACAGAGTCCCTGACTTTCGATGCCGTATTCCTGAAGCAGCTTGACGAGGCCGAATGCCGAGCGGAAAGGCATCGAGTTGAAGCGGCTGTCGGAATATGCCTCGGTGTGAGGCACCTTGAGGGCGGTGAGAAAATCAGAGAACAGGGTCATGCCGGATCAGAGATATGATTCAACTTTGCCAATGAGCACGTCGCCCTCGATCTCGCCGCTGTGGCGCCATACAGGCTTTCCGTCGACGTAGATCAGGAATGTGGGGATGGATTGCACGCCGGCTTCGTCGGCAGTGGCTTCATTTTTGTCGATATCGAACTGGTAGACGGGCACGCGGCCGTCGAGAAGTTCCTTGACCTGCTCGACAACGGGCATCATACGCTGGCAGTGAGGACACCAGCTGGCATAGAATTCGACAAGAACGACACGGTCGCTCGTGATTACTTCATTATAGTTCATAGCTTACAGTTTTTTGTTAGATCTCAGTGTCATCTAAACAAAAAACAGCGGCGTAAGGTTGGGGCGGCCGTGAAAAAGTGTCATCTGAAGGCTTTCAGGGCCGGACGCACCAGCAGGGGGAGCATCAGCAGCGGCGCCCACCACGAGAGTTGCTTAAGGGCGAGGGCGGCGGCGGCGATGACGGGGGCCGCCACGATAAGACGGCTGACCGAAGCTGCGAGCCGCAGGCCGTAGCGACGGCGGCAGACGGCCCAGGTAAGGGCGGCATAGAAGGCATACTGCACCAGATAGGCGATGCCGAGGCCCGCGAATCCCATGGCATTGTAGAGGGGTATGGCAGAGCCGAGCATGACGGCTGCCGACAGGACTTCGGTGACGACGTAGGCGCGTCCGTCGCCCTTGGCCATGATCATGTAGGCCATGCACCACGATGATCCGCGCAGCAGTGTGGCGACGATGGCGATGTTCATGTAGGGAAGGACGGCTTCGAACTGCGACGAGTAGAGTATGTTGATGATGAGGCGGTCGGCGGCGATGAATATGATCACTACCGGCAGCAGGAGCCAGCTTACGACGGTAATCTCATGGCCGACGATGACATCGGTGAGACGGCGTCGGGAGACTGTCGCCGACAGGCGCGGGAAGAACTCCATGGAGATGGCCGTGAAGAATATGCCGATGTAGGAATTGATGACCGTGTAGCCGGCCTGGAACAGTCCGACGGTGGCAAGGCCGCCGCGGACGTTTATGTAAATGCGCAGGGCGTAGTCGGCGGCGAGTGTCACGCCCACGGCGAGGGTGAGCCAGCCGCCGAGGCGCAGGATGGCGCCCATGGAGCGGCGCAGCTCGGCAGGGATGTGCCGGACGCGGCGGTCGGTGCCGTCGGGCTGCATGAGCGTGAACAGCATGGTCGAGAATGGGAACACCAGCAGCACGGGCACGATGGCGTCGAAGCGGAAGAAATAGAACAGCGGAACGGCCGCGGCCGTAGACAGCAAAGCGGCCCACAGCGAGGCCCGGGCCAGGGCTTTGAGCATGCCCATGGCCTGGAGTACGGCGCTTTTGGCCGAGGTGACGGCGCCCGCGAACATGGTGAGCGACAGGACGGCAAAGCCCCAGGTGTAGGCCGGGGTGTCGAACGTGAGGCGCGAGAGGAGGGGCGACAGCAGGGCTACGATTATCGCCGAAACTATGCCGATGCAGAGGCCGCAACGGCGGGTGGCCGAGCACAGCAGCGGCTGCCGCGCGGCTGGGGCGGCGGAGATCTCGCGCACGGCGCTCTGCCGCAGGTTGAGCTGCATGACGGTCTTGAGCATCTCGAGCGTGGTGTTGTAGAGGGAGATGATGCCGACGCCGGCGGCTCCGATCCAGATGGCCACGAGCTTTGTACGGATGATGGCGCATGCCATGGTGATGACCTCGAGCGAGCCGAAGATGCCCAGCGCGCGTATCACACGCGCCGTGAGGTCGCTATGTCGGCTCACCTGACCCATTCGGCGGGGTTGAGTTTCTGTTTCTCGCGGCGGATCTCGAAATGGAGCAGCGAGCGCGAGTCGTTTTCATTGTCGCAGAATACGGTGCCGATAGTCTGTCCGGTGCGGACTTTGTCGCCCTTGCGGACTGTGAGGGTGTCGAGTCCGGCATAGACGGTAAGATATTCGCCGTGGCGCACGATGATGACGTTATGGTAGCCGTCGAGGCGGAATATCGAAGACACTACGCCGTCGAATACCGCGCGGACCGAGGCTCCGCGGGCGGCCTCGATGTCGATGCCGAGGTTGTCGACCTTGACTTTGGGAAGGTCGGGGTGCACGTTGGTGCCGAAGTGCGACACGATGGTGTATTTTCCGGTAACGGGGAACGGGAGCTTCCTTTTGTGGGAGCTGAACGAGCCGGTGAGGCGGATGTTTTCCTCGGCGGCGGCGTTGACGGGCGGTGCGGCAGGCGGCGCAGGCTGTTCGGCGGGTTGCTGCGGCAGCTGTGCGGGCGCAGCCG
>OLSQ01001144.1_pt1 | contig 22803 bp, 28 predicted proteins | sample 1672561 | NCBI WGS metagenome assembly OLSQ01 (sample SAMEA3136699, study PRJEB25190) | human gut metagenome | biome: human gut; feature: human-associated habitat; material: faeces | place: Austria | collected 2013
AGCCGCAGTCGGTCACGGCATCAAAGCCGGATGGCTATATGAGCAGCTATGGCGATAAATGAGTTTCTTCGGCTCCATCTATGCCGATCCTGAATTACCGCACCGGGCGCGGACAGTCTATATGTACCTCTGTGACCGTGCAGGCGGCGGAAGCTGCTGGCCGGGCATCAAAACAATAGCCCGCGACCTGCACCTCTCGCCGCGCACGGTGCAAAGGGCGCTGAACGATTTAGAATGCGCCGGATATGTCCAGCGACAACGCCGCCACCGTGAGAATGGAAGCTGCACATCAAACTTATACATTATAAATGAGGTCAAATAGCAACGCGGACGATCCCCGCCAGGGGGAACGTCCGCGCTTTTGCTGTCACCAGCGCCGCGACACCACGGCGCAGCTTGAAGGGCCAACTCTAGCTGAGAAGCAATACAGAAAGAAAAATCTGAATCTAAGAAAGGATGTTTCTATGCGAAAAATCAAGTTCATATCCATTCTGCTGGTGCTGTCGATGCTGCTGACGGTACCGGTTTTTGCTTTTTCCACAGGCTTTACGGACGTGTCGGAGAAAGCAACTTACGCGGAAGCCGTTTCATATCTTGCCGACGCTGGCATCCTGAGAGGAACGGCATCCGGCAGATTCTCACCGAACGAGAAGATCACCATCAGCCAGTGGGCAACAATGCTCTGTCGAGCGTTTGATACCGAGCCGGAAGGCGTTTCATGGCAGGAAGCAGGTACGAATGCTGTCCAGACCGCCGTCCGCGGCGGCTGGCTGGAGCCGACCGCAATCAGTGACACAAACGGTTCTATCTGTCGCGGTGAACTCTATCGAACTGCATTTGCGGCAGCCGGAATCCCGCTCTACGATGCAACACTTTACGGCCTTGACTGGCTTTCTTCCGGCGAAAATGCTCTGCGTGTCGTCAAAGAGCTTGGGCTTTGTGCTGAGAACAAGACCGCAGCGGAGCTCGTTACACGCGCCGAAGCCGCACAACTTCTTCATGCCGTTCTGACACAGACGCTGACCGTTGTACCGCCCGATACGCCGATCACGGTCGAAAACCTGACGCAGTGGAATGTGAACGCATTCCTGCTGGAACTCCGCAAAGTCCCACAGCCAATCCTCGACGCTTTCAACGAAAACGGCTGGACGTTCGTGATCGGCACGGAATACCTCACAGAACTCAGCCGCAAGCTCGGCGTGAACTGCATCGGCGCGGCGGTGTACACAGAAAAGCGGATTTACGTTTCCGAAGCCAGCGCAGTCCTGCACGAATTCGGACACTTCCTCGACTTCACAATGGGTTTCCCGCATGAGCATAGTATCACGCAACGTTGCATATTGGAAACGCCAGTCTGGATTTATCCCGGGTGCAATACGGAACAGCTGAAAATGCTAGTAAAACTTCTGCGCCTAGTCAACAGCAGCCCATCGGGAAAAACCCGATGGGCTGACAAACAATAGTTTTTTCTTAAGTGCTAACTTTTTTCTTGGATTTTTATAAAAATGGCATTAAAGATATTTTTTCAACATCCAACTCCAACACATTTGTTTTTTCCCATGCCCCAACATGCAATAATTCGTTCGCAAACTTTTCATCAATTTCATTTGTCGAACAAAAGTATTCATGTGACACTGTTCCTAAAAGCATAGCCCTTTTTGAGAAAAAACACAGATTTTCAAATGTACTTACCAATTTTGGTTTTCTCCCTACAGTATCAACAAAAATTTTCTTTAATTTTCTTTTTGATTGTAGGAAAATATCATCATAGTTGTCAAACAGTATTTGCATTGGCTCTTTTTGGGAATAATAAATATTTTGAACCATATTTGTACTTATTTGTTCAAACCCATACCACGACTCTGTAGAAACTGTTTTTATCAAATAGGGAGATAGTGCAACTTCAGCAGAATTTGGAACGAGATCATACCCATTTGGAACATCTTTCGACAATGTAAAATAGTTCGAATGTGAGAAACATATATTCAGAAATTCTCTAAAATTATCGCCCTGTATCCCTCCGAATTGGTATCGTTTCATATCACTTAAAAATAAAATCGGCAACGCATATTCTCCCAAAATCAAGCAATAAACCAAGCATGTGTCGGGAATTTAACGTTTTTGCACGTTCTTCTTTCCCAGCTTGCACCGTTACTGTAAATTTCCCTGTTGCAAATGTAGTGGCCTCTGAGGCATTAACATTTAATGGGACTCGTCAAAGCAAGACTCTATAAGACACAAAAACTACACTTAACTGTTTGGCCGTTATTGATATGTTGGCCAGCGACCAAGAGAAGACTGCTGCCGTTATGCATCGGCGTAAGCATATAGCAATTGTACTATGTGTATTTCTTATATGTTTCTATGTATTCACGGAACAGCTGTTCTGAAGATGGCATTGTATTTTCCAGCGGCCATTCTTCATCCTGTTCAGGTGAAAGGAAGTAGCTTGCCAAATCTGTCAAAGGCCCACAGAACTCTTTTGCCCACACGTTGGTTCCAGCACCATTCGGCACCAGTTCAAAGGACACGCAATGCAGCATATCATCAGATACTTCCAACACTGCTTTTGCTGGTGCCTGCATAGCGCCGCTGTCCGTATAATGTTCCGTACCATCGCAGCCATAATAAAAATGATAGCACACGTGGCACACAATAACGGTTTTTTCGGCTTCTTCGTAAGGGCCATATAAAATAGGAAAACTGCAAATATAAGGCTTTTCGGAGCCTGCAATCCGAAAAAATAAAATAAAAGTCTATCACATTACGCTGAAAGCCGTCCGGGTAAAATCTGGGCGGCTTTTTTGCGTGGTGGACTTGGAAAGGAGGAAAATTTTTCGATAGAAAATCAACGCTCATTTTTGTGCAATACACCAAAATTGAAGGAGGTTAGTGAATGGCAGATGACAAACTCAAAACCGGCCCGGAGCCCCCTGGCCCGGATCGTCCCGGTGACGCTCCTGTGAAAGAGGCTCCGCCAATCCAGGAGCCCCCGGTTCAGGAAACCAACGCGCCGGGGAAAACGCAAGAGCCCGCCGCGCCTGGTACGGGCCCGGCGCTCCAGGCGGAACAGTCTGTTATTCCCGGTATGGGTGAGGACAATCCGGCCCGCTCTGCACTTGGGGAAGTAGTGGTTGATTTTGACAAGATCAACGAGCTTATGTCCCAGCGACAGGCAGCGGCGCATGGAGCCGTAGACAAATTAAAGGCTCCGGCTACTGATAAGGATGGTAAAGAGGCTCCTATCCCGGAGGAAAAAGCGCCGGAGGCGGAACAGCCGAAAAAGCGCCGGGGCCGTCCCCCAAAAGAGCAGGCTGCGATGTCTGCGGGGAAAAAGGAGAAAGCGGCGGAGCCCCGCACAGGCCGCCCGTCTAAGGTTGACAAGGCGGCCCGTGAGGAGGCCCCGCCCGCTGTTCGGGACAAAGTGTCCAGAGGTAAGAAAGCTGACAAGGGCAAGGAAAGGGGCTCCGGCGGTGCGCCTGCGTCTAAACCCGCTCAGGCGGTAAAGCCGGGCAAGGCCGCTCCCGTTAAGGAGGCGGCAGTCCCGCCGCCGGAGATCAATCTGCCGCCCACGCCTGACGTGCCGCCCCGCCCGGTGGAAGAGGGAAAAATCGTCTATCTGAAAATGGCGGAGCTTCATCCGTTCCATACATTCCGGGAGCACCCCTACAAGGTGCAGGACGATAAGGCGATGGACGATCTGGTGGGGACGATCAAGGAACACGGCATTATGACCCCCGCCACCGTCCGCCCGGAAAAAGACGGCAAGGGCTATGAGATTATCGCGGGCCACCGCCGTCATCACGGTGGTACACGGGCCGGGCTGGAGGAAATGCCCTGTATCGTCCGTGAGATGACCGATCTTGAAGCTGTCCGGGAAATGCGGAACAGCAACAAGCAGCGGGGCGATCCTCTCCCCAGTGAACTGGCAAAGCTGCTGGATTTGGAGGTGGAGGCTATCAAACGCCAGGGGGCCCGCCCGAAAAATGAGAAAGAGGCGGAGGCCCTGGGTAAGCTCTCGGTGGAGATTGTGGGTAAGGAACACGACATGAACTATAAAAAGGTCATGCGGTATATCCGGCTCAACTCCCTGGTGCCGGAGCTTCTGGACAAGGTGGACACAAAGCAGATGGGCTTTATGCCTGCGGTGGAGATCTCGTATATCAGGCCGGAAAACCAGCGGCTGATTGCCGTTTCCATTGACGGGGAGCAGTCCTCCCCCTCGGTGGCCCAGGCGAAGCGGCTCCACGAGCTGGACAAGGAGGGCAAGCTCAACGGCGATGTGATCGACGGCATTTTGAGTGAAGAAAAAAAGGAGGATCGCGGTGTGATTATTTCGACTGCTGAACTGTCTAAGTATTTCGGCAAGGAGGTCACTCCTGCCAAAATGAAAGAGCAGATCATGGCGCTGCTGGACGAGTGGAAAGAGAAACAGCCACCCGAACTGGCGCAGCCGGACAAGAAAAAGGACTTGGAGAAGTAACCGGGCCCCGCTTCTGGACACTTTGTCCAGAGGTGAACGCCCCGCGCCGGGGATGGGCTCTGTGGTGATATATCCCCCGTCGCCGGATATTTTGCAGCGCAGCCGGGAACGGGCAGTCAAGGGGCGGAACGCCCGCCGCTTGCGGCGGCTTGCCCTTGACGGCCTGGCCCGGCTGTGCTATTTCCGGCAAGGCGGCGGGGGTATATCCTCCAGAGCCGCCCCCTTTCCCATGAATGGGAAAGGGCGGGGGGATAGGGTTGAACTACCTATTAAATATCGGAGGTGTGATAATGAAACGATCCCTTGCTTATATCACCGCTGCGTGGCGTGGTGATCCTGCGGTGGATATGGAGCAGGCGGCGCATTACTGCCGCGTGGTCTATGATGCGGGCTATTCCCCCATCTGCCCCATGCTCTATCTGCCGCTGTTCCTCAATGACGCAGTGCCGGAGGAGCACAAGAACGGCATCGACATGGGCCGCGATCTGCTCCGGCGCTCCCGTGTGCTGGTGGTGTGCGGCCATTCCGTGACCGAGGCCATGAAAAATGATATTGCCGTGGCCCAGCGCCTGGGGATTACCGCGACTACCCTTGAGGGCATCCTGACCGTCAAGGGCCAGGGCCGCCGCTGATGGCGTCCCTGTTTGAAGCCTACATCACCAACCTGGGAAAATACAACGAGGGCGAGCTGGTTGGCGAAACGCTGAAATTCCCCACGACTACCGAAGAAGTACAGGCCCTTTTGAAGCGGATCGGTGTGGACGGGGTACGTTATGAGGAATTTTTCATTACCAGCTTTGACGGTGATGTGCTGGGGCTCTATGACTATCTCACGGAATATGAAAACCTGGACGAGCTCAATCATCTGGCCTGCCTGCTCTCCGAGCTGGATCAGGGCGAACTGGAGAAATTTGAGGCCGTGATTGATAGCGGTGAACATACGTCCAGCGTGGCCGATCTCATCAATCTGGCGCAAAACCTGGATTGCTACGAGTTTTATCCTGGTGTCGAGGACGATGAAACCCTGGGCCGCATCTATGTGGAGGACATGGAGGCCATTGACGTGCCGGAGCACCTGCTGAATTATTTTGACTATGAGGCATACGGGCGGGATATTCGGCTTGAAGAGGACGGCCATTTTGCCCCTGGCGGCTATGTGCTGAACAATGGCGGCCAATTTATCGAGCACTATCACGGGATCGAGGACATTCCCGACGAGCACAAAGTTTTTGCCTTTCCCCAGCTCACGGTGCGGGAACAAATGGCAGCCTACAAAGAAATTATTGACGGTTCCTCCCTGGAGGGCTATCGGAAGATTGCCGCAAAGGAACACGAGGAACGATAACGGCACTTCTGGACGTTTTGTCCAGAGGTGCTTTTTTCATGGAAAGGAGGGATACGGCTGATTGACGAGGACGTTTCCAGACGTACCATAGCAGTTTCGATCAAGGCGACAAAGCTCACGGGCCGGGTGCTGGCCCAGGCGTGTCTGGCGGTGGGCCGGAAGATCAAGAAAATGTACCGGACCCGCCAGACACCCCACGGAAAACAGACGGTGCGTCAGCTCATGGGCCACGGAGCCACCACAAACAGCATCGAGGTGGAGTCCCCAAAGGATTTTGACCGGGTGGCCCGGCGCTGGAATGTGGACTATGCCTTTTATAAGACCGGGCCGGACAAATACCTGTTGTTCTTCAAAAGCGGGCAGGCCGACGCCATCACCGCTTGCTTTTCGGAATATTCCCGGCGTGTGTTGAAGCGTTCCAAGTCCCAGCGTGTTCCCATCCGGGAACAGCTCAAACGGGCTGCCGCTGAACTGGCCCGCCAGCCGTCCCACAAGAAAGAACGTGCAAGGGAGGCGGTGCATGAGGATAGATAGCGTCAAAAAGTATGTGATACCCAATATCCCGTACCTGTTTATTCTGTGGGCCTGTCTAAAGCTGGGGACGGCCTACCGCCTGGCCCCTGGAGCAGACTTTGCTCACAAGCTCATGGGCCTGGGGCAGAGCATCGGCCCGGCCTTTGCCGACTTTGCGCCGGGGCTGGCCCCCTTTGACTGGCTCATCGGCATTGTGGGCGCGGTAGGTTTTCGACTGCTGATCTACTTCAAAAGCAAGAACGCAAAGAAATTTCGGCGGGATGAGGAATACGGGTCGGCCCGCTGGGGCACCGAAAAAGACATCAAGCCCTTTGTCGATCCGAAGTTTGAGAACAACGTCATTTTGACAAAGACGGAGTTTCTCACTATGAACACCCGGCCCAAAAATCCCGCCAACGCCCGCAACCTCAACGCCTGTATCATCGGCTCGTCCGGCTCCGGCAAAACCCGTTTCTGGCTCACGCCCCAGCTGCTCCAGGCGCACAGCTCCTATGTGTGCGTCGATCCGAAAGGCGGGGTGCTCTCCCAGGTGGGGGCTTTTCTGCAACGTCGGGGGTATCAGATCAAAGTGTTCAACAGCATAGATTTTTCAAAATCCATGCACTACAATCCGCTGTCCTACATCCACAACGAAGCGGACATCCTCAAATTCGTGGACACCCTCATAGCCAACACCAAAGGCGAGGGCAAGGAGGGCGATCCATTTTGGACGAAGGCGGAAACGCTTTTGTACTGTGCCCTGATTGCCTATATCATTTTCGAGGCCCCCGCCGAGGATCGGAACATCAATACCCTGGTGGATATGATTTCCGGCATGGACGTGAAAGAGGATGACGAGTCCTATATGAACGCGGTGGACTATATGTTCAAGGGACTGGAAAAGCGCAAGCCGGATTGCTTTGCCGTGAAGCAGTACAAGAAATATAAGCTGGCCAGCGGCAAGACCGCAAAAAGCATTTTGATTTCCTGCGGCTCCCGGCTGGCCCCCTTTGACATCCCCCAGCTCCGGGAGATCATGAGCTATGACGAGCTGGAGCTTGACCGCATCGGGGATCGGAAAACGGCGGTTTTCTTCACGATTTCCGACACAACCCCCACCTATAACTTCATTGTTGCCCTGGCCTTTTCGCAGATGTTCAATCTCCTGTGTGAACGGGCCGACAATGTTCACGGGGGCCGCCTGCCCCATCATGTGCGGGTGCTGTGGGACGAGGCGGCCAACACGGGCCAGGTGCCCTCGCTGGAGAAGCTGGTGGCCGTCATCCGTTCCCGTGAGGTAAGCCTGTGCCTGTTCTACCAGCAGTACGCCCAATGCAAGGCCATATACAAGGACAACGCCGAAACGATCCTGGGAAACATGGACAGCGTGATTTTCCTGGGCGGGCGGGAAAGCTCCACCATCAAGGAAATTTCCGAGAACTGGCTGGGAAAGGCCACGATCTCCATGCAGACCGAGGGCCGCTCCCGTGGGCAGTCGGAAAGCTACAACCAGAACACCCAGCGGCTGGGCCGGGAGCTGATGACCCCCAGCGAGCTGGCTACCATGCCGGGCGATAAGTGCATTTTGCAGCTGCGGGGCCTGCCCCCGTTCTTCTCGTCCAAATACGATTTGAAGCAGCACCCGAACTACAAATATACATCGGAGGCTGACAAACAGAAAAACGCCTTTGACCTTGATAAGCTCATCAACCGCCGCAGGCGGCCTGGGCTGAACGAGGCTTGTGAGGTGTACGAGGTAGACGTATCGGACACAGGGCCCGTAAGCGAGGACGAGGACATCCTCAACTACGACGATGTGGACGATCCGGATGCCTATGTATAAAGCACTTCTGGACAAAGTGTCCAGAGGTCGTAACCTGCCGCCTGCATGGGCGGCTTTTTTCATGGCCGGGGAAACCCCCGGAGAAATGGAGGATATATGCAGTTTTTCACTTCCGCGATCACCACTTTGCAGACGCTGGTTGTTGCTCTGGGCGCTGGCCTGGGCGTGTGGGGCGTTGTCAATCTTCTGGAGGGGTACGGCAGCGATAATCCCGGTTCCAAAAGCCAGGGCATGAAGCAGCTCATGGCGGGCGGCGGCATCATCCTGCTGGGCACCACCCTGATCCCTCTGCTGTCCGGCCTGTTTTAAGGTAGCGGCTTATGGATTTTCTCACCGACTGGCTCACGGACTGGCTCAAAGAGCTGCTGATTGGCGGGATCATGGGGAACCTGGAGGGGCTCTTTGATTACGTCAACACCCAAGTCGGAGAGAGTGCGGTACAGGTGGGGACTACCCCGGCGGCGTGGAACGCCGGGGTATTTTCCCTCATCCGCCAGCTTTCCGAAACGGTGATCTTGCCGATTGCCGGGCTGGTGCTGACCTTTGTTGCCACCTATGAGCTCATTCAGATGCTTTTGGAAAAAAACAATATGCACGAGTTTGACGTGGCGAATATCTACAAATGGATATTCAAAACGGCTTGTGCCATCTTCATTCTCTCAAACACCTTTAACATTGTGATGGCCGTCTTTGACGTGTCGCAGACGGTGATCGCCCAGGCGGGCGGTCTGATCCAGGGCTCCACGGACATCACGCCGGATATGATGACGGAGCTGGAAACCACCCTGGAGGGGATGGATTTAGGGCCGCTTTTGGGCCTGTGGCTCCAGTCCTCTATCATTGGTGTTACCATGTGGGCGCTGGGCATCGTCATTTTTGTGTTGGTGTATGGCAGAATGTTGGAAATCTATTTGCTCACCAGTTTGGCCCCCATCCCTATGGCAACGATCTCCCATCGGGAGGTGGGACAGATCGGGCAGAACTATCTGCGCTCCCTGTTTGCCGTAGGCTTCCAGGGGCTGCTCATTCTGGTGTGTGTTGCGATTTATGCGGTGCTGATTCAGGGAATTGCCACGGGCGGAGATCCCATCGGGGCAATATGGGGCACCGTAGGCTATACGGTTTTGCTCTGCTTCATGCTGTTCAAAACCGGGACGATTGCGCGAAGTATCTTTAGCGCACATTGAGAAAGGGGTGTTATATGCCGAGAAGATATGGGCCCGACGGGTCGCGCCTGTGGAACGGGAAAGCGCCGGAGGACTTCAACCAGGCCGATGTTTACCGCTTTATGGCGGAAACAGAGTCCGTCTTGCAAAAGCAGGAATTGCTGGGCGGCAGGGATGACGCGAAGAAGATTGTCCAGCAGTTAGCCGAGGGGCGGGCGCAGGCCGCCCGTGAAAACGCCGCCCGGCCCGCCCCGGCAAAGGGCAAGGAGGCCAGGGATGACCGATAAGGGCACCTCTGGACAAAGTGTCCAGAAGTCCCCGGCGCTCCCGGAGGGTCTGTTCCTCATGGATGGCATTGAGGGCCTGCGCTCCCTGCCCCGTCATTCTGTGGATATGCTCTTAACCGATCCGCCTTACGGCACCACCCGGAACTTTTGGGATGTGCCCCTACCGCTCCCGGAGCTGTGGGAGGCGGTCAAGTGGGCAGTCAAGCCGGACGGCGCTGTACTGTTCTTTGCACAATGCCCCTATGACAAGGTGCTGGGGGCATCCAACCTGTCCATGCTCCGCTATGAGTGGGTATGGTACAAAAGCCGCTGCACAGGCTTTCTCAACGCCCGCCGCGCTCCGCTGAAAAAGACGGAGAATATTCTGGTGTTTTATCAGAAGCTCCCGCTTTACAATCCGCAGTTTGAGCAGGGCAAGCCCTACAAGAAAATTGCGGGCAATAACGGGAACAGCACCAACTACGGAAAATTCACCCGTTCCGGCAGCGGATCGGAGGACGGCCTGCGCTTTCCCGGAAACGTGCTGACCTTTCCGGCCGTCCAGCGCACCGTCCACCCCACGCAAAAGCCAGTGGCCCTGTGCGAGTATTTCATCAAAACCTACACCCGGCCCGGCGAGGTGGTGGCGGACATCTGCGCGGGCTCTGCCACAACAGCGGTTGCCGCCCTCAACACGGGCCGCCGCTTCATCTGTTTTGAAACCGTCCCCGCCTACTACGCCGCCGCCACAGAGCGCATCCGTCTGGCGCGGGCAGCGTTGGAGGCCGGGGAGAAAGGAGTGTAACTATCGGACAGTATTCTGTGATCTATACCGATCCCCCCTGGCGCTACACGCAAAAGGGCTTGCAGGGTGCGGCGGAGAAGCATTACCCCACAATGGGGATTGACGAGATATGCGCGCTCCCGGTGGCTGATCTGGCGGCCCCGGACAGCGTGCTTTTTTTGTGGGCCACGTTCCCACAGCTCCCGGAGGCCCTGCGGCTGATCAATGCGTGGGGCTTTACTTACAAAAGCGTGGCGTTTGTGTGGCTGAAGAAAAACCGAAAGTCCGAGAGCTGGTTTTATGGCCTGGGCTTTTGGACGAGGGGCAACGCGGAGGTTTGCCTGCTGGCGACACGGGGACACCCGAAACGGCAGGCGGCAAACGTCCATCAATTCATTATTGCCCCGATCCAGGAGCACAGCCGAAAGCCGGACGAAGCCCGTGATAAGATCGTGGCCCTCATGGGCGATGTACCCAGGGTGGAGCTGTTTGCCCGGCAGTCCCCGCCCGGCTGGGATGTGTGGGGGAACGAGGTGGAAAGCACCGTCCCGGACTTCTGGACAAAGTGTCCAGAGGTGGGCGCGAAAGGAGGTTGATCCATGCCCTATGTGAATGTTCCCAACGACTTATCCAAAATCAAGACCAAACTGGCCTTTAACCTGACGAAACGCCAGCTTGTGTGTTTCGGGATCGCGGGGGCGGTGGGCATCCCGTCCTATCTGCTGGCCCGGAGCGCCATCGGCAACACGGGAGCCATGTTCCTGATGATGGCGGTGGCGCTCCCGGCGTTCCTGCTGGCGATGTACGAAAAAGACGGGCTCCCCTTTGAAAAGGTGGTGCGGAACGTCCTGCGGGCCCGTTTCCTGCGGCCTGGGGTGAGGCCCTACCAGACGGAAAATATCTATGCTCCGTTTACCCAGCGGGGCGCTGTGAGAAAGGAGGATGCGATTGCAAAAAGCAAACAGCCCAAAGCGCGGCCCCGGAAAGGCCGCTAACCGGAAAGCTGCGTTGTCTGCCCAGCAGACGATCCCTTATCTGGTGATGCACCCGGACGGGGTGTGCCAGCTCCCCGGTGGGCTCTACACGAAAACCGTGGAATATGAGGACATCAATTATTCCGTGGCTTCTACCGAGGATCAGACGGCGATTTTCAGCGGGTGGAGCTCGTTTCTCAATTACTTTGACAGCTCCCTGCCGTTCCAGCTCTCCTTTATCAACCGCCGCTCCCGTTCCCGGAGCAAGTACAAGGTCAATATCCCCCCGGCACAGGATGACTTTGACAGCATCCGGGCCGAGTTCACCAGTATGCTGAAAAATCAGATTGCCAAAAGCAACAACGGCATCGAGCGGTCTAAATACATCACGTTTGGCCTGCCCGCCGAGGGGATCGCGGAGGCCCGTCCCCGTCTGGAACGGGTGGAGGCCGACGTGACTGGCAATCTGAAACGGCTGGGCGTTCCCTCTGCTCCGATGGACGGGCAGGAACGGCTGGCGCTGCTTCACAGTCAGATGCACCCCGGCAGCCGGGAGTCGTTCCGCTTCTCCTGGCAGGACATTCCCCGGACGGGCATGGGGACAAAGGACTTTATTGCCCCGGACAGCTTCGACTTCCGGCAATCCCGGACATTCCGCGTCGGTCAGTATTGGGGCGCTGCGTCCTACTTGCAGATTTTGGCGTCCGAGCTCTCTGACAAGCTCCTGGCGGAAATTCTGGAGCTTGATGCGGAAATGACCGTTACCATGCACATTCAGACAGTGGATCAGCTCAAAGCCATTAAGACCATCAAGGGAAAGCTCTCCGACATTGGCAAAATGAAAGTGGAGGAACAGCGCAAGGCGGTGAGGGCCGGGTACGATCCCGACATTCTGCCCCCTGACCTGATCACGTTCAGCAAGGACGCGGCGGAGCTCCTTGCCGATCTCCAGTCCCGCAACGAGCGGATGTTCCTGCTCACGTTCACGGTCATCAATATCGCCCCCACCCGGCAGCGGTTGGAAAACGATGTGTTTACGGTGGGCGGTATCGCGCAGAAATATAACTGTGCCTTGAAGCGGCTGGACTGGCAGCAGGAGCAGGCGTTTGTGTCCTCTCTGGCCCTGGGCCATAACGAGGTGGAAATCCAGCGGGGCATGACCACCAGCTCCACGGCGATTTTCATTCCCTTTATGACCAGGGAGCTCCGCATGGCCGGACCGTCCCTCTACTACGGCATGAACGCCCTTTCCCATAACGTCATCATGGCTGACCGCAAAAAACTGAAATCGGCCAACGGGCTCTATCTCGGCTCCACGGGCTCCGGCAAATCCTTTGCCGCAAAGCGTGAGATCATCAATGTGTTTCTCACTATCCCAAAGGATCGCATTATCATTGTCGATCCGATGGGCGAATATGCCCCGCTGGTGCGGCGGCTGGGCGGCCAGGTGGTGGAGATCGCTCCCGGCTCTCCCAGTCATATTAACCCTATGGACATTCAGCTTGACCTAGACGATGACGAAAGCCCGCTTTCCATGAAAGCGGATTTTTTGTTGTCCCTGTGTGAGCTGGTGGTGGGCGGCAAGGACGGCTTGCAACCCATCGAAAAGACGGTGATTGACCGCTGTGTGCGGCTGATCTACCGGGATATGGCCCTGGGGATCGGGGACGGCAAGCCGCCCTTGCTCCAGGACTTGTACGAGGAGCTTTTGAAGCAGCCGGAGCCGGAGGCCCGCCGTGTGGCAACCGCCCTGGAGCTCTACTGCACCGGCTCCCTTAACCTGTTCAACCACCAGACCAACGTAAAGCTCACGTCCCATATCGTGTGCATCGTTCTCAAAGGGCTGGGAGAAAACCTCCGCAAGATCGCCATGCACGTTACCAACGACTTTGTAACTTCGGCGGTCAATGTGAATTTTCACAGCGGCGTTTCTACCTGGTGCTATTTTGACGAGTTCCATATCTTGCTCCGGGACGCACTCACCGCCAGCTACTTTGTAGCCGTGTGGAAGATGCTGAGAAAGAAAGGCTGCGTCCCCTCGGCCCTGACGCAGAACGTCAAAGACCTTTTGGCCAGCCGGGAGATTGAGGCCATTCTGGACAACACGGATTTTATGATCCTGCTGTCCCAGGCCCAAAGTGACCGGGCAATTCTGGCAAAGCAGCTCGGCATTTCGGAGCACCAGCTCTCCTACATCACCCACAGCAATTCCGGCGAGGGCCTGCTGTTCTATGGGGATGTGACGATCCCCTTTGTGGATCGGTTCCCCCGTGGAGAAATCTATAACCTGCTGACTACCCGCCCGGAGGATTTGAAGAATGAAGCGAAAACCGAATAAGCCCAAACAGGAGCCCAGGGAGCGCCCCGGCTCCTGGGAGAGCGCCGCCGATCCTGGCGGGGCCGGGGCTGCGGACAGCGGCACTTCTGGACAAAGTGTCCAGAACATGGGGTACCCCGCAAAGTCAAAAGACTTTGTGGGGAGAGGAGGAGCAACGGAGCGGGCGGATTTTGGCGGCAGCGCCGCCGAAGGAGCCAAAGCGAAGTTTGCGACGACGAAGTTCCGTCAGAAAAGCAAACAGGAGCAGGCCGCCGCGTCCAAGCTCCGCATGGAGGAGCGCGGGGAAAAGTTGGAACGGGCAAAGGATAAGCTGGCAAAACAGAAGCCGCCCAAAAAGCCCGGCCCGGTGCGGCGGATAGGCCGGGCCGCTGGCGGGGCCGCCCACGGTTTTGTGCATGGCAAGATTTATGAGAATGAACAGGAAAACGTGGGGATCGAGGGGGCCCACCGCTCTGAGCTGGTGGGCGAGTCCGGCCTGCGGCATGGCAAGCGGTTTGTGCAAAAGAAAATCAGGCAGCACCCGGCAAAGGCTGTCCAGCGGGCCGAGTCCAAGTATGTTAAGGCCACGGCGGACTATCATTTCCGCATGGCCGCCCAGGAACACCCGGAAATGTCCGGCAACCCCGTTTCCCGGATGTGGCGCAAACACCGCTTGAAAAAGCAGTATCAAAAGCGGGCGCGGGAGGCGGCAAAGACGGGAGCGGCAAGCGCGGCCAAAAAGACCGCCGCCGCCACGGAAAAGGCCGGGGCGAAGATCGCGGGCTTTGTGAAGCGGCATCCCGTGGGGGTGCTGTTGGCCCTGACCTGTGTGCTCCTGCTCTTTATGATGCAGTCCTGTTCTTCCTCCCTGGTAATGCTGGGAAATTCCGGCGCGGGGGCCGTGGGCGCTACCACCTACCCATCGGAGGACGGGGAGATCCTGGCGGCGGAGGCGGCCTATTCCGGCATGGAGGCCGAGCTGCAAAACTACCTGGACACCTATACCGCCACCCACAGCTATGACGAATACCATTTTGACCTGGACGAGATCGAGCACGATCCCTATGTGCTGATCTCTATCCTCTGTGCGCTCCATGAGGGGGAATGGACGGCGGACGAGGTGCAGGGCACCCTGGAAACCCTCTTTGACCGCCAGTATATCCTGACGGAGCGCGTGGTGCGGGAAACCCGGTATGACAGCGACGGTGATCCCTACTCCTGGTACATCTGCTATGTCACGCTGGAAAACAAAAACCTTTCCCATCTGCCCGTGGAAATGATGGGCGAGGAACAAATGGCCCGTTACTCCCTCTATATGTCCACCCTGGGGAACAGGCCCGATCTGTTCCCGGAGTCAGCCTATGTGGGGAAATACATCACAAACCCGCCCGCTGACTATGACGTGCCGGAGGAATATCTGGACGATGAAACCTTTGCGGCCATTTTGGGCGAGGCGGAGAGATACCTGGGCTATCCCTATGTGTGGGGCGGCAGCTCTCCGGCCACGTCCTTTGACTGCTCCGGCTTTGTGTCCTGGGTGATCAATCACTCCGGCTGGAATGTGGGCCGCCTGGGGGCCCAGGGGCTCTATAACATCTGCACCCCTACCAGCAACCCGAAACCTGGCGATCTGGTGTTCTTTGTCGGCACCTATGACACGGCGGGCGTGTCCCATTGTGGCATCTATGTGGGGGACGGGATGATGATCCATTGTGGCGATCCCATCCAATATGCAAACCTGAATACAAGCTACTGGCAATCTCATTTCTACGCCTACGGGCGTTTACCCTGACAAGGAGGTTATCTATGGCGGCAAGCAAGAGCAAAAAAATCCAGGCCGAGATTGATAAGGTCAAGGCCAAAATCAGCGAACAGCAGGCCCGGCTGAAAGAACTGGAGCAAAAGCACCGGGAGGCGGAAAACGAGGAGATCGTGGACATCGTGCGGGGCATGAGCGTTTCCCTGGAGGAGCTGCCCCTGGTGCTCCAGCGGCTCCGGGACGGCGGCACCTCTGGACAAAGTGTCCAGAAGTCCGAGGACGGCGGAAAGGAGGAAAATTGAAGATGAAACGCTTTCGGGTGATGGCGGCGGCGCTCTGCGCCGTCGTTCTTTTATGCGGTTTTAGCGTCCCGGCGTATGCTTACGCGGACGGCGGCGAGGGCGCGGACTATGGCGATCCCACCATGACGGAGGAAACTCCCGCCCCGGAGCCCACCATTGAGCCCGGCGAGGGCTTTTCCGAAGAGGGCAACCTTGTGACCCGCGATCTGCTCTATGACGAGCACACCAACAAGCAGTTCATTACCGTCCAGACCGGCGGCGGCAACACGTTCTATATCGTCATTGACTATGACAAGCCCGTGGACGAAGAGGGCGAACAGTACGAAACCTACTTTTTCAGCGTTGTGGATGAGGCCGATCTGCTGGCTGCGGCGGAGGCCGCTGGCGTGGAACAGGCGGTGTGCTCCTGCTCTGAAAAATGCGAGGCGGGGGCCGTCAATACGGATTGTGCCGTCTGCTCTGTCAATATGAGCAAGTGCGTGGGTGTTGAGCCGGAGCCGGAGCCCACGGAAACCGAGGAGCCCGCCCCGGAGGAGGCCGAGCCGGAAACGGGTAGCAACACAGGGATGCTCCTGGCGGTGCTGGCCGTGGCCCTGGTGGGCGGCGGAGCGGCGTTCTATTTCAAGGTGCTGCGCCCCAAACAGCAGAAAGCCGCCGCGCCCCAGGAGGACTATGGCGACGAGCTCACGGACTATGACGAGCCGGACGGCTACGGGGACGAGGACGATGACGGCCCGCCCTGGGACGAGGAGGGCGATGACGGAGAGGAGGGGGACAAATGAGGTTTACCAACAGCCCCTATGAAAAGATGATGCAGCAGAAGCCCCGCCCCCAGGCTCCGGCCCCGGCAAAGCCGCCCAGGGGCTCCCGGTGTTCCGGGTGTCCCTACTGGCGCGGGATCGGCTGCGTGTCCTGCTACCGGGAGCTTATGGCCCCGGCTGGCGGGAGGTGACGGCTTGGCCCGTGAACTGACACGCGAGGAAAAACGGGCGATCCGCGCCCTGGTGACAAAATGGTGTGCCAACTATGACCGGGAGTGCGGCTGCCTGCCCCTGGACTGTGAGTGCTATATGCTGGGGAAATGCTGGACGGGGGCGCTGTGCCGCTACTTTCGGGAGGCGGTGCTGCCCCTTGATCCGGCGCTGGAGGCCGCCCTTTTGACCGAGGGGCCCAGGCCGGAGTTTAAGCCCTGTCCCATCTGCGGCGGGCCCGTTGCCCCGGATCGGCGGCAGGCTTACTGCTCGGCGGCCTGTGCAAAGAAAGCCCACCGCCGCCAACAGCGGGAATATATGCGGAAAAAGCGGGGCTGGGGCGTTGACAATTAGGCCCCTAAAACCCGCTGATTACAAGGCTTTTCGGGGCCGCTTTTGGGGCAGGCCGTATGTTTCTACGGCCTGCCCCTGTTTGGCCCGGATGCTGTCAACATCAAGGAGGTGTTATTCTGGAAGAAAATCAAGGCTATGTGATCCGCCGCACGATCCTGTTTGATAACAAATGCGGCTTTGTGCTGGGCGAAAACCCCAAGGCCCCTAACCCCTATGTGACATGGCAATTCAATGAGCAGGACGGACACCGCGACTTCTTTTGGGGCCACTACCACAACGAGCCCGATATGGCGGAACGGGATTTGCACAATCGGGCAGAGGACTATCAGCGGCGCTATCATGTGTTTGAGATAGAGCAGGCCCCGGATCAGGAAACCTACAAATACTACTCCACCCAGCGGCCCATCGACATCGGCACTTACCCGAACAGCTACTTTAACCGCCCTGTCCACATGGATTTGTACTTTACCCGACAGCAAGTGCCAGGTGAGTCGTTCCAGGCGTGGGGAGCCATCATCTATGCCCATCCCCTGACAGAGCGGGAAATGCAGGACTATGAGCTTCGGCCCGCCCGTGAAAACTTGGACATTCGGCGGCAGATGGATGCCCAGGCCCAGGTGGTGGGGAAATGGGAGGATGCTCACCGTGTCCCGGATCAGAAGCGGCTGACATGGTTTTACCCTGACTTCGGCAGTTATGTGGTGAAAGAATACATCACCCCGGAGCAACTGGCCGTTCGCGTCCGCAGCATTGAACGCCAGGAAGCTGCGCGGGCTCACAAGGAGGCCAAACACCAGCCACCGATTGCCGAACAACTGAAAGCGGCCCAACGGGAGGCCCAGGAGCAGCGGGCCCCGGACGCACCCAAAAAGAAAGCCCCTGACCGGGGCGACAGATAGGAGGATGACTATGGACAAGAAGCATGAACAGGATTTTGCCGATCTGGAAGTGAAGCGGCTTTGCGGGGTGTTTGGTACGCCGATCCCCGCGCTGCCCCTGGAGCGTGACAAGGCGCTGGACAAGGTAAAGGAGCCGCCCCGTACCAGCCGGAGCCTGGAACGGGAGGAGCGGTGACAAAGAAACGCCGCCGCCCCATCCATCTTCATGTGATGGTGTCCGAGGAGGAACTGGCGCTGATCCAGGAGCGCATGGCCGAGGCGGGCATCCGCAACATGGGGGCCTATATGCGGAAAATGGCCCTTAATGGCTATGTCCTCCACGTTGACCTGTCACCCGTCCAGGAACTGGTGTCGCTCCAGCGGCGGTGCTCCAACAACTTAAACCAGGTGGCGATCCAGGCGAACACCTACGGCGGTATTTACCCGGAGGAGATCAAGGCGTTGCAACGGGACTATGAAAAGCTGTGGCGGCCCCTGTCCGATCTTCTGGAAAAGCTCTCCGCCATTGTGCGGCTCTGACCTGCCGGGGAGCGGCCCTGCGCCGTTCCCCGGCTATCTTGACTTCTGGACACTTTGTCCAGAGGTGGGCAAAAAAATGAGGACAAGACGGAGAACGGCTGCTCTCCGTTTTGTCCCTGTTTTCTTGCATCGCACATAAGGCTATTTGTTGCCTACCATTTCTTTCACAATCGCCGCGATATGCTCCAGCGAGGCGGCGTCCAGCTTTTTCATATCCTCAACCAGATCGGCAAGCTGGACGGGATAGGCGTTGCCATCATCAAAAAATTGCTGGGGCGTGATACCGAAGTATTCACAGATATAGAACAGACCTTGTAAAGACGGCAGGGCTTTCTTGTTCTCGATCTGATTGATATAGCTGTTGTTCTGGCCCAGCGTCAGCGACATATCGCGGGCCGAAACATTCTTCTGCATCCGTAACTGTGCGATACGGTTTTGAGTAAATTCCTCGTACACGGGAACACCCCTCCCTTCTCGCATTATTGTATATCGTATACCCCTTTGAAATACGATATACTGTCCTGCGTATTCCTTGACACGCGATATTAAATCCTTTATCTTTTTACCATGCACAGGCTTTAATATTGCAGAAAGGAGAGTCTTTTTATGGCTGAAAAAACTTGTTGCGTTACGGGGCACCGGGATATTCCAGAGGATCGGATCGCCTATGTGGAGCAGGAGCTCCGGCGGGAGGTGCTGGCGGCAATCCAGGACGGATATACCCGGTTTATTTCCGGTTTTGCGGAGGGGGCCGATCTCATGTTTGCGGCTATTGTGGTGGAACAAAAGAAACACAACCCCGATCTGTTTTTGGAGGCTGCCATCCCCTATGCGGGCCGCTTGAAAACAAAAAATAAGCAGTTCCATGAACTGCTGCGGGCCTGTGACGGGATCAAAATAGTATGCCAGGAATATGCCCACTCTTGCTTTTTAGAGCGAAACCGCTACATGGCCGGGGAGTCCCAGCGGGTGATTGCCGTCTATGATGGACGGGAGCGCGGCGGGACATTGTTCACCATGCGGTATGCTCACTCCATAGGACGGGAGGTGCGGGAAATCAGAGTATAAGCGGGTGTTCTGCCGGGCCGGAGTCATCCTTGTTGGGCCCCTCTTACGGAGTTATAATATATATAGAGGCAAATATCAAACTTTTGTAGGAGGTATGAACCATGCGGACGATCTTAAAAATTATCGCGGCCCCCTTTATTCTGGCCCTGATCCTCGCCGTGGCGGTGCTCTCGTTTCTGTCCTGCGTGGCGGGCGCTGTGTGCGTTGTGGCGTGTGTGGGCCTGTCCCTGCTGGCGATCCTTTGCCTGCTGGCCGGGCAGACCACAGGCTGCATCGCCATGTTCGTGCTGGCGTTCCTGGTTTCTCCCTTTGGGCTCCCGGCCCTGGGTGGCTGGCTGGTGGAGCGCCTTTATGGTGTGAAGTATGCGGCGATGGATTTTATGGCAAGCTGATACTTCTGGACACTTTGTCCAGAGGTTCCGGGCGGCGGGTGGAACAGACCGCCGCCCGTTTTTTCTGCTGGGAAAGGAGGTGCGGCTATCGCTACAACCTACATCCGGCCCTACAAGGTAGCGGCTGGGAAAACGGCCATCCAGACAATGGAGGAGCGGTTTGCTTATGGGCTCAATCCGAAAAAGCTGGGGGCCGTGTCTGCCTATCTCTGTGATCCCGCATCCGCCCCCGCTGAGTTCCTGCTGCTGAAAAGCCAGTACCAGGCGGAAACGGGCCGGGCCGTGGAGCGCGGGGCCCTGTTCTTTCAGATCCGGCAGGCGTTCCCTCCCGGCGAGGTCACGCCGGAGGAGGCAAATAAGATCGGCTATGAAACAGCCATGCGCTGGACAAAGGGCAAGTATCAGTTCTTCGTCTGCACCCACATTGACAAGGGCCACATTCACAATCACATTTATTACAACTCCACCGCCCAGGACTGTTCCCGGAAATTCCATAACTTTATCGGCTCCAGCTTTGCGGTGCGGCGGCTCTCTGACCGGGTGTGCATTGAGCACGAGCTGTCTGTTATTCAAAATCCGAAGCAGCACAGCAAGGGCCGCTTTCTCCATTATGGACAATGGATCGGTGAAAAGCCACCCTCGGCCCAACAGCGGGTGCGGCTGGGGATCGTGGCGGCTCTGGAGCAAAAGCCCGCCGACTTCCCGGCGTTTCTGCGGCTCATGGAGGAGTCCGGCTTTCAAGTGAAGCATGGGCGGGGTGGCGCGATCTCGTTCCTGGCCCCTGGGCAGGATAAGTACACCCGCCTGCGGGCATCCACCCTGGGCCCCGGTTTCGATCCCGATGACATCCGGGCGGCGATTGCCGGGGAGCGGCCCATCCCGGAGCTTCCCCAGGACAGCCCGGCCCCGGCCCGGCGCGTCAATCTGATCATCGACATTCAAGAGCGCATGGCCCAGGGCAAGGGCCCGGCCTATGAGCGGTGGGCCAAAGTCTATAACATAAAGCAGATGGCCGCCGCGCTCCTGTATCTCCGGGAACACGATCTTATGGACTATGCGGCGCTGGCATCCAGCACGGAGGCGGCGGTGGATCTGGCTCACAAGCTGGCCGGGGAGCTGCGGGACACGGAGGCCGCCCTTGCCAAAACCTCCGAGCTCATGGGCGCGGTGGTGCAGTACGCAAAGACGCGGCCCGTGTTTGACGGCTACAAGGCTGCCCGGTATAGCAGAAAATATCTGGCCCAGCACGAGGCGGAGTTGGCAGATTACCGGGCGGCAAAGGCGGCTATGAGTGAGCTTTTGGGCGGGGCAAAGCTCCCCAAAATGGACACGCTGAAAAAGCAGCACCGGGAGCTCTCTGAAAAGAAAAAGGCCCTCTATGCGGAATACCGCAAGGCCCAGGCGGATATGCGGCAGGCCGTGGCAGTCAAGGCGAATATCGATCACCTGCTCGGCCACGCGGACGAGCAAAAAAATAAGGCCCAGGAGCGTTAGCTCCGGGCCGCCGACAACAGGCGCTTGCGCCGGGACTTCTGGACAAAGTGTCCAGAAGTTCAGCGGGTTTGGGGAGCTCCCCAACAAGCATTTTCACGGGCCTGCGGCCTGTGAAAATTTCGGAGTGTGGCCACACCCGAATTGCTTGCCAAAACGCGCACCCCCGCAACATGGCATGAAAAAACGGAGGCGCGTGCTTCTCTTACGCATCCTCCGTTTCTTTAGCCGCTTTCATCGCCTGGATGGTGGCTTCTACAATTTTCAGTTCTTTTTCGTCCAGGGAGCCCAGCATGGCGTCAATCCGCTTTCTGCACTCGCTCCCTTTATTCTTGGACGGATAGAAATATTGATCTACCGATATATCAAACATTGTTACCATCTGATAAAAGGTGTTGAGGCTGGGGTGCTGGCCGTCATTCTCGTTATACATGATGGTGCGCGGAGCTCGGTCAACAATATAGGCCAGTTGCTCTTGCGTCATCCCGGCGGCCTCCCGCGCCCGCTTGATGGCGAGCCCTATATCGTGAAAATCAAACCGTCGTTCATCTCTTTCAATCTTCATAATATCACCTAATGTAATTTTACATTTCAGGTTCTATTATTTGAACGAGTATGCATTTCATGCTACTGACTATTTATTTTCACTTTCTGCTATTGAGCTTTAGAACGATGTAAAGTAGAATATATTAAAGCTCCGGCAGTTTTCCGCAAGTAAAATTGATAAATAATTGAAAAATGAGTACTACACTTAATTATTAGGAGGTGTGCAAAGTGGGAGCAAAAATACTAATCGCTGACGATGAAAGCGATATTGTTTCTATGCTCGGCAGCTTTTTTGAAAGCAAGGGCTTTCGTGTCCTGCCCGCTTTCAATGGCGCAGAAGCCCTAAAACAAGTAGAAAAGCAGCCGGATATTATTTTGCTTGACATCAATATGCCCAGGACAGATGGTTTGGAGGTCTGTCAGCGTATTCGGGATCACATATCCTGCCCAATCCTTTTTCTGACTGCTCGGATTGAAGATGCAGACAAGGTAAAAGGCTTTGCCGTTGGCGGTGATGATTACATTGTGAAGCCCTTTTCCCTCGTAGAGCTTGAAGCGCGGGTACGCGCTCACCTGCGCCGGGAAGCACGACATAATTTTGAAGCGCAGATCAAGTTCGCCGGCGATCTGACGATTGACTATTCAGAGCGTTGCCTGTTCTTTGACGGTAAGCGTTTGGGGCTTGCCAAAAAGGAATTTGATATTGTGGAGCTGCTTTCTCAAAATCCGGGCCAGGTCTTTGATAAAGAACGGATTTATGAGCGTATTTGGGGTTATGACAGCGAGGGCGACAGCAGCGTTGTGGCAGAGC
>OLSQ01001145.1_pt1 | contig 22799 bp, 13 predicted proteins | sample 1672561 | NCBI WGS metagenome assembly OLSQ01 (sample SAMEA3136699, study PRJEB25190) | human gut metagenome | biome: human gut; feature: human-associated habitat; material: faeces | place: Austria | collected 2013
GGCCCTGCACGTCATAGCGCGCGAGCCGCCGCTGCCTGTCCGCGGCCGCCTGATGCCGACGCGCCGCTGCTGGTGAGCGGGCTGAATTCCGGACAGATGGCCGTTGGTTTTAATCAAGGGCCAGTTTGGCCTGCATGTTGCCCTGCTCGGCGGCCTTGTGATACCATTTTATGGCTTCGGATTTGTCAGCCGCAACGCCGTATCCCATTTCATAGCAGTAACCAAGATTATATTGTGCAGGAGCATATCCCTGTTCAGCAGCTTTGCGATACCAATTAACTGCTTCGGTATAGTTTTGTTCCACACCGGTTCCGTTTTCGTATGCGCAACCGAGGTTGAACTGTGCTTCAGCGAATCCCAAATCGGCTGAGCGCCTGAACCATTTCATAGCCAGGGCTTCGTTCTGTTCGACTCCTTCTCCGTAAAGATAAAGCAGTCCCAAATTGTAGCAGGCGTTTCTGTTTTGTTGGTCAGCGGCCTTGGTGTACCATTTTATGGCTTCGGCATAGTTATGCGGAATATCTTCATCATAGGTATAGATATATCCCAAAGCAAACTGGGCGTCGGCATGGCCTTGTTCGGCGGCTTTGCGAAACCATGTCAAAGCCTTTGCATGGTCTTGAGCGACTCCGTCGCCGTTGTAGTAACGCATAGCGAGGTCATACAGCCCTTCGGATGTCGTAGGTGCATTATCGGCTGACTGAGCAGCGGATATGACCGCAATTCCAATAATGAAAAGGAGAACCAGAAATTGTTTCATGTTAATAATTATTTGTATAGTTACAGAAAGTCGGCAGGGGATGCGGTGGTGCCCCGCGGTCGCAAATATAGACATAATTTTTTAATCTGCAAATATTTCGTGGGGGATGTGTAGATGTGTAGAATGACCGGTACGTGTGATGAAGACAGAAACAGGCGGGGTACGCCTGTTTTCTCTACTTTGCAGAGTGCCTTTGTCAATTACCCTGTGACGACTGCCGGTGGGTGTGAACTGATTGAGGGGGGCGGTTGTTAGATGGGTAGATATTCTTAAAAATTTAGGACTATGAACTCTCCATTCGCTTTCCGCCGCCGTGCGGCCGAGACTCTGACTTTGTCGCGCCTTTCGTTCAAGCCGCTCAGGTTGCCTGATATGCCGCTTGTGAACAGGTATCTGCAACGGTCGGGGTCGCGTGCGTGCGATTATACGATAGGCGGCCTGTATATGTGGATCGATTATTTCAAATATGAGTATTGCGTGGTTGACGACACACTGTTCATCAAGGGTGTGGACGAGGCCAATCCGTCGCTGACGGCTTTCATGATGCCTATAGGGTCGCTGACGCTCGGAGCTGCGATCGAGATGATTCGCGACTATTGCCGGCTGAAGGGTATCAGGATGATTTTTACGGCTGTGCCCGAGGACCGCGTGGATGATCTGCTTGACGCGCTCGGACGCTCGAGCCAGGTTGAGGAACTGCTCGACTGGAGCGACTATGTGTATGATATCAATTCGCTGGCGACGCTCACGGGCAAGCATATGATGAAGAAGCGCAACCATGTGAACCGCTTTTTCGCTGATAATCCGCACTGGCGGTTCGAGGCGCTGACGTTCGACATCCTGCCGGAGACGATGCTCTTTTTCGAGGGACAGAGTCATCCGGACAATCCGGAAATGACGCGCCTGGAGGCGTATGAGAACGCCCAGTGCCGCCGGGTGCTGGCCAACCTGTCGAGCTATCCGTTCGAGGGGGCGGTGCTGCGCGGCGAAAGCGGCGAGATCGTGGCGTTTTCGGTCGGAGAAGTGATCGGCGACACGCTTTATGTGCACATCGAGAAGATCAATCACGAGATTTCAGGCGCGGGCGCGGCGATCAACAAGCTGTTTTCGGCGTTCATGCTCCGGAGGCATCCGGCGCTGCGGTATTCGAACCGCGAGGAGGACTGCGGCGATCCGGGTCTGAAGCTTGCCAAGGAGTCGTACTATCCGATGATGAATCTGCGGAAGTATGATGTGATCGGATAATAGCCTGAGGTAACACATAAAAAGGTCACCGTGCGAGCCGGTGACCTTTTTATGTGTCGGTATCATTGGGGTATGTGAAGACTCGGTATCTTCACTCCGCGGGATCAGTTGGAGTAGGTGAATTTAATGCGGGGTGACGAGGCGAGGAAGTCGCGCTTGGCGAAGTCGTAGATGCCCATGTCGAATTCGAGTTCGGTGTCGCCCGGATCGGTGATGTCGAGCTGGCTGTAGGGTATGAACAGGGTGAAGTTGCTCAGGTCGACGCGGTCGGTGTCGATGACAAGGTCCTTGTTGACGGTGACCTGTCCGTCGCCGGCGCGGTACTGTCCGTCGACGTCCATCAGTGGATCTCCGTCGGCATAGTAGAACCATGCGACGATCTGTATGCGGTGGCGGTTGGCGTTGAGGATGTTGATCCTGGCATGAATCTCAAGGCCTTTCTCGCCGTCGACGACGGCGCCGTGCTGCACGGTGACGTCCTCAAGTGTGGCAACCGGTCCGCTGGTCTCCTGCGAGACGTTGACCTTGACGCGGCGTCCGGCGCCCTCGATGTAGAAGTATTCGGCGCGTGTGGTGTTGCCGCGGTTGGCCTTGTAGGTGGCCGTGAAGGAGTCGTCGGTCTTCTTGGTGAGGGTCATGAAGGGGGGCAGGTCGACGGGCTGCCAGTCGGCGTCGCTGGTCGATACGTAGTAGGTGACGGTGCCTCCGGTGGGGTTGAGGGTGATGGTGGGTGCGCTTTCGCCGTTGACGAGGAGGTAAGTCTCGTTGTCCTCGCGTTCGATGATGGTAGCGTAGGCGGTGTAGGCGTTCTCGTCGTCGATCCAGATTTCGTAGCGGTACTGTCCGGGCTCGAATTCGCTGTCGCGGCGGTGTCCGAATCCCATCATGCCGCCCATGTCGTTGTTCTCGCCGGAGAAGAACTGGTAGTCGTAGTACTGTGTGTCGCCGTCGGGAGCGATGTCCTTGGGCTGCATCAGTTCGCCGTTGGGCTTATAGATGCGCACGTGGATGTAGGCGTTCTTGTCGGCTGCGAGGCCGTCGTAGGAGATGAGGGGGCGGAGGAACCGCATCTCGTGGGCATAGAGAGGCTGTCCGGCGGGAGTGATGACGCTGTTGTCCCAGGCCACGTTGGTGAACTTGAGGTCGGTGATCTGGAGCTTGGAGCGTGCCTGTCCGGTCTCGGTGTTGCGCTTGGCGGGGCGGGGCGCACCGGCCTGGTTGAGCGAGATGCTTATGGTGGAGTTACCGTCGGCGACCTTCATGAGGCCCTGGCGTACGACCGTGGATGCGTTTGGCGCACAGGATATGACGATCTGGCTACCGTTGTTGGATTCGAGGGTGACCCAGTCGGGTAGCTGGGTGACTTTGGGTGTCCCGGTGGCGTCGGTGACGGCGAGGGTGATGTTGCCGCCGGCGTTCTCAAAGCGGCGGGAGAGGGCCTGTGACGAGCCGTCGATACGCATGCGCTTGCGGAGGGCGCTGATGCGGCGGTTGCACTGGGCCATGCCGTTGGAGATGGCCTGTTCGTCGGTGTCGGCGTTGTAGTTGATGTCGTTGCGGGCGGAGCGGAAGAGCGTGAGCGCCTGGGAGTACTGTTGCTCGGTTGATGCGCCCTTGAGTGCGGCCTGAGCCTTGGCGAGGGTCTCGTTGATGGCGAAGGCCGCGGCGGCGCCCACTACGAGAAGGATAAGGAGAGTGGAAAGCTTCTTGAACATATGATATGAGTCAGTTTAAAAATTTCGGTTAAGGATTTCGAGCGAGCCGCTGACGATCCGGAGCGAGAAAGGTCCGGAGCCGGGTTCGGATGACAGGTTGACGGTCATGGTGCGTCCGACGCCCTGGCGGACGGTGACGGTGGTGCTGCCGGATACGGTGCGTCCGCCGGCGGTGAGGGTGTAGTCGAGGCGTACATTGGGCAGTGTGCGGTCGCACAGGCCGGTGTAGCGGAGAGTGAGGGCGGAGCCGTCGACAGAGGCTGTGCTGACAGCCATGAACACGCCCGGTGACTTGAAGCGGCGTGCGAGGCCGTCGAGGCCTGAGAACACGCGGCTGTCGGAGGGGTTGACGAGGCCCGCGATCTGGTAGTAAGCAGCGGCGGTCTCGTAGTTGCCGGCCTCGGCCATGCCCGGGGCGCGGTCGAGGTAGAGCGAGCTGATCTCGTCGGCCTTGGAATCGAGGGCTGCGCGCAGGGGTGCGGGGTCGTTGTTCTCTTTCTCGGCCAGGAAGTCGTATTCCTTATAAAGAGCTGTGAGCGAGTCGAGCTGCTCCCGGGCGTCGACGAGAGCGAGGTATGAGTTCTTGTTGGCGGCGTCGATATTGCTGCGGCACTGGATGAACAGCTCGCGGTAGTCGGACGAAATGGTCTGGGTGTCGGCTTCCTCGGTGCCGTCGGGCGACTTGGAGGCGCTGATGAGGCTCATGATGTCTTCGCGGAACATGTAGACGCCAGCGCCGGCAATGGCGAGGAGCAGTATCACGGCCAGCGTGATGAAGAACCCCTTGTGTTTTTTGCCGCCGCCGCCGTCGATGACGGTGTCGTCGAAGGCTGAGTCGGGAGTCACGGTGTCAGTGGCGGCGGGAGCAGAGCCGTTCTGGGCCGCGAACCACTGGCGCCATGGGGTGGCGGAGCCTTTGAGGATGAGGTCGGTGTATTCGACGATCTGATCGGCCGTGGGGCGTTCCCAAGTGTCCTTGGCGAGGCAGGCCTGCATGATGTCGTTGAGGTTGGCCGAGTAGCGCGAGGTGTCGATGCGCGGGAGCTGTGCGCCGTTGAGCATCATGCCGCCGCCGTTGCCGGCGAAGGGGAGGTCGCCGGTGGCCATTTCGTAGATCGATACGCCGAGCGACCATATGTCGCTTGCCTTGACGGCGATGGGGTCGGCCTGGAAACGTTCGGGGCCCATGTAGGCGAGGGCGCCGGAGCCAACGGAGCGCTTGGACTGCTTGCGCATGGTGGAGCGCATCTTGCGGCTGATGCCGAAGTCGGTTATAAGGAAGTGGCCGCGGTCGTCGGCGAGGATGTTTTCGGGCTTGATGTCCTGGTGCAGGATCGGGGGCTCGAGATTGTGGAGGTATTTGAGACCGGCGGCGACGTCGTGGGTGAACTGCCAGATTACGCGTTCGTTGACCTTGCCGATCATCTTTGCGGCAGATCCTTTGGCGCAGTATTTCATTGTGAGGAATGGCCGGTGCTGCCAGATGCCGAAGAAGTCGGTGGTGAGGAGGTGTTCGTCGGAGAGGCCGAAAGTGATTCGGTATTCGTCCTTGAACTCTTCCTGTCCGCTTGCGTCGAGCGAGAGGTATAGCTTGACGGCAATTTCAATGCCGAGGATGGTGTCGTTAGCCATCCAGACTTCGCCGAAGCTGCCGCTGCCGAGGTATTTTCGGAGCTCATACCGGTCGGCAATGACCATGCCTTCTTTAAGTTCTGTTTCGTTCATCGTGGTTTATTGTGGAATTGCTTGATGAGGGGTCAGTTAAGGTTATTTGTCAGAGTTATCGGCTATTTTTGAGAAGCTGTCAATCTCTTCTTTTACTTTCTCGAGATTATTCCACTTCGGAAAATCTCTCAATGCTTTTAAAGCCTTATCTTTATTGTCTCCTGAGAGTTTGGGAATAATGTCTAATTCAAATGGACGAGCATATAAGGCGCATTCTGTCAAATAATTGACCTGGTTCTCAAATTTTACTCTATCGCCTGAGCCGGCATTATTAATCTTCCCCTTCAACGAAGATATATAATCATTCCAGTTAGTTACCTTGATATTGTCCAGTCTTCTGATAAGAGATTCTTTCCATGTGGGTTCGACACCTTTTGATGCAACGTGACTGATCATGTCGGGAGGAGTCTTGATGCCTGTGTCCTCGACGGGAACTATGTCGACGTCTGTGGCTGGGTTATGGGAGCCGTTGGTAGTGGGGATGTCCTTGCCGTCGGGTGAAGCGGGAGTCGTGGCCGGAGTGCCGTCGGGACCTGCGGGTAGCCGGGGGTCGGCGTCGGCCCGGTGTGGGTCGTCGCTATCGTAGCTGTCGACGGCGGTGCGGAGGGGTGTGTCGCCTTCGGAGGCGGTGAATTCGGCGCCTTTTTCGGTGCCTGTGAATGCTTTGACGGCGAAGAATACCGCGGCTGCGATGAGCAGGATGACCAGGGCGATGCCTATGTAGCGGCCTGCGTGGCTGCGGCGGGGTGCCTTTGCGGTGTCACCGGCAGTCTTCGGGGAGTGTCCGGCGGCCTTTGTGGAGGGCGCGCTGACGATCTCGGTGGCGGGCTCGTCGAGCAGTGCGGCAAGGCTTCCGGTGGGATCGGCTGCGGCCATGGTCTTGGCGTTGGGGGCGGCGGGCAGATCACCGTCGAACCGGGCGAGGAGGACGGTGACGTTGTCGTACCAGTCCTGGCGCTCGGCGGCTTCCATGAGGTGGTTTTTCATGGCGGTGAGGTCGCCGTAGTCGGCGGTCATGATGCCGTTGATGGAGTCGGATATGTCGCGCATTGGACGGTCGGGGACGACGCCGCTGAGGCCGTCGCTGCACATGAGGATGATGTCGCCGTCGTAGAGCTGCGATGATACGGTGTCGGGCTGCGGATTGGCTTCGGGGTCGCCCAGGGAGCGGGTGACGATGTTGCCCTGTGGATGTGAGAATGTGTCGTTGTAGGAGAGGATGCCCTTGCTGGCGAGTTCCTGTACGTATGTGTGGTCGCACGAGACAGGGACGAGTCCGTAGCGGGTGTTGAAGCGGTAGCAGCGCGAGTCGCCGAGCCATCCGACGGTGAGGATTCCGTCGACGATCCATGCGATGATGATGGTGGATCCCATGCCGAAGCGTTCGGGGTGGCCTTCGGCACCGGCCTTGACGCGGCGGTCGGCCTCGATGATGACCTGCCGGATGTATTCGGCGCGGGAGGTGTCGTCTTTCAGTATCGCGGGGGTGAGACGGTCGGCCCGGAAGAATTCGGCGATGGTGTTGACGGCGATTTCGGATGCGACTTCACCGGCATTCTGTCCGCCCATGCCGTCGGCGACGGCGAGCAGGCATCCCATTGGCGACAGTGCGACGGGAGTGTCGAGGCGGGTGGGACCTGAGATGTCGTCGGAGATGTCGTCGTCGACGTAGAAATTGTCTTCGTTGCCGTTCAGAGGCGCCTGGGCATCGAATTTTCCGGCGGCGTCGGAGTAGGCAACAAGCCGTAGATTGATCGTTTTAGTAGCCATTGAGCTGAAACATGTAATGATTGGGAAAACCGCCAGTGCAGTTTGGCGCAAAGATACGATTTTTTTTTCACATTACGCTGAGAATGACTAAAAAAGTGAAAAACGGGAGCGGAAATGAGCACGCGGGGCCTGCGTGCGGGCGCAGGCCCCGCGTGACGGGGGGATTCTCTGCTTTGCAGAGCGCCGTTGGCGATTACTCTGCTTTGCAGAGCGCCATTGGCGATTACTCTGCTTTGCAGAGCGTTTTCGGGGATTGTCCTGTGGGGATCAGTGGCAGCAGGAGCCGGAGTCGCAGGAACCGTCGGAGCAGTCGCCCGAGCAACCGCAGCCGCCGCAGCCACCGGAGGTGACCATCTTGATCTCGTCGGGGGTGGCGTCGCGAACGGCGGTCACCTTGCCTTTGAGGCGGACGACTTTACCGGCGAGGGGATGGTTGAAGTCCATGGTGACGGTGTCGTCGCCGACTTTGTCGACCACGCCTGTGATGCGGAATCCGTCGCCGGTCATCATGGGGAGTTTGGCGCCGGGGCGTACCATTTCGGCGTCGAATTTGCCGTCGACGGCGAAGATGTCCTTCTCGAGTGTGACGAGGTATTCGTCGGAGCGCTGTCCGTAGGCTTCGTCGGGCTGAGCGGTGACGTCGAACGCGTCGCCGACGGCCTTGCCTTCGAGGTCTTTCTCGAGGGGGGCTACCATGCCCGGTGTGACGCCGTAGATGACGGCTTCGGGGTCTTCGGTATCGACCTGGTGTACAAGTTCTTCTGTGCCGTCGGGGTTGACCTGGAAGAGGTCATAGACCATCTCGACGTATTTTCCTGGCTGGATTTTTTCCATAGTAATTTTGAGTTTTTTTGATTGCAGTTATTTATCTGTATAACAAAATCCGTGCCAAAAAGTGAAAAACGCCGCGGCGGGGCGGCGTTTTTCGCTATTGTGACATAATGGCTGATCAATAGTAGTAGTCGGGTTCGACAGCGGCGACAGAGTCCTCGACGGCGTAGATCTCGTCGGCGGTAGTGGCTTCGGAGCCGTTGAGGTTCTTTATGTACTGGCGGCCGTTTTCTTCGATTTCAGATGAGTAAGCGACGATCTCGATGGTGCCGTTGGTGGATCCTTCGTTGCTGGTGACCATGAGGATCATGTCGCCCTTGGTCATGAGCGCTCCGTAGGACTTGGTCTTGGCGTCGGTCTGGCTGATGAGCTTGAAGCCGTTGTCCTTGAGTTTCTTGACGACGGCGATGGAGCCGGCGTTGCCCCACTCGGTCTCGGTGGAGATGTTGATGATGAAGTTGCTGAGTTCGGTGCCTTCGCGCCAGTAGTCGCGGCGCTGGTAGTTGTAGTAGCCGTAGCTTTCGTAGGTGTAGTCGGCCATCGACTGGTTGAACCGGGCCTCGACGCTGATAGTGTACTTGTAGCCATTGATTTTGATGCTGTCAAGCGACACAGACGAGGTGTAGGTGTAGCGCGAGGGGTCGGAGAAGTGTACCGAGGGGGCTTCGCCGAGCTTGTAGTCGGCCACGCCGGCGTCCTTGATGAGGCCAACGATGTCGCTGACGGCGCCATCCATGTTGAAGTAGTCGCTTTCGACGCGGTAGCAGGTGCTGAACTGGGGACCGATTTTCTCGAAAGCCGCGCCCTTGAGGGGCTTGCCTTCCTTGTCGAGGAATTCATAGCCGGACTTATCGCGGCCTACGAGTCCATACTGGCCGAGCCATGCGGACGATTTGTAGCCGTCGAGGTCGATGACTTTCTCGCCTTCTTTGTTGAGAACGGCGCATTCGTCGTCCTCGCGTACAGAGATTATGAACTGGTCGTCGCCGTAGAATGAAATTTCGTCGTATTTGGCTCGGATTACGGTCTCGCCGTCGAAGTTGGCGACGCCGTATTTGTAGTCGTCATCGCGGAAGATGATGTATTTCTTGTTGTAGTCGCTGACGCTCTTGAACTTCTCGGGGCATTTGTAGACCTGCTCGCCTTTGGTGTCGAGGAAGATGTAGCGGTCGTTGTCGTCGCGGACGAGGATCATGCCGTATGCGAAGTGGTCGGTCTGGGGTGTGTGTTTGATCTTGAAAGCGGTCTCGCCTTTTTTGTTTATGACCATATACTGGGGGTCGCTGTCGTCGGCGCGGAGGGCAACGAGAGCGAGGCCTTCGGCAAATGATGCGGCCTGGTCGAACTTAGGTTCGATGATGCAAGATCCGTCGGTGGCAACGTAGCCGAATTTGTTGTCCTGGTCCTGTACGAGCAGGGTGCCGTCGCAGAAGCCGAGGTCGGAGCTGATTATTTCCTTGTTTTTGACGGGTTGGAGGGTGAACTTGACCTCGCCGTTCTTGTCGGCGATAGAGATGCGCTCACCTTTCTTCACGACGGGAATGAGGTCTTCGCTGAGGAAACCGACGGATCTGAGGCCTTCGAGGATGGCGGCAGGCTTCTTTTCGTCGAATTTATAGAGGGTGTAGCCTCCGTCCTTGCCTTCCTGTACGGAGAACAGGCCGCCGATGACCGACGAGGGCTGGTGTTCGAATTCATCGAGGAGGAACGTCTTGCCGTCGGGAGAGTAGAAACCCCAGTTGTCTTTGGATGTCTCGCAGACGGGGATCAGTTCGCTCTTGTCAAAGAGGTTGTCGCCGCCGGAACTTCCGCAGCCTGTGAGAGCGGCAGCGGCCGCGAGCAGTGCACAGATACTTTTGAATGTTTTCATTTGATTATGGTTGAGATGATTGAATAGTCGGCGGACAAAGATACGAAAAAGGCCGCTATTCTGCAAATATTGATTAAAATTGTGAAATAGTGTTGCGCGGCGGGGGGGTCAGCCGAGGTTCTGGAGATAGTCGGTGAGAGATGTCTCGCGGGCGAGTCCGAGCTTCTTGCGCAGGCGGTAGCGTGTCATCTCGACGCTGCGGTAGGAGATGTTGAACAGGGGTGCGATCTCCTTGCTGCTCAGACCCATCTTGAGGTAGCAGCAGACGCGGAGCTCGGTGGGCGTGAGACCCGGATGGCGCCCCTGAAGGTTCTTGGTGAAGTCCTCGTAGGCGGCGTCGAAGTTGTGCATGAACGTGCGCCAGTCGTCGTCGTGGCTGATGTTCTCGCGAATGAGGGCCTTGATGCGCGCGATCTGGCGCGAAGTGTCGGCGGGGTGTTCGGCCTGGGCGATGCGGTCGAGACGGTCGGAGATGTCGAGGAGAATCTCGTTCTTGCGCACGACGTTCATCGTGATGTTTGACAGCTCCTCGGTCTTGTGCTTGATGTCCTGCTCGAGCTGGCGGCCCTTGAGTTCGGCGATCTCGTAGTCCTTGAGCAGCGACTCTTCCTTGGCGTGGCGGCGCATGACGATGATTTCTTCCTCCTTGCGCGAGGCCACGCGCCGAGATGCGCGCAGAGCGATGCTCTTGACTCCCTTGTAGCTTAGGAAGAGGAAGAGGAGGGTCAGGAACATGTAGACGGCCTTGGCTGCAGTGGTACGGTACCAGGGCGGGAGTATCGAGAATGTCAGGACACGCTCGTCGATGGCTCGTGTGTAGGGGTTGAGTGCTCTGACGTGCATGCGGTATTCGCCTTCGCCGAGCTGGGTGTATTCCTTGGAGGTTGATTCCGACCAGGGACTCCAGTCGGTGTCGTAGTGTTCGAGGTAGAAGCTGTAGACGACGGGCTTGTCGGCACGGTATTCGGGGGCTATGGCCTCGAACAGCAGCGAGTTGTGGCCGTAGGGGAGGGTTATGGGGCCGGTCATGCCGCGCGGATGGAAGGTGATGGCCGAGTCGCCTTGTGCGACGACCGACTTGAAGAATACGCCGGCCGAGGAGGTGGGGCGGGCCGTCTGCCGGAGGTCGACGTCGAGGAAACCGTCCTGCATCGACACGATGAGGCGGTCGTCGCTGAGGAAGTTGAAGTTGTCGAATCCGGGGATAAGGCAGTCGGGAACGGGCGAGAACGACATTGTGTCGACGCGGGTGTCGCCGTCGGGGGTGCGGGCCGCGACCGTGGCGGTGTTGCCGGTGATGCACCATATGTCGCCACGGGGCGACACGTGAAGGCGTGGCGCGATGGCGATGCCGAATACGGCGTCGAGGCGTTCGTCGGGTATCATGCTCGTGCCGTCGGGTGCGAGGCGGTAGAAGCCGCCTTCGGTGGTGACCACGGGCGAGCCGTCGATGGCTATGACGCCTACATTGCGGTCGGTTGGCAGGCCGGACTTCGAGTCGAAGAAGCGGAGCGAGGAGAAGCGGACCTGCGCCGGATCAAGCCGCAGGCGGTAGATGCCTTTGAGCCAATGCGATATCCATATGTTGCCGTCGCGGTCCTCGGCGAAGTGGCCGCCGATGTCGCTGTAGCCTTCGACAGGGCCGAGGCTGGTCCAGCTGCCGTCGGGGCCGTGGTGCAGGAGGAAGAATCCGTCGTAGGACGAGACGAGGGCGTAGCCGGGATGGTGTCGGAGTGCCCTTACCGACCATGAACCGGGAATGTCGTCGTCGACCTGCCGGAAGTCGAGTCCGCGTCCGCAGCAGACTCCGGCGTCGGTGCAGACGAAGACGTCGTCGCCGATGAGGGTGATGTCCCAGACCTGGCCCTTGAGTATGGGGGTGAGGCGTGGCGGATCGGCGCTGTCGGTGTCGGGGTAGGGTGTGGCGAACAGGCCTTGGTTGGTGCCGAGGTAGAGCAGATCGCCGGCCCGGTGCGACATGTAACCGGCGCCGTGCGAGTCGGAGTCGCCCAGAAGGCTGTAGTAAGGCGAGTTGACAAGCACCTGGTCGATGCCGTTGTCGAGTCCGAGCCACAGATTGTCGTCGGGGTCGAAGTAGGTGGTCAGGACGGTGTTGTTCTGCAAGCCGGTCTCGATGTTGGCATATGAAGTGCGTCCGCCGCTGAAGCGGGTGATGACGGCTCCGCGGGATACGGTGCCGAATGCGTAGACGCCCGATTCTGAGCGCGATGCGCAGAATACCTGGTTGGCGCGCAGAAAGTCGTCGATGTCGGTGCGCAGCGGGTGCGACGTGCCGTTCTCGATGATGTGCAGGCCGTCGTAGTCGGTGACGGCCATCAGTGCGTTGTTGTAGGGCAGGATGGCGCATATGCGCACGTGGCGGTCGACGGGGAGGATGCAGACGGGTTCAATGCGCGTGTCGTGGAGTTCGGATATGGCGCCGCGTGCGGTGGCAATATATATGTGGCCGTTGATGCCGGCGGCGGCGGTGATGCGGTCGTCGACACGGACGGTCGAAAGCCTGGAGCCGTCGTAGCAGAAAATCGCGTTGTCGGCCTGAAACCACACCGCCCGGCTTCCGTCGATGGTGAGGATGCGCCAGATTTCCTTGAATTGTTTCGTGGATGCGGGCAGCGATGCCGAAAGGTTGGTGTAGCGGGACATGCCGGTGGCGGAGTCGGCGGAGAAATATCCGAATTCGTCGGAAGCGCCTACGTAGAGGCGCCGTGCGGTGCTGTCGACCAGGAGAGATCGGACAGTGGACTGGTTTTCGACGCCCGTGAGGCTCCAGTCGCGGCTGTCGAATGTGAGCAGGCCGTTCTTGTTGCCGAAATACATGATTCCGGCGCCGTCGCGTGCGATGGCCCATGTCTGTGTGCCTCCGCCGTGGAGATGGCGCGTGAAGCTGCGCACCATGGGGAATGACGCGCGCGCTGGAGTGCCGGCGGCGGCGACGGCGAGTGCGAGCAACAGGTATCGGAGCAGGCGCATGGTCGAGGACTGGAGTTGAGTTTTTCTGTCGGATTAAGGTTGCGTTATCGTTCAGTTTTTATCTGACAATGCAAAGATACGAAAAATGATCTGTTGTAGGCTGGCTGTAGGTATATGTTATAAAACATATTTTTAGTAATAAGTTGATAAATAATATTATAAAGTGTTATTATATAGTTGTTGTAGGGTTGTGAAAACGGCATTGTAGAGTTTTTGAGAGGCGAAAAACCTTGACGTGGGCAACTATAGTTAATAATTTTGCAACGGATTTCATTCAATACCGAAAACGGATTCCTGAGAAAGACGAACAATAACCAATCAAAAATAACCAAAAAATCTAAACCTACACAAAATAGGCATGGGAAAAAAGTTAATCATCTTGTTATTTCTGGTGATGTCGCTTCCGGCGCTTGCACAGGATGTGCTGACGGTGCGCGGAACGGTGACATCGAAGGAAGACGGTGAGCCGCTGATAGGCGCGACGGTGCGCGTGGTGGAGAACCGTACGAATGCCGTCACGACCGATTTCGACGGTAATTATTTAATTAATGTGAAAGCGGGCCAGACGCTGCAGTTCTCATACGTCGGCTGCGACCCGTTCGAGAAAAAAGTGACCGCCTCGGGCGAGCTGAACGTCGAACTCGGCGGCATCACCGAACTCGAGGAAGTGGTGGCCATAGGCTACGGCACGATGAAGAAAAGCGACGTGACCGGCTCGGTGACCTCGATCGCCAAGGAAAATCTGCAGAAGACACCGGCGGCTTCGCTGGCCAACGCGCTGCAGGGCCAGGCGGCCGGCGTGACGGTCAACTCGCTCAGCGGCCGCCCCGGCGCGCAGGCAGAGGTCCGCATCCGCGGCGTGGGTACGGTAAACTCGCCTTCGCCCATCTATGTGGTGGACCGTGTGATCACGGATGATATCTCATTCCTGTCGCCCAACGATATTGCCTCGACCGAAATTCTGAAGGACGCGTCGGCCACGGCCATCTACGGCAGCCGCGGCGCCAACGGCGTGATCATCGTCACGACCCGCTCGGGCCGCAACAACCAGCGCGCGCAGATCACCTTCGACGCCTATGCCGGTATCCAGAAGCGTTGGAAGAAGCTTGACGTGATGAACGCCAAGGAATTCGCCGACACATATGTGGCCATCAACGGCAATGCGGCCGCCAAGCGTGTGTATGCCGAGCAGGGCTTCAACCGCTGGCTTCAGCTCTACATGGGCGTGGGCGCGTCGCCTTACTTCCCTACGGTGTATAATGCCGAGACGAATCCCGACGGCTTCGACTATTCGGCTGTCGACACCGACTGGCAGGACGAAGTGTTCCGCGACGCATGGATCCAGAACTATCACCTGTCGATCGACGGCGGCGGCGACAAATTCACCTACTCGATGAGCGGCAGCTGGTTCAAGCAGGAAGGCACGCTGATGGGTTCGGACTACAGCCGCTTCACGGCCCGTCTGAACACGAGCTACCAGGCCACCCCGTGGCTGAAGGTGGGCGAGAATGTGTCGTTCATGGCTTCGGTGGCCAAGAATACATATGAGAGCGGCGACAACAACGCCTCGCCGATGGCCAACATGCTGACGGCCGCCTTTGCGATGGCTCCCTGGGACCCGACGCACTATCCGCAGGGCGTCGTGAACCGCAACGGCAAGGATCTGAGCGGCGGCATCGCGGCCGGCTCGAACTTCAAGAACGTGACCAACCCCTTCAGCATGCTCGAATACAACCATCCCCACGTGCGCAACGAGCGCTGGGTGGGCAATGTGTTCGCTGAGCTGACTCCGATCAAGAACTTCACGTTCCGCTCGACATATTCGTTTGACTACCGCATAACGACCAACCGCTCGTTTGCCGACGCATACGAGGTGTCGTCGTTCGACAAGCGCGAGGACAACTTCCTGTCGTCCGACATGGGCCGCCACTACTATTATACGGTGGACAATATCCTGACCTATGCCAACCACATCGGCAAGCACGACTTCTCGGCCATGGCCGGCCAGACCGTGGAGGAATACTCCTACTACAGCATCGGCGGCAGCGGCTCGAACATCCTCAATCCGGTCGACCGCAACTGGTATCTGTCGCAGGTGACGGACAACTTCTCGCGTCCGGGCGACAGCGTGAGCCGCAACCGCCGCTTCTCGTGGCTGGGGCGCCTGCACTACAGCTACGACGACCGCTATCTGGCTACCGTCAACTTCCGCGCCGACGGCTCGAGCAAGTTCCCCGAGAACTCGTGGGGCTACTTCCCCTCGTTCGCCCTTGCATGGCGCCTCAAATCGGAATCGTTCCTGAAAGACTTCACCCCGCTCACCAATCTTAAGCTGCGCCTCGGGTGGGGTAAGGTCGGCAACGACAATATCGGCAACAACGCCTTCCTCTTAACCATGTTCAATACCGGCCCGACGTTTGTCGACTACGTCTTCGGCCAGGATCAGCAGCTTGCAAACGGCGCCACCGTGCTGACGTGGATCAACCGCGGGGGCCACTGGGAAAATACCGAGCAGTGGAGTGTCGGAGTCGACTTCGGCTTCTTCCAGAACCGGCTTACCGGCTCGATCGACGGCTTCATCCGCGACACCAAGGACATGCTCATGAGCGTGACCGCTCCGGCCCATGTCGGCAACCGCCTGTCAGCCACCGCCAATGTAGGCCAGGTGCGCAACAAGGGTATCGAGATCACCCTCGAGCACCGCAACAACATCGGCAAGGATTTCTCGTACAGTATCAGCGGCAATGTGTCGTTCATCAACAACAAGCTCACGCACCTCAACGGCGGTTCGGTGATCCGTACGAACTACGACCAGGTGCAGGTAGTCGACGAGGGTTATCCGCTCTACTACTTCTGGGGCTACCAGTACGAGGGCGTCTACCGCTCTGACGAGGAGGCGCTGGCCCATCTGACGGCCTATGACGCCGGCAGCATCCCCTTCCACGCCGGCGACGCCCGCTACCGCGATGTCAACGGCGACGGCAAGATCGACGCCAACGACCGCGTGGACCTGGGCTCGTCGATCCCCTGGCTCAACTACGGCATCAACCTGGGCGCATTCTGGCGCGACTTCGACCTGCAGGTATTCTTCCAGGGCGTTGGCGGCAACAAGATCTACAACCAGATGCGCCACAATCTCGAGGGCAACGGCTCGCAGTCGGTGATATCGCCGATCATGGCCGACGCCTGGACGGCCGACAACCCCGACGGCTCGATCCCCAATCCGCGCAACTCGATCAATTACTACACCAGCGACCGCTTCCTCGAAAGCGGCTCATACTTCCGCCTGAAGAACCTTCAGATCGGCTACACCATCCCCAAGAAAGCCATCATGAAGGCCGGCCTGACCAACTGCCGCTTCTACCTCCAGGGAGGCAATCTGTTCACGATCACCAAGTACAAGGGCTTCGATCCTGAAGTCAGCTCCGGTGTCGACTACGGCAACTATCCTCAGTCGCGTACATTCATCTTCGGTGTAAACATCACTTATTAATCTGAATCAAACCAATGAAAAAAGCATATATAGCAGTACTCGCGGCCGGTGTGGCCTCCATGTCGCTCACCTCGTGCAACGACTGGCTCAAGGAGGACGGCCCCGGCACGAACAAGCTCGACGACTTCTTTATCAGCGGAGCCGTGGCTGTGCAGGCTGTCAACGCCTGTTACACCCCTCTGGCCTGGGAGTACAACAAGACCTATTTCTCGGAGTGGTATATCGGCGACATCGCTTCGGACGACGCTCTCAAGGGCGGCCAGAACGTGACCGACGACAACAATGCCTACGATATCGACAATTTCAAGGTCAACATCAACAACGGCATCCTGCTCGACTACTACCGTGCCAAGTACCAGGGCATAGCCCGATGCAACCTGGCCCTGCAGCAGGTGCCGCAGGTCGATCCCGACGATTCGATGACCGACTCGCGCCGCGACTGTCTGATGGGTGAGGCCTACTTCATGCGCGCTCTCTATTACTTCCAGCTTGTGCGCGTGTTCGGCGGCGTGCCCCTGGTCGATTTCGTGATCGATTCGAGCGACCGGTGGATACAGCCCCGCGCGTCGGTACAGGAAGTGTACGAGCACATAGTCGCCGACCTGAAGCTGGCCGAAGGGCTGCTGTGGAACCGCGGCGCGTATGCGGCGGCCGATCTGGGCCGTGCCACCCGCGGCGCAGCGCAGGCATTCCTGTGCAAGGCCTACCTTTATATGAAGGATTATGACAATGCATATCTTTGGGGCAAGAAGTGGGTCGACGAGCAGTACGGCAGCCAGTACACCCTGCTGAGCGACTACAGCCTTAACTTCCGCCTCGCCGGGGAGAATTCCTCCGAGAGCGTGTTCGAGATCCAGTACATGGAGGATCCGACCAGCGATTACGGCGACGCCAACATCGGCGGTTTCGGTTTCACGCGCGGCACATTCACCTCGATCCTGTGCCGTCCGCGCGCGTCGGTGCTCGGCGGCAAGCGTGGCTGGGGTTTCGACCATCCGACCCACAACCTCTATGCCGAATATGAGGCCAACGACCCGCGCCGCGAGCTCACCATCGGCCGCTTCGACGACGAGGTGTCCGAGGAGGTCGAGGTCAACTATCTCGGCAGCTCCTATTACAACATCAAGAACTCATATGCCGAGGGCGATGCATTCCCGAGTCTGTCGCATGACTCGCGCTCGCCGATGAACTACAAGCTCATGCGTGCCTCCGACGCACTGCTGCTCTACGCCGAGGCCTGCCTCGAGAGCGGCAAGGACCTGTCGGCCGCCAAGTGGGCCCTGAACGAGGTCCGCGGCCGCGCCCGCGCCATGGTCAACACTCCGTGTCTGCCCGACTTCCCCGGCTACGGCTATGCCGACACCGCCGATGGCCTGCGTGCCGCGCTCCGTCATGAGCGCCGTGTGGAACTGGCTATGGAAGGCCACCGCTGGTTTGACCTTGTGCGCTGGGGTATCGCCTATGAGGTGCTCGACCGCGACAACGGCTCATACGGCCGCACCGAGACCGAAGAGGCCCGTGCCGAGATGGCCAACTTCATCAAGGGTAAGAACGAGCTCTTCCCGATTCCGTCGGAGGAAATCAATCTCAACCCCATGGAGCAGAATCCCGGATATTGATAAGGTTTCCGATCCCAATAATTTCCCAAACCGCGGCCTGCCCCTAGGGCAGCCCCGACGGGGCAGGCCGCGAAATCAGATAACGAACTTCAAAAACAAAAAACTACATAACCGATTATTAACCAAATTTCAAAACAAACTGACATGAAAAAGTTTACTCTCGTAGCAGTCGCATGCGCACTGGCCGCAACATCGGCATCCGCACAGTATACGGTAGACCCGACCGTAGAAACCGTCCTCGGTAAGGGCAAAGTCACAGAAGTGCAGTATATAGCACTTGACGCAGCTTCCGTAAAGGCATTCGAGGATCAGGGCGCGACCGTGACACTGGTAGGCCCCAACGGCGACAACCAGAACCTGTGGGTGTGGGACAACACATTCGGTGCAGGTGACAGCAGCTATCCCGGCGTAGGCATGCACTTCGACGGCTATGCATCGCTTACGGTAGGTACTGTAGGCTGGTCGGGCGCAGGCTATGCCATCGCGGCTCCCGGCATCAACACCTCCAACTGGAACGACGAAACCCGTTTCCACCTGGCATACATGTCGCCCGGCACGGTCTGCCCCTCTGTAGGCCTGATCATCGCTGACGGTCCTGACGGCGCCGAGGGCTACGGTCCGGCCAAGGTATCCCTGGGCAGCGCCTTCAATGACAACGGCACGGCATTCCCCAGCATCGGTACCACCAGCTCGGACGACTGGCAGGCTGTCGACATATCCTTCGGTGACCTGAAAAAGCTCTTCCGCGGCTTCAACTACAGCGCTACCACCGGCTGGACCGGCAACCTGATGTCGTTCCTGTGCGGCGGCGTGACCGGCCAGACCATCGCTTTCGACGCAGTTTACTTCTACAACTATGAGAGCGACGGTGTCGATGATATCGAACTGAACGATGAAAACGCTCCCGCCGAATACTTCAACCTCCAGGGTGTGAAGGTCGCAGGCGAACTTACCCCCGGCCTGTACATCGTGCGCAAGGGCAACACCGTGAGCAAGGTGACTGTAAAGTAAGTACTTCATAGATTTCTAACTGACATGCGGGGCGGCGGCCCGGTGAATGGTCGCCGCCCCTTTCACGAAAAACACATTCCCGCGGGCCTCGTGCCCATCCCTGTAAGGATTACAGAGATACGGTTGATAACGGTAAATTGATTGCTTTTTAGGTTTTTTGCTTTCAAACGGGGCCGAACGGCCAGCTGTGTCGGCCCCATTTTCTCCGAGCGGACAGCTTCAGGCGTGAGGCTGTGTCCGAGACAGCATTCTTATCATATGGCAACTGCGGCCGCGGCCCGTTCCGGGCAGTGGCAGGCTGTCGCCGACTCTCTTTGCGACGAGTCAATCCTATAACTCCGACAATAATTAATACGACATAGACATATGAAACTCAGAATATTCACAATACTTATGGCAGGCGTGGCCGCGATGCCCGCCGTGCGCGGCGCCGAGCCTCAGGAAGGTTCGGGCGAGACCGACGGCTACCGCCTGGTGTGGCAGGATCTGTTCGACAACGGCACCCTCAATGATCTGCGCTGGAACGTGGAGCAGAACGCCGACGGCGGCGGCAACCACGAACTGCAGTACTATGCCGACCGTCCCGAGAACGTACACGTCGGCGACGACGGCCAGGGCAACGGATGCCTGATACTGACCGCTCGCCGCGAGAATCTCGGCGGCCGCTCGTTCACTTCGGGCCGCGTCAACTCGCGCGACAAGGTAGCCTTCACCCACGGCAAGGTCGAGGCATCGATCAAACTGCCCGCGACGGCCAACGGCCTGTGGCCTGCCTTCTGGATGATGGGCAATGACTACGGCGAAGTGGGATGGCCGCGCTCGGGCGAGATAGACATCCTCGAGATGGGCAACGCCGACGGTATACGCAACAATACCCAGGACCGCTACTTCAACGGCGCAATGCACTGGGGCCAGGGATGGCCCGCCGCCTCGTACGCCCGCGCCAGCACCAAGAACTACTCTCTGCAGGACGGCGAGTTCCATCTCTTTACGGCCATATGGGACGAGAACGAGATGCGCATGTACGTCGATCTCGACCGGCAGCCGATGCAGACTCCCTATTTCCGCATGGGTATCGTGCATGACGATCCTGCCAACGAATGGTCGCCCGGCAATTATTTCCACAAGCTCAACTTCATCATCTTCAACATGGCCGTTGGGGGCGACTTCACCGGTATTCACGAGCCGGAGAACATCACGGCCCTTAACGAAGCCAACGGCAACGAGGCCTCGATGTACATCAACTATGTGAAGGTGTATCAGAAGGGCACGCCCGACGAGGATCTTTACACCGTTGTTCCCGGCGACGAGGCTTCGGTGGCCGATGTATCGGCCGAGAGCGCGCAGATCGCGTTCCGCTCAGGCCGCGTCACGGCTCCGGGTGCGCAATCGGTGGCCGTGTATGACACCACGGGCCGCCAGGTAGCTTACGCCGAGGGCGACACCCTCGCGACGGACGGCATGGCCCCCGGCATATATGTAGTGGCTGCCGGCGGCTCCACACTCAAAATAGTAATCCGGTAAGCGGCGGGTAAAATGAGAAGAATCATCATCACATCGACGCTCGTGGCCGCGGCACTTGCGGCCTGCGCCCAGATTCCGAAGCCAACGCGGCAGTTCACGGCCGATCCGGCCGGTGTGTCGCTGGTGTGGGCGGAGGAATTCGAAGGCGACTCGCTCGACCGCAGCGTGTGGAATGTCGAGATCAACGGCACCGGCTGCGGCAACAACGAGCTGGAGCATTACGTCGACTCGCCTGAAAACGTGTCGCTGTCCGACGGCAACCTGGTCATCACGGCCCGTCGCCGCGCATTCGGCAGCCATGCCTTCACGTCGGGGCGGCTCAACACGCTCGGCAAGTTCGACTTTACGTACGGCATCGTGGAGTGCGCCGTGAAGCTGCCTGCGACGGCCGACGGCCTGTGGCCCGCCATCTGGTTCATGGGATCCGACATCCGCGACAACGGGTGGCCCTACTGCGGCGAGACCGACCTCCTGGAGATGGGACATGCCGACGGCATCGCGGCCGGCAAGCAGACGCACCTGTTCAACGGCGCCCTGCACTACGGTACGGACGAACACGTGCAGCAGGTAGGCGCGGCGAGCAGTCCGGTGAGCCTTCAGGACGGACAGTACCATCACTTCTATCTGGTGTGGACTCCCGAAGCCATCGACATGTATGTCGACGAAATGGAGGACCCGTACCTGTCGGTCGACATCACCGACCGTGACAATCCCGCCTCTCCGGGATATTATTTCCACAAGCCCAGCTTCATCCTGCTCAATCTGGCCGTGGGCGGCGATTTCACCGGCATCCACGACCCCGAGGCCGTCACGGCGCTTGGCGCCGATGACCAGGCGTCGATGTATGTCGACTATATACGAATTTACCTACCGAATAACCAACTAATAACAGAAAAATGAAGATCTACAGGCTCATAACCGCCGCAATGCTGGCTGTCGCCTCTACGGCCGCCGCCATCACTCCGGCACAGGAAGCCCGCATTGACGAGCTGATCTCGTCGATGACCATGGCCGAGAAGATCGGCCAGCTCAACCAGCTTTCAGGCGTCGGATACGCCGACTACATGGTCGACGCCGTCCGCAAGGGCGAAGTCGGATCGCTGCTCAACGAAGTCGATCCCGTCACCGTCAACCGCCTGCAGAAGGATGCTGTCGAGAACTCGCGACTGGGCATACCGCTGATATTCGCCCGCGACGTAATCCACGGCTTCCGCACCATGTTCCCGATTCCGCTCGGACAGGGTGCGACGTGGAATCCGGCGCTCATCGAGCGTGGCAGCGCCATCGCCGCCCGCGAGGCCGCCTCGACCGGCGTGCGCTGGACGTTTTCGCCGATGGTCGACATAGCCCGTGATGCCCGCTGGGGTCGTATCGCCGAGGGCTACGGCGAGGATCCTGTGCTGACGTCGGCCATGGGTGTGGCGGCAGTGCGCGGCTATCAGGGCGACGATCTGTCGAAGCCCGGCACCATGGCCGCCTGTGTGAAGCACTTCGCCTGCTACGGCGCCGCCGAGAGCGGCCGCGACTATAACACGACGTGGGTGCCGACCTCACTGCTTCACGACGTGTATCTGCCGCCCTTCAAGGCCGGAGCCGATGCCGGAGCGGCCACGTTCATGTGTTCGTTCAACGACATCAACGGCCTGCCCTCGTCGGCCAACGCGTACCTGATGCGCGAACTGCTGCGGCATGAATGGGGCTGGGACGGCCTGATAGTGAGCGACTGGAACTCGATCAGCGAGATGATCAACCACGGCTACAGCGCCGACCGCCTCGACGCGGCCCGCGCCGCCTCGCTCGCCGGTGTGGATGTGGACATGGAAGGCCATGCCTACCTGCCGCATCTGGCCGAACTGGTCGAGGCCGGGCAGGTGCCGATGAGCGTTGTCGACGACATGGTGCGCAACGTGCTGCGCCTGAAGATGCGTCTGGGCCTGTTCGACAATCCCTACGTCGACATGGCCACCGCCAACGACTTCTATTCGCCCGAGGCCCTGGAGGCTGCCCGTGTCACCGCCGAGGAAGCCACCGTGCTGCTGGCCAACAACGGCGTGCTGCCGCTTAAGTCGCCGCGCCGCATACTTGTGACCGGCCCGATGGCCGACGCGCAGCACGACCAGAACGGCACGTGGTCGTTCGACATGGAAAAGGAGCACACCGTGACGCCGCTGACCGCGCTGCGTGAGATGTACGGCGACGCCGTGGTCTACGTTCCCGGCCTGGCTTACTCGCGCGACCGCTCGAC
>OLSQ01001146.1_pt1 | contig 22790 bp, 20 predicted proteins | sample 1672561 | NCBI WGS metagenome assembly OLSQ01 (sample SAMEA3136699, study PRJEB25190) | human gut metagenome | biome: human gut; feature: human-associated habitat; material: faeces | place: Austria | collected 2013
TGAAGGGCGTGTGGGAGAACGGCGTTCTGACCGGTAAGGGTCTGAGCTACGGCGGCTCCCTGATCCGTCCCGAGGCTACCGGCTACGGCGCTATGTACTATCTGCAGGAAGTGCTGAAGCACGAGAATGACACCATCGAGGGCAAGCGCATCGCCATCTCCGGTTACGGCAACGTGGGCTGGGGTATCATGAAGAAGGCCTCTCAGCTGGGTGCCAAGGTCACTTACTTCGCCGGCCCCGATGGTTACGTTCACGATCCCGACGGCGTTATCACCGACGAGAAGCTGAACTTCATCCTCGAGATGCGCGCCAAGGATCCTATGCACTGCAAGCCTTATGCTGACAAGTTCGGCTGCGAGTTCGTCGCCGGCGAGAAGTGCTGGGGCGTCAAGGATGTGGACGTGTATATGCCCGCCGCCATGCAGAACGACGTCAAGATGGAGTCCGCTGAGAAGATCGCTGCTTCCGGCGTGAAGTACTACATCGAGGTCGCCAATATGCCCACCACCAACGAGGCTCTGAACTTCCTGCGTCAGCAGAAGGGCATCATCGTGGCTCCCTCCAAGGCTGTTAACGCCGGCGGCGTGGGCGTTTCCGCTCTGGAAATGGCTCAGAACTCCGAGCGTCTGGTCTGGACTGCCGAGGAAGTCGACGCCCAGCTGCACAAGATGATGGAGAACATCCACAAGGTGTCCGCCGAGGCCGCCGAGGAGTACGGTCTGGGTTACGATCTGGTTGCCGGTGCCAACATCGCTGGCTTCAAGAAGGTCGCCGAGGCTATGATGGAGCAGGGCTGCTTCTAAGCCGAACGCCATCATCTGTACCAAAGTATATGAAAAGTCCCGAGGCTCTGCCTCGGGACTTTTTTACTCTACTTGCGCAAAAGGACAATCGCCCTTTTGCGCAAAATAAGGTTCACTCCGACCCGTATCTTTCGCATGCGAATTCTGCGAAGCTTTTTATTGCATGCGCCTGCATCTATATGGTACAATAAAGGCGATTTATGTACCCTATAACGCCCTTTATTGTACCTATTATTCTATCATTTTTGCAGGAGGACGCCGCTATGAAAGACATCCGCCGCGTTGCCATCGCCGGTGCCGGCACCATGGGTTACTCGCTGGCCCAGGCATTTTCCGCCGCCGGATACCCGGTGAAACTCTATGACCTGTTCCCCGCCGCGCTGGACAAGGCGCGGGACATGATCGCCCTGAACCAGCAGACCGAGGTGACCAGCGGCAAGCTGACGGCGGAGCAGTCCGCCGCCCTGATCGGGCGCATCTCCCTCACCTCACAGCTGGAGGATCTGGCGGACACCGATTTTCTGGTGGAGGCCATTCTGGAAAAGCTGGAGGTCAAGCACGATTTCTACCGCAAGCTGTGCTCCATCGTGGCGGATGACGCCATCTTGTGCAGCAACACCTCCGGCTTGAGCATCACCAAAATCGCCGAGGCCGTCACCCATCCGGAGCGGTTCGCCGGAATGCACTGGATGAATCCACCCCATATTATTCCCCTCATTGAAATCGTGGAGGGCGAAAAAACCGCGCCGGAGACAGCGGAATGCGTCCGTCAGGTGGCGCTGGGCATGAAGAAAAAGCCCGTTATCGTCAAGGACGCACCCAGCTTCGTGCTGAACCGCTTGCAGCAGGCCATTCTGCGGGAGTCCCTCCACATCGTGCAGCAGGGCATTGCCAGTCCCGAGGCGGTGGACGACGTGATGAAGTACGCGCTGGGTTTCCGGTACGCCTGCTTTGGCCCCTTCGAGACCTGCGATCTGGGCGGGCTGGACATTCACCACAACATCGCCAAGTATACCTTCGCCGACCTGTGCAACGCCACCGAGCCGTTTGGTCTCATCAGCGAGTGCATTGAGCACGACCGGCTGGGCGTGAAGAACGGCGCGGGGTTCTATGACTACTCCGACGGCAAGGACGTGGAGGTGATCCGCCACCGGGATCACATGTTCAATAAGCTGGCGCAATGCTTGTTTGAGGACGAGGAGTAAAGTATAAGAAAAAGGCAGCCCATGGGCTGCCTTTTTCTTATACTTTCAAATATTCACCAATCGCAGTTGTCTGCGCGGGAGATGCCGCCCAGCATACCGCAGGCCAGCGGGATATCGTTGATAAGAATACTGATCTCCATCTTATTCTCGCCGGTGATCTCCGCCAGCTTATCGCTCAGCGCCGTCATGATGGCGTTTTTCGCCTGCTGGGTACGATCCGGGATAGTCGTCCAGTCGATGCGCACGATGGGCGCGGTCTTGCGTACGTTCTCCGGATCCATCTCGTGAATGTAGACGTATACATTTTTCAAGGGCGTGCTGGTATTGGCGTGAATGGTGGCGACGGCAAAATCCATCAGATCCTGTTTCCACTCCCTGGTGTGCTTTCCGGTAACGGTAACATGAACATGGGCATGATGGTATCCTCCTGTGTATCGTTTTGCGGCAGCTGTGCCGGTGGTCACGCTTCGATGGCTTCGCGTACCTTTTTGATCTTCTCCGCCAGCTCCGCGAAGGCGGTGCAGCTGAGAGATTGTGCCGCGTCGCTCAGTGCGGCGGCGGGGCGGTCGTGTACCTCGATCAGCAGGCCGTCCGCTCCGGCTGCCACGGCAGCCAACGCCAGCGGCGGCACCAGCGCCGCCTCCCCTGCCGCGTGGCTGGGATCCACGATCACCGGCAGGTGGGTCATCCGCTTCAACACCGGGATAACGCTGACGTCCAGCGCCGCCCGGCTGGTCTTGGAAAAGCTGCGGACGCCCCGCTCGCACAGCACCACGTTGGGGTTGCCGCCCGCCAGAATGTACTCCGCCGATTGCAAAAGCTCCTCCACCGTGGCGCCCACGGCTCGCTTCAGCAGCACTGGCTTTGACTGCTGACCCAAGGCACGCAGCAGCTCGTAATTCTGCATGTTCCGCGCGCCCACCTGTAACATGTCCACCTGCTCAAACTGGGGCAGCTGGGCCGCGTCGGTGATCTCCGACACGGTGGGCAATCCCACTTCCCTTCCGGTCTGGGCCAGCAGCTCCAGCGCAGGCGCGCCGAAGCCCTGAAAAGCATAGGGCGATGTGCGGGGCTTGTAAGCACCGCCCCGCAGCACCAGCCCGCCGGCAGCCTTCACCGCCCGCGCCACACCCTGCATCTGCAAGGCGGATTCCACGGCACAGGGGCCTGCCATCAGGCAGAAGCCCTTACCGATCTGTGCGTCACCCACGGACACCACCGTGTCCTCCGGGTGGGTCTGGCGGGACGCCAGACGCCACACCGGCGTCAGCCGCTTGACCTCCGCCACGTAGGGCAGCGCCAGCAGGCGCTGCTCGTCCAGCGTCCAGGTCTCCCCCACCAACGTCAGCATGGTTCGTCCGGCGCTGTCGGCGCGGGCTGTGCCGATGCCCTGACGGCTCAGCTGGATCACCAGCGACCGTATCGCCGCTTCCGGTGTGTCTTTTTTTACGAAAATCAGCATAGAAGCCTCCGAAAACCGCCGAAACGGCGGATGTTGTCGTACTGATATAGTATAGCACGTTTGAGGGTGGTTGGCAATATGGGGAAATCGCCTTCCTCCTAATGCACCACATTAGTTTTCTTAGCGTTGGGCATTATTGACAACGCTAAGAAAACTGCTATAATGTCGCTTAGGAGAAAGGAGAATCAACACTATGTCCGATAACTTCACATTAAGCTGCTGCTCGACGGTAGACGTCCCCTATCAATATCTGGAAAGCCGCCGCATTCCGGTGCTGTTTTACACCTATGTGGTGGAGGATGTAACCTATGTGGACGACATGGGGCGGGATCCTCAGGCGCTGCCCCGGTTTTACAAAATGCTGGCGGCGGGCAAGCTGCCCCAGACCAGCCAAATCAATGTGGCGGAGTATGTGGAATTTTTTGACGGCCTGTTGAAGCAAGGCGGCGACGTGCTGCATCTGGGCTTCACCTCCGGCCAGTCCGGCTCCATCCACAACGCATTTCTGGCGGCGGAAATGCTGCGGGAAAAGTACCCCCGGCAGAAGTTGCTGGTGGTTGACACCCTGTGCTCGTCCTCCGGCTATGGACTGCTGGTGGACACCGTGGCGGACATGCGGGACGCCGGCGCCACCATTGACGAGGCGTATCAGTGGGCCATGGACAACCGCAACAAGGTGCATCACCAGTTTTTCTCCACCGACATGACCCAGTTCCGGCGTACCGGCCGAGTGTCCGGCGCGGCAGCGGCCATCGCCACGGTGCTGAACATCTGCCCGCTGATGCGGCTGGACAACAAGGGCGCCATCAAGGCCTACGGCAAGGTGCGGGGCAAGCACAAGGCCATCGAGGCCACGGTGAACGCCATGGAGCAGCACGCCCAGGGCGGCACGGAGTACGACCAGCGGTGCTGGATCTGCCACTCCCAGTGTCCCGATCTGGCGCGGCAGCTGGCCGACGCGCTGGGTGAACGGTTCCCCCACGTGAAGGGTCACATCCGCATCTGCAATATCGGCACCATCATCGGCAGCCACGCAGGCCCCGGCACGGTGGCGGTGTTCTTCTACGGCGACGAACGACCGGAAATGACGTAATTGCTTGCATTCGATACGGATTGCCACGCCAGTGTACGCACTGGCTCGCAATGACAAAACGGCGGGTGGGGTAGAACCCCGCCCCTACGCAGCGTTTGTTGTAACCGGTGCAGTTATCGTTAGGGCGGACAGAGTCGTCCGCCCCTACAAAATGTTTGACGAACCCGATGCTGCTTCACCACGCCGCACATTTTTCCCGCCTGATGGCAAAAAAAGAGACGCTCTTAGGCCGGCTCCACATAAGAAAACACACGCCGTAAAAGGCAAATTTTGCACGGATATCTTTGTTGCGCTGACTTGCCATGCGTCAGCATGCCTTCGTCACCGCGCCTTGATCCCGCACAAAATTTGTCCTTTTCCGGTGCGAAGCAGTTTTGCCAATGAATATTTGAGATAAAATCGGCTGCAAAAAGTGCCCTATACTGACGTATAGGGCACTTTTTTCGGTCGCATTTTAGCCAAATAGGCGCAGGCAAAACCGTATGTTTTCTTATGCGGAGCCGGCCTTTGAGCGTCTCTTTTTTATGGAATGAGGTTCTAACTTAGAACTCCTTCTTCTTGCCGATGACGACAGCGCCGCCGGCGACGGACAGCAGGCTCATGCCAACATACATGGCAACACCGGCGTCGAAGGTCTTGGCGGAAGGCACCTTGTTGGTGTCGTCAGTCTTGGTGTCATTGTCCTTATCGGTGGTCCAGTAGTAGGCCACGTCGCCCAGGATCACGCCGTCCTCCACGTTCACGAACTTGGCCTTGACCAGCTCATTGGCAAAGGTGGAGCTGTAGGTGTCGGCAGTCTCGGGGGTGCTGTAGGGGAAGTCGGAGCCGTAGAAGGTGCGGTTGCAGAAGTAGCACTTGTACTCGTTGACGTCCTTGACGATCTTGCCGTCGGCGGAGTTCTTGTACTCGACGTTCTTCTTCACCAGAACCATCAGGTGGCCGGAGGGAACGACCTCGGAGTTCCGATCCCAATTGCCATCCTTGCCGAACACGGTAGCGGCGCGAACGGCAACAACATTGTCATAGTCGCCATCGACGGTGACATAAGCGACAGCGTCATCGGCGTCGCTCTTGATCCAGTAATTGCTGTTCTTGACGTCCTTGTAGCAGTCCTTGGGAGCCTTGGCGTTGTTGTCGCCGCAGCCGACATACTTGTGCTCAGCAACAGCATCAGCCTTCAGCGCGTTGACCTTCAGGTCATCCTTCTCGACACGCAGCAGATAGACGATCTTGCCGTCCCGCTGATAGGTGACGATGAAGTTGCTGGCGCTGTCATAGACGTCGGGATCGGCGGTCTCAACGAACCACTCGCCATTGGCCTTGCCCTCATAGTGAGGCAGAACGGTATCGGTCTGTGCGACGGACTTCAGCTCGTCATACTTGGTGTGCTCGCCCTTCTTGGTGACTTCAATGTCATAGCCATCCGCAAAGGCGACGGTGCACAGGCTCAGAGCCATGACAAGGCTGAGAACCAGAGCAACGATCTTTTTCATGTTTGGTTCCTCCAAAAGATAGATTTGCAAAACGTGCGCCTCGTTTTTACAGCCGCAAGTATAGCATAGAATTTTTCGCAGTCAATGCTTTTGGCGGAATTGTTTCCAATGTGTAATCATTTGTAGCAGTTTTGTCTCTGCTATATGGACATATTTTCCAACGCAGCCAAGAAGCGGAAAAGGCAGCGGCATATCATAAGCAAATGTAAACCGTACACAATGCACAGTCTCCCCCATGTCATTCCGAAGCAATGGCAAAAAAATAGACGCTCTTGCGAGCGTCTATTTTTATGAATCAGAATGAGATTCTAAATTAGAACTCCTTCTTCTTGCCGATGACGACAGCGCCGCCAGCGACGGACAGCAGGCTCATGCCAACATACATGGCAACACCAGCGTCGAAGGTCTTGGCAGAGTTGACGCCCTTGTTGTCAGTCTTGGTGCCGTTGTCCTTATCGGTGGTCCAGTAGTAAGCCACATCGCCCAGGATCACGCCGTCGGCAACATTGACGAAGCCGGCGTTGACCAGCTGCTTAGCATACTCAGAGCTGTACACATCAGCGGTCTCGGGGGTGCTGTACTGATAGTTGGAGCCGTAGAAGGTGCGGTTGCAGAAGTAGCACTTGTACTCGTTGACATCCTTGACGATCTTGCCATCGGTGGAGGTCTTGTACTCGACGTTCTTCTTCACCAGAACCATCAGGTGGCCAGCGGGAACGACTTCAGCGTCAGCGCCCCAATAGGTGCCGTACTCGCCATCAATGGTGTAATCCTCACCGAACACCAGAGCGCAGTGAGCGAAGATAACATCGTCATACTTGCCGTTCAGGGTGATATAAGCGTGAGAATCATCGGACCAGACGCACTCGCCAGCGTCAGCAGTGCACTTGACCCAATACATGTCATCGTAATCCTTGTAGCAGTTCTTGGGAGCCTTATCGTTCTCATCGCCGCAGCCGACATACTTGTGCTCAGCAACAGCAGTGGACTTCAGAGCGTTGACCTTGGGATCAGTGGAATCGACGCGCAGCAGATAAACGGGCTTGCCGTCCTTCTGATAGGTGACGATGAAGTTCTGGTCATTGTCATAGATGTCATCATCAGCGGTCTCAACGTACCAAGCGTTGTCCTTCTTGCCCTCGTAGTGAGCCAGGACGTTGTCCTTCTGCTCGACGAACTTCAGGTCGTCATACTTGGCGTGCTTGTCATTGCCGAACTTCTCAGTGACTTCCAGATCGTAGCCAGCTGCGAAGGCGACGGTGCACAGGCTCAGAGCCATGACCAGGCTGAGAACCAGAGCAACAATCTTCTTCATGCTTGTTTCCTCCAAAAATTTTTTTGCAAAAACATATCTTTTGTTTTTACAGTTACCAATATACCATAAATTTTCCAGCCGTCAAGGTACTTTTCGCAATTGTTTCCAAAGTGTAACTTTTTTACCGTTTTTTTGTAACTCACCGGTGGACAAAAACTTTTCGCGTCTTCTCATTATTTTCTTGACAAATGGAGGAAAAGTCCCTATACTGATTACATAGGTACGGGGCGGTTGTGGTTGATACGCTCCTTGCTAACCGGAAAAACCGCCATTCGACTCATGGCGGTTTTTCCATTTTTTGTTTTTGATAAAAGGAGACGGACAGGGTTGTCCGCCTCCTTGCTTTTTACGCTTTCTGTTTTTCCGGGAACTGGATTTGAGCCAGAATGACGGCGATAAACATGATGACGCAGCCGATGTACTCCCGGACGCTCATCTGCTGGTGCAGGATAATGGCGCCGGCGATGACGGCGAACACACTCTCCATGCTCAGCAGAATGGTGACCACAGTGGGGTTGGAGTCCTTCTGGGCCAGAATTTGCAGGGTGTAGCCCACGCCGGAAGAGAAAATACCCACATACAGGATGGGCAGTGTGCAGCCCAGAATGGCGTTCCAGTCGGGCACGGCGAAAATAGAGGTGAGAGAGGTCACGTCGCCGGTGCCGTTCATGCCCAGCAGCACGCACACCACCTTGGCGATGGTGGCCCACACCGCCGCCACAAGGAACTGGACACAGCTGAGCTTCATGCCGTCCACTGTGGCGGTGAAGTGGTCGATCACCAGAATGTGGATGGCGAAGCACACGGCGCACACCAGCACCAGCAGGTCGCCGGGCGCCAGCGAGAAATCGCCCTTGATGCACAGCAGGTACAGTGCGATCACCGACAGCCCCACGGCGATCCACGTGGCAAGATTCACCTTCCGCTTGAACAGCAGGCCGAAGACGGGCACCAGCACCACGTACAGGGCGGTAAGGAAGCCCGCCTTACCGGCGTCCGTACCGGCGGCAAGACCCGCCTGCTGGAAGTTGGAGGCGATGGCCAGCGCCGTACCGCAGCAGATACCGCCCAGCAGCAGCTCGCGGCGGTTCTGGCGCTTCTGCATTTTGGTGGGGGTGGGCTTATCCTTGTTGAACGCGCTGAAGATGGCGATGATGACCAACAGCACCACCACCGCGATGTAGGAGCGGGCGGCGTTGAAGGTAAAGGTGTCGATGACGTCGGCGCACAGATCCTGCGCCACGAAGGCCGTGCCCCAGATGAAGGCCGCCAGAATGGGGAACACCACCTGACGAAGTTGATTGTGTTTCATGGGAAGCTTCCTTTCTGTGTGTGGGGGATTGAGAGGAAATATTTCGTAGGGCGGGGTGACCACACCCCGCCGCCGGTGATGCGGCAGATATCGTGCGGCGGCATGTGGTCATGCCGCCCTACGCAAAGGTTTGGAGTTCCAGTGCATTATCGCCGCGGGCGACCGCAAGGGTCGCCCCTACGAATTATTTCCGGTGCTTTTTCTTTACTCCTTCGGCGGGCCGGAGTGCCACTGGAACTTGCGCTCGGTGCCGTGAAGCAGGCGGTCGATATTCTCCCGGTGGCACCAGACCACCAGCACGGAGATGACAAAGGCCAGCGCCGTATACAGCCAGTTATGGCCGTAGAACAGGAACACGGACACCGTCAGGCTGATACCGGCGAAGATGGAGCCCAGGGACACGTACTTGCTCAGCAGCCACAACGCCGCGAACAGGCCCCATGCCACAAGTCCCACTTTCCAGCCCAGCATCCACGCCAGCGTGCCGCCGCAGAGGATGCCCTTGCCGCCCTTGAAGCCGTAGAACGCCGGGAACATGTGACCCAGCTCGCAGCCAATCCCCGCCAGCAGCAGGCCCAGCGTCCAGTCCTGCCGCAAAAACCAGAAGAGATACCCCCCGATGAGGCCCGCCACCACCGTCTTGCCCATGTCCAGCGCGATCACGCCAAGGGCGTATTTCGCGCCGTAGGTGCGGTAGAAGTTGGTCAGACCGGCGTTGCCGCTGCCGTGGGAGCGGACGTCGTCCTTTATAATAAAGTGGGAGATGACCACCGAGCCGTTGAAGCAGCCCAGCAGATACGACACCAGCAGCACCAGCACCACGCAGAATACATTAAAAATAATGTGGCTCATGCGTTCTCGTCCTCTCCCTTCTGGCGGATGGTCATGATAATGGGGGTGCCCTCCAGTCCGAACACGCTGCGGATCTGGTTCTCCAGATACCGGCGGTAGGAGAAGTGGAAGAGCTTCTTATCGTTGCAGAACACCACGAAGTGGGGCGGCTTGATACCCACCTGAGTCATATAGTAGATCTTCAGGCGGCGGCCCTTGTCAGTGGGGGGCTGGACACGGGTCTGGGCGTCGGCCAGCACACTGTTCAGCATGCCGGTGGTGATGCGCATAGAAGCCTGATCGTTGACATAGTTGATCAGCTCAAACAGGCGGCTGACCCGCTGGCCCGTCAGGGCAGAGATGAACACGATGGGCGCGTAGGTCATGAAGCTCAGGTCGCGGCGGATATCCTCCCGCATGCGATCCATGGTCTTGTCGTCCTTCTCTACGGCGTCCCACTTGTTCACCACGATGATGCAGGCCTTGCCCGCCTCGTGAGCCAGACCGGCCACCTTGGTGTCCTGCTCGGTGACGCCGTCGTTGGCGTCGATCATAATAAGGCAGACGTCGCTGCGCTCGATGGCCATGGTGGCCCGCAGGACGCTGTATTTCTCGATATTGTCGTCCACCTTGGACTTTTTCCGCATGCCGGCGGTGTCGATGAAGTTGTATTTGCCCTGGGCGTTCTCGAAATAGCTGTCGATAGCATCGCGGGTGGTGCCCGCCACGTTGCTGACGATGACACGCTGCTCGCCCAGAATGCGGTTGGTCAGGCTGGACTTGCCCACGTTGGGCTTGCCGATGATGGCCACCTGAATCACGTCGGACTCGTCGTCCTCGTCCTCCTCGGTTGGGAAGTACTTCAGGCACTCGTCCAGCAGGTCACCGGTGCCGTGTCCGTGAACGGCGGACACCGCCACCGGGTCGCCTAGGCCAAGATTATAGAACTCGTAAAAATCCGGGTCCACCGTGCCGGTGGCGTCCATTTTGTTGACAGCCAGCACGATGGGCTTTTTGCTGCGCTGCAGCATCCCCGCCACCTCCTGATCGGCGGCGGTCATGCCGGTCTTGATATCGGTGACGAACACGATCACCGTGGCGTTGTCAATGGCGATCTGGGCCTGTTCCCGCATGAAGGACAGGATCTGATTGTCGGTGCTGGGCTCAATGCCGCCGGTGTCCACCAGACGGAACTTGCGGCCCAGCCACTCACTTTCGCCGTAGATGCGGTCGCGGGTGACGCCGGGCGTGTCCTCCACGATGCTCAGGCGCTTGCCGATCAGCTTATTGAACAGCATGGACTTGCCCACATTGGGGCGGCCCACGATGGCGATCAAAGGTTTTGCCATAGTTATCCCTCCTCTTATCCCACGGTGGCTTCCAGCATGGCGTCCAGCAGCGAGCCGCCGTCGTCGTCCACGATCTGGACGGGGCTGCCCAGTTCCTGAGAAAGCCTGTCCACCGTATAGTCATCTAAAAATACCGTTTCGCCGTGGCGCAGCATATGCACCGTCAGCAGCACCCGGCGGCCAGTGACCCGGCCTTGCAGCTGCTTGGCGATGTCCTGCCCCGTCAGCAGCCCCGCCACGTCGATGGTGCGGCCGAAGAAGTCGTTCTCCACGGCCACCACCTCCGCGTCAAGCTTGGGGAAGTACGCTTTGGCGGCGTCCACCAGCGTCTGCATAAAGGGCGCGGCGGCCACGCCGGTGGCGATGGTGAAGGGGCTGGGCGCGGCGTCCGGCTCCTCCAGCTTCATGGCGGACAGGAACTCCTGCTCCAGCGACCGCAGCATGCCCACGCCGTTTTCGATTTGGCGGTAGCCCTCGTAGTAGTCCTCCTCCGGCAGGGGCAGTCCCGCCCGCAGGAACAGCTCGTCGGCGCAGAAGAACCGCCGGGTGCCGTAGCGCCGCAGGTTCTCCTGCCCGTACTCCTCGGCAATGGCGATGATCTCCCGCGCGCATTCGCTGTCCACAGGCCGCAGCTTGGCAAGGCCCTTACGGTACTTGGTGATGCCTACCGGCACCAGCGAGCAGCTGGAAAACTGCCAGTCCGTCAGGTCACGCAGCGTGCGACGCAGAGCGTCGCCGTCGTTCCAGCCGGGGCACACCACGATCTGGCCGTTCATGACGATGCCCGCCTTGCAGAATCGCCGGATGTATTCCAGCGACCGCTCCGCTCCCTTGTTGCCCAGCAGCGTACAGTGGAGCTGCGGCTCCGTGGCGTGGACGGACACGTTGATGGGGCTGATGTGCAGGTCGATGATCCGCTGTGCCTCCCGCTCCGAGAGGTTGGTCAGGGTGGTGTAGTTGCCCAGCAGGAAGCTGAGCCGCTCGTCGTCGTCCTTGATGTACAGGGACGGCCGCATGTTGGGCGGCATCTGATCCACGAAGCAGAACAGGCAGTGGTTGGCGCACTGGTGCATCTCGTCCATCAGATAGGTGTTGAAGTTCAGGCCCAGGTCACGGCCCTCCTCCTTGCGGATGGTGACGGTGCGGGTGTGGCCGTCCTTGCTGAGACGCAACACCGCCACAGGGTCATAGCCATAAAACCGGTAGTCCAGCACGTCCACGATGTGGTGGCCGTTGATCTCCAGCAGCTGCTCCCCCACAGCGATCCCGGCCTTTTCCGCCGGGGAATGGGGGTCGATAGACGTGATGACGGTGCTCATAGTGACGCTCTCCTTGCAAATACGCATACGGATGCATAATAACCATATTATTATACCGTTTTTCCCACCATTACGCAAGATGAAAATGAGGGATATTCTGTTGTTTTCTCAGTATAGCGTGATTTTCGCCAAAAGTAAAACACATGATTTTGATGGTTCTCATCAAAAATTATATGGGAACGACATTATTTTTTCGCTGAAATTTCCTCTTGCATTTTTCTGTCGTTTGTTGTATCATAATCGCGAACACAACTGGATCAATTGTCTTCGGGGCGGGGTGAAATTCCCCACCGGCGGTATAGTCCGCGAGCGAGCCTGACGGCGAGCAGGAACCGGTGCGATTCCGGTACCGACAGTATAGTCTGGATGAGAGAAGGCGTGTACGGCATTTTCGTGATGCTCTTTTTTGATGCGTGCACCTTGGGAGACAACCGTTTCCAAGGGTGTTACACCATTGAAAAGGAGCTTTTTTTCATGACGCAAAAGCAAAAACAAAGAACCCATCATCTGGCCGTGGCAGCCATGCTGACGGCTGTGGCCGCCGTGCTGCAATTCATCGAATTCGCCATTCCGCTGATGCCGGCCTTTATCAAGCTGGACATCTCCGACCTGCCCGCCCTGCTGGGCACCTTCTCTCTGGGCCCTGTATACGGCGTCGCTATTCAGCTGGTGAAGAACCTGCTGCACCTGCCCTTCGGCTCCAGCGCCGGTGTGGGCGAGCTGTCCAACTTCATTCTGGGCGCGATTTTCGTGTTCGCCGCCGGTATGATCTACAAGCGCAGCAAGAGCCGCAAGAGCGCGCTGATCGGCTCGCTGGTGGGGGCGGTGGCCATGGCTCTCATCAGCATCGTGGCCAACTATTTCATCGTCTACCCCGCCTATGTGGTGCTGTACAACCTGCCGCTGGAGGCAATCGTGGGCATGTACGAGGCGATCCTGGGCGGTGTGGCGCACGTACCCACCGGCAACGCCCTGTTCAACTGTCTGCTGGTATTCAACGTACCCTTTACGCTGGTGAAGGGTCTGCTGGATGTGGCGCTGTGCTTTCTGATCTACAAGCCCCTGAGTCCCCTGCTGCACAAGTAAACAGACGTACAACCCCGCTGCACCGATGGGGCAGCGGGGGTTGTTGTAAAACGAAGACTACGGATTGCCACGCCAGTGTGAGCATTGGCGCGCAATGACATAGATAGAAAAAAGCCTGTAGGGGCGGACGACTCTGTCCGCCCCTGCTTTCGCTTTGCGGATAAAAATCAAAAACCGCCACTCTGCCAAGTGACGGTTTTTCCGATATAGAAAAATCTAACGAATGACAGGGATCAAACCGCTCTGCTTGATATCCTTGCTTTTATTATACCCATTTTGCGCCGCTTGTCAAGGGGCAGCACGCTCACATATACCCGTACTTTTTCCGTTTGCCCAGCAGGAACGCCAGCCCTAAGCCGAAGGCGCAGATCTCCGCCGCCACCTCGGCCCACCAGATGCCGTCCAGCTCCCAGATCAGGGGCAGCAGCAGTACCGCCGACAGCTTGAATACGAAGGTGCGCAGGAAGGAAATGATGGCCGACACCACGCCGTCGTTCAGCGCCGTGAAGAAGGACGAGGCGAAAATGTTAAACCCCACCAGCACGAAGGACAATGTGGCGATGCGGAAGGCATGCACCGTCATCCGGCACAGGGTATCGTCATACCCCACGAACAGCCGTGCCATAGGTCCGGCCAGTCCTTGGGCCACGCCCACCATGGCAAGGCCGCCCACGCCCATCAGCAGAATACTTTTCCGCAGCAGGTTCTGCAGCTCGCCCCGGTTGCCCGCGCCGAAATGATAGCTGACGATGGGCGCGCAGCCGATGGCATAGCCGATGAACACGGCGGCGAAGATGAACTCCACGTACATCAGCACGCCGAAAGCCGCCACGCCGTTCTGCCCCGCCAGCCGCAGCAGCTGGAAGTTATACAGCATGCCCACCACCGAGGCGGTCACGTTGCTGACCAGCTCCGACGCGCCGTTGCCGCTGGCCTGCAAGATAGGCCGCAGCTCCAGCTTTGTCTTTGTCAGCTGCAGCAGGCTGCTGTTGGGCCGCAGGAAGTACACCAGCGGCAGCACGCCGCCCACGATCTGGCTGATGCCGGTGGCGATGGCAGCGCCCGCCACGCCCCAGTGGAACACCGCCATGAACAGGGCGTCCAGCGCCATGTTGGTAACGCCCGCCGCCACCGTGACCCACAGGCCCAGCTTGGGCTTTTCCGCCGCGATCAGGAAGCTCTGGAACACGTTTTGCAGCATATACGCCGTGTTGAAGGCCAGCACAATGCGGCCATACAGCACGCAATCCGGCAGCATTTCCGCGTCCGCACCCAGAAAGACGGAGATAGGCTCCATGAACACCACGCCCAGCACGGAGATGATAACGCCGCAGATCAGGGTGGAGACCATCATCATGGTGAAGTATTGGTTGGCACGGCGCTTGTCGCCCTCGCCCATGGTTTTGGCCACCAGTGCGCTGCCGCCGGTGCCGAACATGAAGCCGATACCGCCGAACACCATGATGAAGGGCATCACCAGATTCACGGCGGCGAAGGGGGTCTTGCCCACGAAATTGGACACAAACAGCCCGTCCACCACGCCGTAGATGGAGGTGAACACCATCATGATGATGGACGGCAGCACGAACCGCAGCAGCATTTTATAGGTAAAGTGATCGGATAACTGTATCTTCATGGTTTACTCCTTTTTCTCCCCGATGGCGGTGGACAGCGCCTGCCGCAGCGCGGCGTTGTAGCGGCGGCACAGCGCCAGAAACTGCGCCCGTTCCGCCGCCGTCAGAGTGTCCATGGCCGTTTCCTCCGCCGCCATCACCCGGTCGACGGTGCGCGCCATCAGCGTCTCCCCCGCCGCCGTCAGGGTCAGGTACTTGCTGCGGCGGTCACGGCCTTCCGTCAATTGCAGATAGCCCTCCCCCGCCAGCTTTTTCAGGGCCGAGTGTACCGTCTGCTTGGGCTGGTACACGGCGGCGCACACGTCGCTCTGGGTCATGGGGCGGCCGGACTCCCGCAGGGCGTACAGCACCCAGAAGGCGCAGTCCGACAGTCCGCACTGCCGGGCCACCGCCCGATACAGGTCATCCTGCTCCTTGTAGGCATCGTTATACGCGGCCAAAGCTTCACGGCGTTCCATGGCATGTCCTCCTGTCCGTCCGAAATCAGACTTTTCGTAGTATAGTCCGATTTCAGACATTTGTCAAGCGCATTTTTCCTTTTTCTGAGAAAGGCCGCAAAAACGGGGACTGGATTTTTCACCGGCGGCGCGATATAATAGCGCTAACAATGGCAAGGAGGACGATCATATGAAAGCATTGCTGATCAACGGCAGCCCCCACGAGAAGGGCTGCACCTATACGGCGCTGGAGGAGCTGGCCAAAACGCTGGAGGCCGAGGGCATCGAAACGGAGATCGTGCAGGCAGGCCACACGGCTCACAGCTGCAACGCCTGCGCGTCCTGCAAGAAAACCTTCCGCTGCGTATACGACGATCTGGTGAACGAGACGGCTCCCAAGCTGGCCGAGGCGGACGCGCTGGTGATCGGCGCGCCGGTGTACTTCGCGTCCCCGGCAGGCGGCGCCATCGCCTTTATGGATCGGCTGTTTTACAGCACGCCCCACATCAACAAGACCATGAAGGTGGGCGCGGCGGTGGTGTCCTGCCGCCGTGGCGGCAACACTGCCTCCTTCGACGTGCTGAACAAGTACTTCACCATCACCGGAATGCCCATCGCCAGCAGCCAGTACTGGAACATGGTGTACGGCAACACCCCGGAGGAGGTGCGCAAGGACGGAGAGGGGCTGCAAACCATGCGGACGCTGGGCCGCAACATGGCCTTTCTGATGAAGAGCATTCAGCTGGGCCGGGAGCAGTTCGGCATTCCGGAGAAGGAGCCTACCATCGTCACCAGTTTTCATCATGAGTAAGCGCAAAACGCTTGAGCTTGTCGAGAAATGCATTTCTGTCATTCCGAACCAAAGCCTCCCTCTGTGAGGGAGGTGGCGCGAAGCGCCGGAGGGAGAGAATTAAAATCTCAGATTCTCTCCCCCAGTCTCGCTTGCGCTCGCCAGCCCCCTCACAGAGGGGGCCAAGCACGGATTGTCACGCCAGTGTGAGCAAAAAGAGAGCGCCCCGCGGGCGCTCTCTTTTTGCGTTGTTTTCTTATTTGACCCGTGTCAGCTTGTCGTTGCACTTCTGCAAGAAACGGGCATTGTCGATGACGGCGCGGGTATGAGTGCCCTCGCCGATCAGGCCCTCCTCATCGCTGGCGGTCACCTTGAAGGTGATCATCTTGCCGTTGGTGCTGACGCCGGTGACTTCGGCGGTGGCGGATACCTTCATGCCCACAGGAGTGGGAGCCAGATGGCTGGAGCTGATCTCCACGCCCACGGTGCCCTTACCCTCCGGCAGCTCCGGCTGGACGCACTGCATGGCGGCGTTCTCCATCAGGCCCATCATAAAGGGGGTACCGAACACCTCCAGCCCGCCGGAGCCAACGGCCTTGGCGGTCATGTCGGGGGTGACGGTCTTTTCCATAGTATAGGTCATGCCGATCTCGATCATTGAAAATACCTCCATCAAATTCCTAGTCTCGTCCAAAGGTCATTATAGAACTTCAGCGTCTCCTGGGGCAGATTGATGTACAGCTCACAGCGCTCCAGCACCTCGGGCGGGGCGGCCATGATGTTGTAGATCTCCTCGTCCAGCGGCTCCTCGTACTCGGCCTCATAGTAGGCGGGGTACTCCGCCAGCGCCTCAGTGTTGGGGGACGCGTACCAGATGTAGTCCATGTTGGCAAGGTTGGACTCGGTGGACGCGATGAAGTTGATCCACTCCATGGCTTCTTCTCTGTGCTGGCTGGATTTCAGCACGCACATGGCGTCCACAAACCAGTTGCTGCCCTCGTCGGGCACCACAAAGGCCAGATCCTCGTTATTCTCCAGCATGGTCAGATAGTCGCCGGCGTAGTACATGGCGATGGCGGCGTTGCCGCCCTCCATCTTGCCGAAGATCTCGTCCATGACGAAGGCCTGATACACGCCCTTGTTCTTGGCATCGTAGATCAGCTGGAAGGCTTCCTCCAGCTGGGCCTCGTCGGTGGTATTGATGTCGTAGCCCAGATAGCACAGGGCGACCATCAGGGCGTCGCGGGAGTTGTTGATCATCAGCACCTGCCCGGCGTACTTCTCGTCGAACATGGCGCCCCAGCTGGTGATGGGCTCGTCCACCATGGTGGTGTTGTAGATGATGCCCACGGTGCCCCAGGTGTAGGGAACGGTGTACTTATTCTCCGGGTCGAAGCTGAGGGACTTGTACTGATCGTCGATCAGGTCATAGTTGGGGATGGCGCTGTAGTCCAGCTCTGCCAGCATGTCCTCCTCAATGAGCCGTCCGATCATGTAGTCGGAGGGCACGATCACGTCGAAGTCCGCGCCGCCCATCTTGATGAGGGAGTAGAGAGCCTCGTTGCTCTCGGCAGTCTGGTAGTTGACGCGGATGCCGGTCTTTTCCTCGAACTCCGTGATAAGATTCTCGTCAATATACTCGCCCCAGGAGCAGACGTTCACCACCCGGTCAGACCGGGCGGCACTGCCGGTGAAGATCAGCACGGCCACCAGCACACAGGCCAGCACGCCCGCCGTGACCTTCTTCCACACGCCGTTATCACGCCGCCTGGGAGCGGGCGCGTTGGCCGCCGCGCCCTCGCGGTGATGGTGATGGGCGTGGTGCTGGACGTGGTTTTCCCGGATGTTGATGATAGCCAGCAGCAATATCACCGTCACGAACAGCAGCGTGGAGATGGCGTTGATCTCCGGGCTGACACGCTTCTTGGTCATGCCGTAGATGGTCATGGCCAGCGTGGAGGCGCTGGTGCCGGCGGTAAAGTAGCTGATGATGAAGTCGTCGATGGACATGGTGAAAGCCGTCAGCGCGCCGGACACGATGCCGGGCTTGATCTCCGGAATGATGACCTTCCAGAAGGCCTGCATCCAGGTGCAGCCCAGATCCTGGGCCGCGTCCACCAGATTGCGGTCCATCTGCCGCAGCTTGGGGCCGACGGACAGGATGACGTAGGGGATGTTGAAGCAGATGTGGGCGATCAGCAGCGTGCCGAAGCCCATGGTCAGCCGCTCCGGCAGGACGATGGCGCTTTGCAGGCCGTTGAACCACCCGGCAAACGCGCCCCAGCCGTTGAAGAACACCACGAACAGCAGGCACAGGCTGACGCCGGTGACGATATCGGCGTTCATCATGGGGATGTTGTTGACGGCCATGAGGCTATTCCGTGCCTTGCGGCGCATGCCGTAAAAGCCGATGGCGGCAAAGGTGCCCGCGATGGTGGCGATGACCGTGGCCAGCAGGGACACCAGCAGCGTGATATACACGCTGTGCATGATCAGCCGGTTCTGGAACAGCTGCTGATACCAATGGAGGGAGAAGCCCTTCCACACGCTGGAGCTGTTTCCGGCGTTGAAGGAAAATACGATCAGGATGATGATGGGCGCGTACAGGAACAGGCCCGTCAGGATCATCAGCAGGCGGTCGCCTACGGAGTTTGCCCGTCTCTGTCTCATAGCATCACCGCCTGTTCTTCACCCTCGCCGAAGCGGTTCATCACCAGCATGCAGATGACCACGATGATCATCATCACCAGCGAGATAGCCGCGCCCAGCTGGGGGTTATACGCGCCGCCCAGAAACTGCCGCTCGATCAGGTCGCCCAGCAGCAGCTCCGTGCCGCCGCCCAGCATGCGGCTGATGGCGAAGGTAGACACCGAGGGGACGAACACCATGGTGATGCCGGACAGCACGCCCGGCAGGCTCAGGGGCAGAATCACCTTGCGGAACACGGTGACGTTGTTGGCGCCCAGATCGCGGGCCGCCTCCAGAAGCGAATAATCCAGCTTCACGATGACGGAATAGATGGGCAGGATCATAAAGGGCAGGTAGTTATACACCATGCCCAGCACCACCGCGCCCTGGGTGTTCATCATGGAGAAGTACTCCAGATTACTGCCGGTGATGCTGTTATACAGTGCGATGATGCCCAGCTTCTGGAACAGCTGGTTCAAAAGGCCGTTGTTCTCCAGAATGGTCATCCACGAGTAGGTGCGCAGCAGGAAGTTCATCCACATGGGCAGCATGATCAGCACCATGGCGATCTTCTGGAAGGACGCACCCTCGCGGCTGAGAAAATAGGACACGGGATAGCCGATCAGCAGGCAGATTGCCGTGGCGATGATGGCCAGCTTGAAGGAGCGGCCGAACACCGCCGCGTAGCCGCCCATCTGGACAAAGTTGTCCAGCGTCGCGCCGCCGTCGGCGTTGGAGAAGGCGTATACCACCATAATAAGGATGGGAGCCACCACGAAAATGGCCATCCACACCACATAAGGCACGGCGAAACGGGAGAGCTTATTCTTCATCCTCGCTCTCCTCCTCTTCCAGCTTTGCGCTGGCGTCCGCCAATTCCTCGTACTCCTCGGAGTAGGAGGAGTAATCACCGAACATACCGGAGTATTCGCTCTTCTTCATGATGTGGAAGCCCTCCGGGTCGATCTTCACGCCGATCCGGGCGCCCACCGGCGAATGGTCGGTGGTCTGGATCAGCCATTTGAAGCCGCGGAAGTCCACGATAATATCGTACTGCATCCCCTTGAAGGTCACGTTGGTGACAGTGCCCACCAGCTGGCCCTGCTCCACGGGCACGATGTCGATGTCCTCCGGCCGGATGACCACGTCCACCGGCTCATTTTCGGCAAAGCCGCCGTCCACGCAGGGGAACTCCTTGCCGTACATCTTCACCACGTTGTCCCGCACCATGGTGCCGTTGAGGATGTTGCTTTCGCCGATAAAGTCCGCCACAAAGGCGTTTTTCGGCTCGTTATATATATCTTCCGGCGTTCCGATCTGCTGGATGCGGCCCTTGTCCATCACCACCACGGTGTCGGACATGGTCAGGGCTTCCTCCTGATCGTGGGTCACGTAGATAAACGTGATGCCCATCTGCTGCTGGATACGCTTCAGCTCGTTCTGCATATCCTTCCGCAGCCGGAGATCCAGCGCGCCCAGCGGCTCGTCCAGCAGCAGCACCTTGGGACGGTTCACCAGCGCACGGGCAATGGCCACACGCTGCTGCTGTCCGCCGGAAAGCTGGTCAACGCGGCGCTGCTCAAAGCCCTTCAGGCTGACCACCTCCAGCATTTCCGTCACACGCTGCTCCACCTCGTCCTGCGGCACCTTGGCGATGCGCAGGCCGAAGGCGATGTTCTCGAATACGTCCAGATGGGGAAACAGGGCGTATTTCTGGAACACGGTGTTGATCTGCCGCTTATGCGGCGGAACGTCATTGATCCTCACACCGTCAAAGGTCACATCACCGGAAGTGGGCGTGGTAAACCCACCGATGATGCGCAGCGTCGTGGTTTTGCCACAGCCGCTGGGTCCAAGCAGTGTGAGGAATTCGGAATCGTTGATGTAAAGATTGATGTTGTCGAGAACCAGCTCGTCGTCAAACGCCATGCAGAGATCCCGCAGGCGAATCAACTCTTTGGACATTTATCCTCCCCCGTTCATAAAGAAATTTTCGCCTCTTCTCTCTGTATTCACCGAGGGCCGGAACCGGCCTGTATGTCTCTTTGAAATTTGGCAAGTACACTATATAGAAAAAGGGGAGAAATGTCAATAAGAATCGAAAAAAGTTCCGGGAGAAAGCGCGATAGCGGCGGTCTTCCGCTGCGCTTTCCCCCGGAAATGGGTACAAGTGTGGGTTATTTCCCCTCAATATCCGCGTTGGCGTCGATGGCGGACTGCCGCTGTTCGGCCTCGCGCTGCTGCTGGGCGGCGTTTGCCGCACGGTTGGCGGCGCGGTTGGCGTTCTTCTCCGCCGTGCGGCGGCGGTTCACCGCCAGAAAGCCCCGGGCGATCAGCCATGCATTGAAGATCACCACAACGCCGATCCCCACCCAGCCGGGGGTACGGATGGCATAGAAGTCCTGAATGGTGAAGTGGCCCGCACCCATGCCTACGAAGTACAGCGCCACGCCGCCCGCCGCGCAGACGATGCACAGCACCAGATCCATCACGGCGCGGACATGGTGCTCCCGCCGCCGGGCGAAGTAAAACAGCAGCAGCATCAGCGCCGCCAGAAACAGACCCGGCGACTGGGTGCAGAGGATATAGCCAAGGGTTTTGTCCATGGTGATACTGTCCTTTCTTTATTATAAGGGGAGTTTCGTCCCTACGGGGACATGGAAGATCAAATAGGAAAACCGCCACTCGGCCAAGTGACGGTTTTTTTAACCTAAACAAACTGGGCTAAAACCGCTTCGCGGTAATATCTTTGCCTTTATTATATCTATTTCGCTTCGCTTGTCAAGGGCTTCTTAATTTCGCATGGGACAGGCGCAAATCCGCCGCCCCATCAACTTTAACTTGAAAAATACACACTTTTCTGATACACTATCCTAGTTAAAGTATGCCAATGTAAAATGAGGTGGACTATTTGTACTTAAAAGCGCTTGAAATTCAGGGCTTCAAATCATTTCCCGATAAGACCGTTCTGAATTTCGGAGAGGATATCACCGCCATCGTAGGCCCCAACGGCTCCGGCAAGTCCAATATCTCCGACGCCATCCGTTGGGTCATGGGCGAGCAGAACAGCCGCCAGCTCCGCGGCGCCAAGATGGAGGACGTGATCTTCGGCGGCACGGAGAAGCGCAGCCAGATGGGCTTTGCGCAGGTGACGCTGGTCATTGACAACACCGAGCATATCTTCCCCCGTGACGAGGCGGAGGTGGCCGTTACCCGCCGGTACTACCGCAGCGGCGAATCGGAATATTACATCAACAAGCAGTCGGTGCGGCTGAAGGACGTGAACGAGCTGTTCATGGACACCGGCATGGGCCGGGAGGGCTACTCCATCATTGGACAGGGCAAGATCGACGAGATCCTGTCCGTCAAATCCGGCGAGCGCCGGGAGGTGTTCGAGGAGGCGGCGGGCATCAGCAAGTACCGCCACCGCAAGGAGGAGGCCGAGCGGAAGCTGGAGCGCACACAGGAGAATCTGGTGCGCATCAACGACAAGATCGCGGAGCTGGAATTGCAGGTAGAGCCGCTGCGCAAGCAGGCGGAGGTGGCCAAAAAGTATCTGGTGCTGCGGGATGAGCTGCGGGTGCTGGAGATCAGCGTGTGGCTGGAACAGCTGCAGGACTTGAAAACCGCCAAATTCAAATTGCAGACCGACGTAGAGAGCGCCCGTGCCGACAAGGAGCGGGCAGAAGCGGCGCTGGAAGCCGCCTACGCCGCCGCCGAGGAACTGAGCGAGCAGGTGCGGCGCAATGATCTGGAGGCGGAGACGCTCCGGGGACAGGTGAGCCAGCTGGAAGCCGCCGGCGGCGAGCATGACAGCGCCATTGCCGTGCTGCACACCTCGGTGGAGCACAATAATGAGAGCATCGCACGCATTCAGCGGGAGATGGAGGACACGGAGAACCGGGCGGGCAGCCTGCAATCCCGAAGCTGATGGACTTCATCGGCGATGCCGCGATTGCCGCCCACAACGCCG
>OLSQ01001148.1_pt1 | contig 22786 bp, 20 predicted proteins | sample 1672561 | NCBI WGS metagenome assembly OLSQ01 (sample SAMEA3136699, study PRJEB25190) | human gut metagenome | biome: human gut; feature: human-associated habitat; material: faeces | place: Austria | collected 2013
CCATACACATCCAGTTCCGGCAATACCCCCGTAATGTAATTCAAGAGTATCCGGTTGCTCCCTATAATATAGAAATCTTCCGGCCGGAAATCATCGCTGTAATTGTATAAAATATAGGAAATACGGTGCATGGCGACGGTTGTCTTTCCCGAACCGGCTCCCGCCAGGATCAAAAGCGGTCCTTCCGTTGTCATGACCGCCTGCTTCTGTTGTTCATTCAGTGTATCAAGTAAACTCATTTGCCTCTCCGTTCTGTTCTTGTTTTATTCATTGCAGTACATATGTGGGTATTATAACATACAATATGTAAAAACAGAACATACATTCTTGCTCTTTTTATAAAAATTTAATTGGAAAAAACTTGTCATCTAGTTTTTGATACTATATAATGTGTTTTGAGGTGATTTTTGTGGGAAATGATTTAAAAGACTTTCTTGCACAGTTGCAGGAAAAGCTCAAATCGATTGATTATGTCAAAACCGAAGACATTCCAAATATCGGATTATATATGGATCAGGTTACAACTTTTATGGACGAACAGTTAGAAGCATGCAAACGCTATGACGATGACAAGATTCTGACCAAGACCATGATCAACAATTATGCAAAGAATAATCTGTTACCTGCTCCAGAAAAGAAAAAGTACTCCAAGGAGCATGTACTGACTTTGCTTTTCATCTACTATTTTAAGAATCTTCTTAGCATCAGTGACATTCAGGCTTTACTGAATCCAATCACAGACAGCTACTTTGGAAACAAAGATGATTTTAATATGGAAGATGTATATAATGAAGTTTTTCATCTGGAAAAAGAAGAATCCGGGAAGTTATTGAAAGATCTGGGGAAAAAATATTTTATTGCCCAGCATACCTTTGAACAGTTTCCGGAAGAGGACCGCAGTTTTCTTCAGAAATTCAGTTTCATCTGTCTTCTCAGTTATGATGTCTATATCAAGAAAATGGTAATTGAAAGTATGATTGATGAACTGCATCAAACAGAGACTTCCAAAAAGGATACTTCATCCAAATCCGAAAAAAAGAAAGATTCATCTAAATAGTAAATAATAAAAGACAGCCTGATTTTTCATCGTCAGACTGTCTTTTTCTTGCACTACACTTCTTTTTTCTCTTCTTTCAAACGGTTAAATACCATATCGTAACCATCGTTTCCATAGTTCAGAGAACGGTTCACACGACTGATTGTCGCAGTCGAAGCACCTGTCTTCTCCGCAATATCCAGATACGTTCTCTGATCTCTCAGCATGCCCGCAACTTCAAAGCGCTGGGACAAAGACAACAATTCATTCACCGTGCATACATCCTCGAAAAAAGTATAGCACTCTTCTTTATTTTTAAGACATAATATTGCATCAAACAAGTGATCAACAGCTTCTGTTCTAATTTTCTTGCTCATTGCATTTCCTCTCTTCTTCGTTTTCTTTTAACTATTCAGCCCACACATATATCAAAACAGTCAGAATAGCTTCCCTGTTTTTGTATTTTAACATATTAAAGTTTTAAAGTAAACAGATTTCTTGCACAATTATCCCATTATGTTATAATGAAATTCGATAACACATTTTATCGTAATAAAGTAGTAGATTGGAGATACAAAATGCGTAAAGTAGGTTACTTTTTTTCCGGTTTTTTACCGATTCTTGTCGCAACTGCCATACAGTTGCTTGCCACATTCTTTCTGATGGGAATCGCTATGGTTTCTCTTCTTATTACCAAGGGTTCGTTTTCCGTGGATATCCTGCTTAATATGTTTACCGACAGCTACTTCAGTACAGGTATCATGGTCATCTACTCCATCACCTGTATTGTACTGTTTGGACTATATTACTATCACGCCTGTGGAGGCGAATACCTGCCGAAACCATCCAAGACATTTGATATTTTACAGATTCTCGGAATAGTTGTACTGATTCCCGGCGCACAGTTTGCGTGCAGCTATCTTATTGGAATCATTTCCGCAATTTTTCCGAAATGGTTAGAACAATACAAAAGTCTGATTGAATCTGCTGGACTTACTTCTGACATTACACTTGCAATGTTATGTTATTCTGTCATTTTGGCACCAATCTGCGAAGAATTGATTTTCCGTGGTGTTACCATGCGACTTGCCCGCAGAGCATTGCCTTTCTGGCTTGCCAACATTTTTCAGGCAGTGCTGTTTGGTATGTTCCATATGAACTGGATCCAGGGCATCTACGCTTTTGCCCTCGGCCTTCTTCTTGGTTATGTATGTGAAAAGGGAGGAAGCATTTACTACTCTCTCCTCATGCACATCCTGTTTAATTTCTGGGGAACCGTTCTCGAACAGCTTCTCGGCAACTTTGGTTCAACAATATTTACCGCGTTGCTTATGCTGCTGATCATGATTGTATCACTCACCCTTGGACTCGTTCTCTTCTCCATCGGTGGCAAAAACAAAGCTGCCAGAATCAAGGCAAAACAATTTGCCAGCATTCCGACAGCCCAGTAATATCGAACTTTTTTAATTCTTACCGTCCCGGTTCTTTCGGATGGTAAGAATTATTTTATATTCATAATAAATCGTCACGAGCAAAAGCAGACCTATGATAATAAGGCTGTACGCATCCTGCATCTGTCTTCCGATCACATCTGCGACACATGGAATCATCAGCCCCACTACAAAAATCACTTTGACCAGACGAAGCATACGAAGCGAATAGATCCGGATTTTTCCCACACACATCTGCACCGGAATACGGTTGATTCTCTCCGGATGATTGCTCAGAATCGTCAGTCCTGCATATACCAGCACCAGTCCTACAATGTTACAAATATATTTATATGGTGCTACATGATAGGTGATTCCATAGAATACCTGCAATCCAATATACAAAATGCCAAGCAAAATTCCCACAGCCTCTGCTAATATTGCCGGCACAGTCAAATCTTCTTTTTTCATTTTCTTTCCATCGCCTTTCTATATCCTTCTGAGAACTTCTACTGTATTTTTCTAAATAGAAACAATCCAAAATCTCATGCAATTCATCCTAACACATTTCCAAAAGAAACGCACCTGTTTTAACAATTTTTCTGTTCGGAATTATTGAAATCTAATATGTGTGTGTTATAATGAAATGCGGATTAGAATACGAACCAAAATAAAAGGAGATAACATGAAAGAACTGATTTTACCAAAAGATTATAAATCCGAATTAAATCTTCACGATACACAGCTCGCAATCAAGACCGTCAAAGACTTCTTTCAGGCCCTGCTCGCACAGAGACTGAATCTTACCCGCGTATCTGCACCGCTTTTCGTAGATCCGGCAACCGGTCTTAACGATAACTTAAACGGTTACGAGCGCCCTGTTACTTTCGGAATCAAGGAGCAGGATGACAAATCCGCAGAAGTTGTTCACTCTCTTGCAAAATGGAAACGTTACGCTTTAGAGAAATACGGATTCGGCTTAAACGAAGGAATCTACACAGATATGAACGCCATCCGTCGCGACGAAGATACCGACAATATCCACTCTATCTTCGTAGATCAGTGGGATTGGGAAAAGATCATCAGCAAAGAAGATCGTAACATTGACTACTTAAAAGAAACTGTACGTACCGTATACAAATGTCTCCGCAAGACTGAGCAGTATATGGCCATCCAGTACGATTACATTGATTTGACTCTTCCAAAGGACATTTTCTTTATTACATCCCAGGAATTGGAAGATATGTTCCCTGACAACACACCAAAGGAACGCGAATACTACATTACCAAAGCCAAAGGCGCTGTATGTGTTATGCAGATCGGAGATACATTAGCTTCCGGCGAACCACACGACGGACGTGCCCCGGACTACGATGACTGGGCATTGAACGCTGACATTTTAGTATACTATCCGGTACTTGATATTGCATTGGAACTTTCTTCCATGGGTATCCGTGTAGACAAGAAAGCGCTTCTCTCCCAGTTAGACAAAGCCGGCTGTCCGGAACGCAAGGATCTTCCTTTCCAGAAAGCCATCATCGAGGAGAAGCTTCCTTACACCATCGGTGGAGGAATCGGTCAGTCCCGTATCTGTATGTTCTTCCTGCGCAAAGCGCACATCGGTGAAGTGCAGAGTTCTCTCTGGCCGGAAGAAGCGATCGCAGCATGCGAAAAACATGGTATTCAGTTACTGTAATTACATAAACCGACCAAATAAAAAGCTGGCGCACAGATTTCTGTGTACCAGCTTTTTTGTTTTAGTAACTATTCTAACGTCTCCAATTCACTCTTCCAAAGTGTTGCGCACGCATCACTTGGCATACGAAGATCTCCTCTCGGTGATACCGCAACCGAACCGACTTTCGGGCCATCCGGCAGACAGGATCTCTTGAACTGCTGTGCAAAGAAACGGTGATAAAATGTTTTCAGCCATTTCAGAATGAAATCATCGTCATAGGTTCCTGCAAATGCAATACGCGCAAGACGGTAAATCTTTGCCGGGGTAAATCCAAGGCGTAGCATATGGTACAGGAAAAAGTCATGCAATTCGTACGGTCCTACCAGATCCTCTGTCTTCTGGGAAATCTTTCCATCCTCCGGTGGAAGGAGTTCCGGTGATACCGGTGTATCCAGTACATCCAGCAATGTCTTCTCCAGTTCCGCATCCTGACAGGTGTCTGCATAATACTGTACAAGATGCCGCACAAGCGTCTTCGGAACGGACGCATTCACCGCATACATGGACATGTGATCTCCGTTGTAGGTTGCCCATCCAAGTGCAAGTTCCGACAAATCTCCGGTCCCAATTACCAATGCATTGTTTTTATTTGCAATATCCATCAAAATCTGTGTGCGCTCTCTTGCCTGCGAATTTTCATATGTCACATCATGTACGGCAGGATCCTGTCCAATATCAGAAAAATGTACATTTACCGCATTTTTAATATCGACTTCAACAAACGTTGCTCCAAGACATTCGATCAGTTTTACAGCGTTGTCATATGTCCGGTCGGTCGTTCCGAATCCCGGCATGGTAACAGCAATGATTCCCTTGCGGTCTTTGCCTGATAAATCAAAGGCACGCGCTGTCACAAGAAGCGCCAGCGTGGAATCAAGTCCACCCGAAATACCGACTACCGCATTGGCATTCGTATGTTCCAAACGCTTTTTTAATCCCATCGCCTGAATCATAAGGATCTCATCGCATCGTTTATCTCTCGTATTCTTATCACCCGGAACAAACGGTGCCGGATCTACAAAACGTGTCAGCTTTGTTTCTTCCATTTTCAATGAAAACGCGATGTCCGTGTGCGTATCCTCCGTTTCAAACGTTGTCATTCTCCGGCGTTCTTCGGTAAGTTTCTCCACATCAATCTCCGAATAGATCACACCATAGGTAAAACGCTTCGATTCCGCGAGAATATGACCATTTTCCGCAATGATATTATGTCCGGAGAAAACGAGATCCTGTGTGGATTCTCCCTCTCCCGCAGAAGCATAGATATAGGCAGCCAACAGCCGGGCAGCCTGACCGGCCACAAGTTCTCTGCGGTAGCTGTCCTTACCGGTAATTTCGTTTGATGCTGACAGATTGACGATGACCGTTGCCCCGGCCAAAGCATGTCCGATACTCGGCGGGTTCGGTGTCCATAAATCTTCACAAAGTTCCACACCAATGCGGAGTCTGCGCATATTGTCACAGGTAAACAACAGATCTCTGTCTACCGGAACAACGCTGCCATCCGAAAGTGTCACTTCGGTGCAAAGTTCCGCACCCGGGGTAAAATGCCGCCGCTCATAAAACTCATTATAATTTGGAAGAAAGCTCTTTGGCACCATGCCAAGTACTTCTCCTCCCGAAATCACAGCTGCCATATTATAAAGCTTTCCATTGATTTCATAAGGAAGTCCGACGAAAAAGATTCCATCTATTGCGACACTGCACTCTGCGATCTGCAATAACTCTTCTTCTGCTCCCTGTAATAATTTCTCCTGTAAGAACAAATCCTGACAGGTATATCCGGTAATGCAAAGTTCTGGAAATACTACGATTTTTGCACCTTCCTTTGCACACTCTTCCATATAACTGCGAATCAGCTTTCCGTTATATGCCGTATCTGCCACCTTAATCTTCGGGGTAACTGCTGCAACTTTTACAAATCCCTGTTTCACGCTCTCAGCTCCTTTAACTCATCGATATCAAAATTGTATGCCTTATTGCAAAACTGACATTTTACTTCAATGCTCTCTCCATCGTTGATAATGGAATCCATATCTTTTTTACTGATGGTAGACAATGCTCTTGCCACACGCTCCTTGGAACAGTCACATACAAATGCTGCCGGAATCTCATCTGTAATTGTAAGATCAAAATCACCAAGAATCTCTTTTAAAATATCTTCCGGTGTCATGCCACGCTCTAACATCATGGTGACAGAATCGATCTCTGCGATACGCTTCTCCAACTTATCAATAATCTCATCACTTGTAAAAGGCATCAACTGGATAATAAATCCTCCTGCCTGTTTTACGGTATTGTCTTTGTTCATCAATACGCCAAGTCCCACAGCCGACGGAATCTGCTCAGAAGTAGCAAAGTAATAGGTCAGATCCTCTGCAATCTCTCCTGTCTGTAACTGGCACTGTCCCACATAAGGCTCCTTCAGTCCCATATCCTTTATGACACTTAAAATACCAAGATCAAGTGCTCCTCCTACGTTCAGATGTCCCTCTGCATTTGGCGGAAGCTCTACCACCGGATTGCTTGCGAATCCTTTTACATTTCCATGGGAATCAGCGGTAACCGTAAGTCCCTTCGCCAGTCCGCTGCACTGAATCTGTAACGTAAGCAGATCCTTCTCTCCCTTGAGCATCACGCCCATCATCGCTGCTCCGGAAAGCAGCCGGCCGAGTGCTGCCGTCATGATCGGTGATGTGTTGTGATCCTTTCGTGCGGTCTCTACAAGTTCTCTTGAAGTGATGGCAAACGCACGGATGCTTGCATCCGCTGCTGTTGCACGTACAATATAATCTGACATTGTCTATCTCCTTTTCTTTTACTTATTCTTTTCTTCCGATAAAAACAGCTCTCTCACTTTCGGCATGTGCCAGATTTTCGCTGTAATCATCATATATGGTTTCACAGACAAAGCCCGCTTTTTCTAACATGTTCTTTATCTGTTGCAAATCATAGTTTCTCTGGTAATGTGTCTCCGCAAACCTCCGGTACAGCCCATCCTCTTCCGGTATAAAAAGCGTAAGATCATACTCGTTGATACGCTCCTCTTCGTCATAATAATTCTCCCAGATAAAGCTTCCATCCTCACGGCTTTCTGCAAAAGTATTCTCTCCGAGCAGCTGCGTGTATTTATAGTCTGTGTTCATATCAAAAAGAAATCCCCCGCCGGTCTCAAGATGTTCATATACCCGGACAAAGGCTTCCTGCAGTTCCTCTTCGTCCAGAACATAATTGATGCAGTCACAGGCACTGTATACCGCCCGGACACATCCATCCAGATCCAGCTCCTGCATCTCCTGCAGCAAATACAGGATTTCTTCTTCTCCAGTCTGCGCCAACGCGATCTGAAGCATCTCTGCCGAACTGTCCACGCCGGTCATATCGTATCCGGCTTTTGCCATAAGGCGCGTCAGTTTTCCAGTCCCGCATCCCAGATCGAGCACCGGACCGTCCTCAATTCCGTATTTTTTTAATATTCTGCATAGAAATGCACACCACTGTTCATATGGAACATTGTCCATGAACAGATCGTACACCTGCGCAAAACTTGTATAAGCATCCATATGCTACCTCCATCGTGTTTGCTTACCTAATACTATCAATTTATCTGCATAAAAGCAAGGTTGATTATTCATCCAGAAACCTTTATACTCTAGGTATGTAATATCCAAAGGAGTTTTATTGATGACCGACAATTACGAACATTATATCACACGAAATATCAAAGCCTTTTATAAAAGACGGCTTTTTTCTCCCATTATATATCTGCTTTTGCTTGCGATCTTATGGCTGGTGTTCCCGCTCGGGGACATGCTCCGTCCACACACACTGAAAGCGGATGAAACACTACAGAATTCGTATCAGGATAAGAACCGCTATGTGCGCACAGCCTTTTATGATCTGCGCTTTACCGGCTATACCAGCGAATCACATGGTCAGACACGCGGTTACTTTTATTATACCATTCGGGACAAGCAGTGCGAAATCGTTCTGCTCAGCCCGAATACCTGTGAGGAAGGTCTCCCAGCGATTGATTCTCTCCATGTCACCGGACGTATCGTACAGGGACAGGAAACGTATCAGACGCTTCTTTCCAATCTGTCCGATGATTTAGACTGGACATCCAACGGTATCAGCAGCCAGCTGAATGCTTACTACTTCAGCGAACCGGCCTATCATCGCTATGTCACGACCTTTTTGTTCATTGTCTACTTCGGAACAATGATCTATTCTGCGCTGTATCTGCTGACCTGCCTGCTTTTCATCCGGTTCCCGGTATTGTCACCGCCATGCCAGAACCTGATTATTTTCGGACATCCGTCCCAGATGCTTGCAGAAGCGGAAGAAGAACTTGCCACCCTGCCACAGCTTGCAACGGAGGACATGTTTATCACAGAACATTATTTTATTATGACATCGCCTTACGGCAATGCCATCATTCCGATTCATGAAATTTTGTGGATTTACAAATATTCCACGCTCCACAAATTTCTATGGTATCATTTTAATATTTCTTATACGATGCATATTATCGGAAACAAGCATCTGTATGTCCATTGTCCAAAGAATACCAAATCCGATATCGATGGAATCATGGATTACCTGGCCGAAGCCAATCATAATATTCTCGTGGGATTCAGCGAAGAAAATCGCTTAAAAGTTGAGGCGGTACAGGGCAAACCTCTTCATATTGAAAAGTTCTATGCCCTGCTCCGCCGGAAAGTCTGACTGTTAGATCATTACCAGATATACAGCAGCCATTGAAATGACAATCTGAATAATTGCAAAGCGGAATACGACCTGTGCGTTGGACCAGCCGCTTTTCTTACGAACGTGATCATGAATTGGAGTGGTCACGTTCTTTAATATATGAATCTTTAAGAAACGAAGCAGCGAAACCTTGATCAGACCAAGTCCTCCATCTACGATCAGAACGGCTGCAACGAGTAAGTACATAAGCGGACTGTGCATCTTTAACACTGCGATCGCAATAAAAATTCCCATCGCACGCGAACCTGCATCTCCCATAAGAAGCTTGCTTGGTGTAGCATTGTACCACAGATATCCTAACAGACATACACAGAATAACAAAATGCAGTAATTGAAACCATCTTCAATTCCAAGTATATTGTCCAAAATGAAAACGGTCATAAGTGTAATGATCGTCAACGTACCTGAAAGTCCGTCAACACCATCGGAACAGTTCGTAACATTGATGGATGCCCACACAAGAATAACAGTAAGAATTCCAAATAAAACAGGTGAAATTGCTACTGTTTTTCCAAAAATAGCAAGTGTGATCGTGCTTGAATTGTAGTGTAAAAATACAAGTGCTACAACGACTGCCACTGCAAAATCCAAAAATCCCTTTAAGTACTCTCCCCATGGTTTATCTGCTGCATCATCAAAAAATCCTGTAAACATTTCAATAACGATCAGCACCAGATAAATGGCTATCTCTATATTGATCTGTGCAAAAACTACTGCTGCAACCACAAACGTAAGAACAAAAATAATTCCTGCGCCTCTTGGTTTACCGGCCGAAAGCTTTCCATCATGGGCGAACTGACGTCCCATATCCTTTGGCAGGTATTGATTCAGTTTTGCAATTGCAATGCAGGTGGCTGCAAATGCAAATATAATTCCAATAAATGCAATCACAGCATACTCATAGTTTCCTAATAAGTGTATCATGTTTTCCTCCTAGTTTATTGTATTGTGAAAAAAGCAGAACCCGCTTCTGCTTTTGACCCGTGTATCATTATATTCGTCCCTTATAAAAAAGTAAAGAATGTACTTGCAATTTTATTGGAATGTGTTATTATATACTCACACGCGTTAAGGCGTTAAAGCGTTAAATAATCAATTTACCTAAGGAGGAAAACAAAAATGGCTCAAAAGGGAGACTTAATGACAGCACGTTCCGATATTCGAGTATTGGACGCAACCATTCGTGACGGAGGACTTGTAAACAACTTTATGTTCTCCGACGATTTTATCAATGCACTGTATCGTACCAACGTAAAGGCAGGCGTTGATTATATGGAATTTGGATATAAGGCTTCTAAGGAGTTATTTGATGTAAATAAATTTGGCAAGTGGAAATTCTGTGATGAAGAGGATATTCGTGCGATCGTTGGCGACAACAATTCCGACATGAAAATCTCTGTTATGGCAGACGTCGGACGTTGCGATTACAAAAAGGACATCATTGACAGTAAAGACAGTGTCATTGATATGGTCCGCGTTGCTACCTATGTACATCAGATGCCTGCTGCAATTGAAATGATCGAGGATGCAAAGGCAAAGGGATACGAAGTAACCTGTAACATTATGGCAATCTCCAACGCAAAGGAAGCGGATATTGATCAGGCACTTGAGATGGTAGGAAAAAGCAGTGCCGACGGCATCTACATCGTTGACAGTTACGGCTCTCTCTACCCGGAACAGATCCGTGTGATTGCTGACAAATATACCGAACTAGGAGAAACATACGGAAAATACATTGGTATGCATGCACACAACAATCAGCAGCTTGCCTTCGCCAACACAATTGAAGCAGCTTCCCGCGGTGTCAGCCTGTTAGACGCAACCATGATGTCCATGGGACGTGGTGCCGGCAACTGTGCAATGGAACTATTACTGAGCTTCTTAAAAAATCCAAAATACAATATCTTCCCGGTTCTCAAATTCTTAGAGGATTACATGCTTCCTCTGAAAGAAAGCGGAGCTGTATGGGGTTACGATATTCCGTATCTTCTGACCGGACGTTTAAATCAGCATCCATCCGCTGCAATTGATTTCAGCAAAGAAAAACGCAGTGATTACGCAGATTTCTATACTGATCTCTTAGACAAGTAAAAAAGCAAATAAAACAAAGTCGCTGTATGATTTGAAACTTTAAATCATACAACGACTTTTCTTATATTTGTCTGCAAAGTGCATCCACTCTTGCAATCTCTTCCATCATACACATTTCTTTGAGTTCTTCTGCATTCCCCTCGGAATGTTCTACTTCCTTTGAGAAAATACGTGCCACATCAATACGGTCAAACATCGTAAATTTGCCACCATTGCGCTGGTATCGCGCAGCATCCATATCCCGCACAACCAGTGTTGCCACCACAATCATTTTTGCATAGGACAAAATATCAAAATCATACACTGCGTTCATCAGATAGCGGTATACAAAATAGACGAGCAAATGCTCATATCCTAATTCTGAATAGTCGGAAGAATTCAGATACTCCAAAAGAACCTTTTCATAGGTATCTTCCTGATACAGCTTTTCAAACTCTGCTTTTGTATTGATCCACTCCTCATCAAGTTCTTCCATATCAAGGAATATTTCAAAACGGTCACAGAAATCCTCATAAGAAAGTTTCCGCTCGGGCTGTTTTTTGCCTTCTACATTCTTTTGTTCCCACTCATGAATTTCACGGTCCGCATCCTCATTTCTCCAACGCGCAAGAATAGTCGTATCGTCCTTTGCCTGTGAAAAATTAACAATCGTCTGTACTCTGTCACACCATGCAAGGAACTCCCGCATCCGCTGGGTAACCGGAATCTCCCGATTCTGCAGGATTGCCACTGCCTCCTGCTGCACCCATTCAAAAAATGCCACATAAGCCGGATCATCCTCACCATCGTCGCAGTCTCCCGGAAGCTCGATATCGATCAGTTTCTCCGGCTTGGTGCGTTCAAACAGAATTCGGCCAACTTCCTCACAGGAAAGGCTTAGTGCTTTCTGTTCCACATTTCCATAAATAATAGAAAAACGAGGATACTCTGTGCATACTTCACACAGTGTCTCCTCTCCCAATGCCGTATACAGATCACAGAGATTATTATCGTTTAGCATTGCACAACGCTTGTTGCCTTTTAATTTGAAACGATAACCACATCCATCCTCATCATCGGCCTCATAGATACTTTCTTTCAACCGCTTGCTGAATGGACCTTCCACACTGTTGTAATATGCGTAAGAATCCTCATCAATATCAATCTCCCATCCCGCACAGCAGCTGTCCTTGCAGCGGCTGGCGATACAAGAAAATTCATTGTAATATTCAGGTACACGTAAAATCACGATGCCTGCCTCTCTTTCTCATCTTCATCCCGTCTTTTCATTCGTTTGGCTTCTAATGCCTCCCAATCCGGATCTTCTGCTCCCTTGAAATGATTATAAGCAATATATCCAATACACCAGATCAGTCCAGTCATTGTTGTAGAAAACAGAATTTTGATTGCACAGGCAATCACAAGTGTTGTACTGAGTTCCCCATTGACAGCGGCTACATAAAGTATCCGTAAAGGAATCAGTAGCATTTTCCACAGGCCAAAATAGACAGAACAAACCACACCAATGATATAGCATACAAAACCAATCATTTTGTTTACTTGCTTTTTCATTTGATTCACTCCTCTTTCCCGATCAATTCTAAAATTGCATAACTATTTTGCCATGTTCTCTCGTTTTTTTCAAGTCCAAAACACGCTGATTTGATGAACCTCGGAATTTGAGTGTAATATCTTTCAATTCTTCCACGAATGGTCCATCCACCAAAACGTCGATCATATCCAGAAGCGGATCGGTGTCTTTCGTGTATTTTCTTCCACCCGGAATCAGATCCTTATCATATATATATCCAGTAAAAGCCCACACATTCTTACTCGGGTATTTTTCTTTTACTTTTTTCATAAATGGAAGCAATGCTGCCTGATTCTCCGGCTCGAACGGTTCCCCACCAAGAAGTGTAATCCCGGTAATGTAATCCGGCTCTAAGGAATCGATTACCTCCTGCTGCACTGCCTCATCAAAAGGCTTTCCATAACAGAAATCCCATGTCTGTGGCTGAAAACAGCCTTTGCATGCATTACGACAGCCGGACACGAATAATACGGTCCGGCAGCCACTTCCATTTGCAATATCACAATACTTTATTCCTGCATAATTCATTGCAATGTTCCTTTATTCTTTATTGACACATTTTTTATAAATGTAACACGCGCTCCTTGATTTCCTGTGTACGTCCCTGATTCCAGAACTGTGTTCCGATATATCCACATGTACGGCGCGCTACGCTCATTTTATCCTGGTTACGGTTTCCACAGTTCGGGCATTCCCAGACAAGCTTGCCGCTTCCTTCTTCCTCGACGATTTTGATCTCGCCATCATAACCACATTCCATGCAGTAATCACTCTTGGTGTTCAGCTCTGCATACATGATATTGTTGTAGATGTACTGGATAACAGAAAGAACTGCTTCGATATTGTTCTGCATATTCGGTACTTCCACGTAACTGATTGCACCACCCTGGGACAATGCCTGGAACTGTGACTCAAATTTCAGCTTATCAAATGCATTGATGTCTTCTGTAACATGTACATGATAGCTGTTGGTAATATAGTTGCGGTCTGTGACACCCTTGATGATTCCAAAACGCTTCTGTAAGCATTTTGCAAACTTGTAAGTCGTAGACTCAAGCGGTGTACCATACAGACTGAAATCAATATTTTCTTTTGCCTTCCACTCTGCGCAGGCATCATTCAGATGCTGCATTACTTTAAGCGCGAACGGTGTACCAAGCTCCGGATCTGTGTGCGAAACACCTGTCATGTAGCGAGTACACTCACAAAGTCCGGCATAGCCGAGAGAAATTGTGGAATAGCCACCAAAAAGCAGTTTATCAATCGGTTCGCCTTTTTTTAGTCTGGCAAGTGCGCCATTCTGCCATAAAATCGGAGCCACATCAGATGGTGTTCCCAAAAGTCTCTTATGTCTGCACATCAGTGCACGGTAACATAATTCCAGACGCTCATCAAGAATCTTCCAGAACTTGTCCATATCTCCACCCGAAGAGCATGCTGCATCAACCAGATTAATGGTGACAACGCCCTGATTGAAACGTCCATAATACTTTGGTTTGTTTGTCTCTGGATCCACATAAGGAGTCAGGAAACTACGGCATCCCATACAAGTATAGCAATGTCCTTCTCCATTCTTGTCCACTTTCAGTTCCTTCATCTTCTTCTCTGAAATATAATCCGGAACCATACGCTTTGCAGTACACTGTGCTGCGAGCTGGGTCAGATACCAGTATGGAGAATCTTCGTGAATATTATCCTCTTCCAATACATAGATCAGCTTTGGAAAAGCCGGTGTGATAAATACACCTTTTTCATTCTTGACACCTTTGATTCTCTGGTGAAGCATTTCCTCAATGATTGCTGCAAGATCGGTTCTCGTCTGTCCTTCCGGTACCTCGTCCAGATACATAAATACAGTAATAAATGGAGCCTGTCCATTCGTTGTCATCAGTGTGATGACCTGATACTGGATCATCTGCACACCACGGTTGATTTCTTCTTTTACACGCAGCTCTGCTACTTTGTTGATTTTTTCTTCGTCAAGATCCAATCCGATTGCCTCGAATTCCCCGCGCACCTGTATACGGAATTTTTCACGGCTGACCTGTACAAATGGTGCAAGATGTGACAGGGAAATACTCTGTCCACCATACTGGGAACTTGCAATCTGTGCAATTGCTTGTGTTGCAATGTTACATGCGGTAGAGAAACTCTTCGGTCGGTCAATTCTTGTCTCACTGATGACCGTTCCGTTCTCAAGCATATCCCCAAGATTTACAAGACAGCAGTTGTGCATATGCTGCGCAAAATAGTCTGCATCGTGGAAATGGATCAGTCCTTTTTCATGTGCCTCCACAATGTCTTCCGGCAACAGAAAACGCTTGGTGATATCCTTGCTGACCTCACCTGCCATATAATCACGCTGCACACTGTTTACCGTAGGATTCTTGTTGGAATTCTCCTGCTTTACTTCCTCATTATTGCACTCTAAGAGGCTTAAAATCTGCTCATCCGTGGAATTTGATTTACGCACCAGTGCTCTCTTATAACGATAAGTAATATAATTACGCGCAACGGTAAATGCATGCTTGTTCATCAACTGGTTCTCTACCATATCCTGGATTTCTTCCACGCTTGGTGAACGCTTCATGTTCTCACACGCAACTTCTACGTTGTTCGCAATCTCCTCAATCTGCTCATCGCTCAATTTCTCATAATCAATAACCGACGCATTGGCTTTCTGCACTGCAGCAATAATCTTATTGGCATCAAATATATCCTCAACGCCACTTCGTTTGATGATCTTCATCTTTTTCCCTCTCTCCTAGTTTTCTGCATGGGACAAGCTCTATCGTACCCATTTTATAATAATATTATAAAGCAACGGACTCTGTTGCTTTTGGTTTTTCATATGCAGGCATCATTTTCCTGCATGTACAAGATTACACTATATCTTGTGTACTTGTCAATAAGACATATCCATATTATGTGGTTATTTTTTCACAAAATTATCCTTGCAATTCCTGCAAATCTTCCAAATTGTGTATCACTTTATCTAACAATCGCCTTAGATTTGCAATTTCATCGGCATTCATTCCTTTTGTTAAAGTTTTTTCCATATACAAGATATTGGTGTATGCCTCCTCATGGACCTGCGCCCCCGCATCGAGCAAAACAATTTTTTTGAGACGTCCATCCTCCTTCATCGGAATCCGTTCGATCAGCTTTTCCCGCTCTAATACTTTTAATATATTCGTAGCCGTCGCCCCGGATATGGAAAATTCCGCCTCAAAATCTTTCTGGAAAATGTCCTCTTCCCGATGATCATAAAAATAATGAATGGCTCCGCACTGCACCCTCGTAAGGTTGCATGCTCTGCCTGCCTCCCTGTTCTTCTGAAAATACTTGTCGATCATATTGTGGATGACCCGGAAACGGTGCCCAAGATGGTCCGGTTTTCCATTTTTGCAACACATATCTGCTCTCCTCTACTTAATTATTTTTCTGTATTGACAATATAAAAATCATAGTCTAACATATATTGTTAGCACACTAACTTTCAAAAAGCAACCCGCTTTTCATAAGTTTGTGAATATTTCAGAAAGAGGGGACATTATGTTAAAAACACTACTTGCACAGGTCAAAGAGTTTACGAAGTCATCCATTCTGACTCCGGTCTTTGCCTTCTGCGAAGTCATCATGGAAATGATCATTCCGCTTCTGATGGCTTCCATCATTAATGAGGGTGTGAACAAAGGCGACACCCATCATATTTACGTAACCGGTGGCATTATGATCATTACTGCCATCTTCTCCCTGACCTTCGGTTTGCTGACTGCCAAATACGGTGCCATGGCTTCTATGGGTCTTGGACGAAACCTGCGCAAAGCAATGTTTGAGAAAATTCAGACATATTCCTTTGCCAATATCGACAAATTCAGTACTTCGAGTCTTGTCACACGACTGACTACCGACGTCACAAACATCCAGAACTCTTACCAGATGATTCTGCGTATGTGCGTCCGTGCATTGTCTACACTGATTGTGGCAATGTTCATGTCATTTTTCATCAATCCGAAACTTGCCTGCATCTATCTGGTTGCGGTCATCCTGCTTGGCGGATGTCTTGCCTTCATTGTGCGCCGCGCCATGAACTACTTTCAGGAAGCGTTCAAAAAATACGATGATCTGAATGAAAGTGTACAGGAAAATGTATCCGCGATCCGCGTTGTAAAAGCCTATGTACGTGGCGATTATGAAAAAACGCGTTTCAAAAAAGCAAGCCAGAACATCTACAACATGCTTTTCCGTGCAGAGTCCGTTGTCGTATGGAACTCGCCACTGATGCAGTTTACCGTATACTGCTGCATTCTTCTGATCAGCTGGTTCGGTGCACATATGGTCATTGGATCAACGTTGGATACCGGTGATCTTATGGCAATGCTTACCTATTGTATGAACATTCTAATGAGTCTGATGATGCTCTCCATGGTATTCGTTATGATTTCCATGAGTATTGCAAGTGCACGACGTATCGCAGAAGTCATCAATGAAGAAAGCACACTGCATAACCCGGAAAATCCATGCTATGAGATCAAAGACGGAAGCATTCGCTTTGAGCATGTTACTTTCCGCTATTCTGCTTCTGCCGAGGTTCCGGTACTGGATGATATCAATCTATCCATCGCCTCCGGAGAAACCATCGGTATCGTCGGCGGAACCGGAAGTTCAAAATCATCCCTGGTCAACCTGATCAGCCGCCTTTACGATGTCAACGAAGGTGCAGTCTATGTCGGTGGCAAAGATGTCCGCAGCTATGATCTGGATACGCTGCGAAATGAAGTGTCCGTTGTTCTACAGCAGAATGTGCTTTTTTCGGGCAGCATTCTTGACAACCTGCGCTGGGGCGACCCAAACGCAACCGAAGAACAATGCATTGAAGCCTGCAAACAGGCGTGTGCAGATGAATTCATCCAGACATTCCCGGACAAATACAACACCCACATCGAACAGGGCGGAACCAATGTATCCGGCGGCCAGAAACAGCGTCTGTGTATCGCACGCGCCCTGCTGAAAAAGCCAAAAGTTCTGATTCTCGATGACAGTACCAGCGCCGTGGATACCGCAACAGATGCCCGCATCCGCAAAGCATTCCGCGAAGCGATCCCGGGCACAACAAAGATCATTATTGCACAGCGTATCTCTTCGGTTATGGATGCCGATCATATCATTGTCTTAGATGACGGCCGTCTGAACGGTTTCGGTACGCACGAAGAACTTTTACATACCAACGCTATCTACCGTGATGTCTATGAATCGCAGACACAGGGTGGCGGAGATTTTGACGAAGGAGGTGCCGCATAATGCCAGGACCAGGACGCGGACCAAAAGGTCCGAAACCCAAAATCAAAAATCCGGGAAAGCTGTTCGCAAGACTGATGGGTTATGTCTTCAAACGCTACGGTATATTGTATATTCTTGTTATCATCGGCATTTTATTAAGCGTCCTCTGTAACACACAGGGAACGATGTTTATGCAGACACTGATTGATGACTATATCACTCCAATGGTTCAGAATCACAGCAACGATTACAGTTCCCTGCTGGGTGCCATCGGTCGTGTGGCCGGCTTTTATGCCCTTGGTGTCATTGCTACGTTTGCCTACAATAAGCTTTTGATCTATATTTCACAGGGAAGTATCAAACATCTGCGTGACGATCTGTTTACCCATATGCAGGATCTTCCGATCCGGTATTTTGATACGCACTCTCACGGTGATATCATGTCTGTCTACACGAACGACATCGATACCCTGCGTCAGGTTATCAGCCAGAGTATTCCACAGCTTTTAAACAGTGTGGTAACGATTATAAACGTATTTATCTATATGATCATTTTAAATATTCCGCTTACGATCATCACTCTGATCATGGTTGCAATCACCGTGTTCGTAACCGGAAAATTTGCCTCTTTTTCCAGCCGCTACTTCCTTGCACAGCAGGAAGATCTCGGCAAAGTAAACGGTTTTATCGAAGAAATGCTAAACGGCCAGAAAGTTGTAAAAGTATTCACACATGAGCAGCAAAATATTGAAGATTTCAACAAATTAAATGATCAGCTGTTTGACAGTGCTTACAATGCCAACCGTTACTCCAACTACCTTGGACCTGTCAATGCACAGATTGGAAATCTGAGTTATGTGCTCTGCGCTATGATCGGTGGTGTCATGGCTCTGGGTGGTTTCGGAGGCCTTACACTCGGAAAACTTGCAAGTTTTCTGACATTCAACAAGAGTTTCAACATGCCAATCTCCCAGGTGAGTATGCAGCTTAACAGTGTGGTTATGGCCTTGGCCGGAAGTGAGCGAATCTTCAAACTTCTTGACGAGAAGCCGGAAACCGACGATGGATATGTTACACTGGTCAATGCCAGAGAAAAGAACGGGGTTCTGACAGAAACCACGGAAAGCACCGGCATCTGGGCCTGGAAACATGTACATCAGGCAGATGGTTCCGTAGATTACATCCGTCTGACCGGAGATGTCGTATTTGATGATGTGGATTTTGGATATGTTCCGGAAAAAATCGTTCTGCACAACGTAGATCTCTACGCTACGCCGGGTCAGAAAATTGCCTTTGTCGGCTCCACGGGTGCCGGTAAAACAACCATCACAAACCTGATCAATCGTTTCTACGATATTCAGGACGGAAAAATCCGTTACGACGGTATCAACATCAACAAGATCAAAAAAGCTGACCTGCGCCATTCCCTTGGCATTGTATTGCAGGATACGCATCTGTTTACCGCAACCGTTATGGAAAATATCCGTTATGGTAAGCTCGATGCAACCGATGAAGAAGTATATGCGGCTGCACGCCTTGCCAATGCTGACACCTTTATCCGTCAGCTGCCAGACGGCTACCAGACGGTTCTTACCGGAGACGGAGCCAACTTAAGCCAGGGACAGCGCCAGATGATTGCGATTGCCCGCGCAGCAATCGCAAATCCACCGGTTCTGATTCTCGATGAAGCAACCAGTTCCATCGATACCCGTACCGAGCGTATCGTACAGGATGGTATGGATAAACTGATGGCCGGAAGAACGACCTTTGTCATTGCACACCGCCTGTCCACCGTCCGAAACAGTGATTGCATCATTGTACTCGAACAGGGCCGTGTCATCGAACGTGGAAATCACGACCAGCTCATTGCAGCCAAAGGAAAATATTATCAGCTTTATACTGGAAAGAGTGTATAATTATTCGCAAAAAGCCTTCACACAGTCTCATAACCATGTGAAGGCTTTTATATATTTCATCAAATAAATATATTATTTTTCTTTCAATGCCAAATCAATCATAGTATTCATGCTCTGCCTAAAAAAATGTTACCTTAATTCCATCCCATGAACGGAAATAGTGCTTCGCTATGAAATAATATATAATCTTTAGAATCAAACCTAAAATCAAGAAAAAACACGCTATAATTAAAAAGAAATTATCCTTCGGTGAAATGATATTACTCCATAAAAAATTCTTAATTTCTGTTGAAGTATGATTTAATCCAAAATCTCCTACCGTAATCAGTAACTGTGGAATTTAAGATATTACAAGACATTCCAGTTTTGTATGTAAACTTTGTCCAAGACTATAGTCTTAATTCCATGACTTGACTATGCCAAAATCATTTTCCTACCAATACTGCCAAAATGAAATAAATCTGAAACTGAATTATTGCTTTTTTATTAGATATATCTCTATTGAATGCAAAAACACATCATCTCCACAGCACCAAGTGCCATGAAAACAATGCGTTCTTCGTCTTAAAATAACAATATTCAGTTTTGATTTAGGGTGTCCTTAAGTGCAGACGTAACTAAAAGGATTGGCATTCATTACAATAATAATTGTCTGCATCTGTTACTAACTGCCAAAATATATCATCATCACAGAGTTCATCATAATCTGAAATGCCTCTAATAAGCCCTAGCATAGCACCATTTGAATTTCTTATTGTTCTATTTTGAATGGTAATAATTAACTGATTTACATATTTTTTATATTGTTTCAAATATTCCTTTGCAGTACTACTTTCCAAGTTCATAGAATCAATATATGTACTTATGGCAGTTAACTTTCCTTCTAGTATATCATATTTATTCATATTTCCTTCTTTCTATGGCAATGGTCTTGTATCCAAAACCCAGGCATCATCAAATTGTTCAAATAATATCTGTCGTCCTCCACCTGGGCTTGATTCTGTTGCTCCAGCTTGTTCTTTCGCAGTTCCAATTGCATATTCAATCTTTGTTCCTGCTGGTATTTTTGCAATAGATACATTGTCTCTTGCTCCCCAGTTGCTCAATAAAGCCATTCTATTCATGTAATCATCCACTGTACTAATCCCATTTGCCTCATCAAAAGTAGTCCAATATTTCAAACTTCTTCCACTCCCCACTTCAGCATTAGAATGAAATTGAACTAAATATATATCTTCATCGATAACACCCTTTATCTCATAACCAGCGTTAAAGTTAGCTAATTCACCATCAAATTGCTTAGAGTAATCCCATACTTTACTAGAAGATGGACCACCACCTTCACTTGCTTCTGTAAATGGATTATCTGCCGTCAGCCCCATCTTCTTGCGCATGTATTCATACGCTTTCTTTTTTGCCTCGGCCTCCGGCATCTTCTTTGCGAAGAATTCCTTATACTTTTTATAAAGGCTTAGCTGCGTTGGACAGATATTATGCCCGCTCGGATCCACATACCCAACCGGATTTGCCTGACAGTACTGATACAAATTCAGTCCGTCTCCATAGTAAGTATCTTCCTGCGTGAACCGTCCAATTACCGGATTATAAAATCTCGCATGCAGATAATACTGCTGGGTAACCGGATACACAAGTGATAAGCAGGAATGTAGATATGCGCAGAAATCAAAAATTTGATTCTGCTCATTTTTATTATCTACAAATGCTATGTAAGTTTTTCATTTACACAAAAGCAATATTAAAATCGAATAAATACGCATCTTTTTGTTAATCTGGAATTCCTATTCCAATCTCGTTAAATCGTTCCTCACAATATTCAACATTATCACCGAACCAGTTAATTAATTTTTCTTTTTGGTTGTTACTTAACCGAAAATTATTGCAAACCAATCTTTTTTGAAATATCTGATTTACCAAAACTAATTGCTCTTTATTTGGTTCATAACAATCAATCCAATATTTCTCCAAATCATTGAAATTATATACATATGGTAATAGAGAAAATTCACTCCTTTCCATTACTTCTGCTTCATTCACACAAGATAAAATCATATCATTTTCTCCCCAAAATATCATAGACAATGCAGGAATATTTCCATTCTTACTTTCAACTAAAAAATATGGCAGAAGTTCTTCTTCAGCTAATTTTAGTACTTTTTCACTTGCTGAATTAAGCAACTTAAAAAATATATTCTCTCTTCCTTCTTCATATTTCTTTTCATTTCGCACTCCACATACAAAAATATCATTTGAAAATGCAATAACTCCTCTAATTCCTTCCATATTTTGAAACAAATAATTGTTTCCATCCCAAGCTATCTCTTCTGAAAGTGAAGGATAGGCTCCAGACATTACCGCATTCATAATTGAGGCATATATACATTTATCTAAAATGTCATTCTTATTTGTAAAATTAAATATTGTGTTTATCATACATTCTCCTAATTATTCCATTTTTCTCGATTATATTTTCTAGAAATAATCTGACAATTTGAGTAACTATTTGTTCCACCTTTATCCTTAGGAATAATATGGTCAAACTGCCATTCATCTGGTCTGGGTGTAACTCCTTTTTGACTCTTTTGAGGTTTTGTAAGAACTTCATAATAATCATTTGCGTTATCAGACTTAACTACTCCACCATTTCTCTTCCTATTTTCTACCAACATTGTTTCTTTTTGCTTTTTAGTAAAATCTTTTCCAACACCAACATTTGGTCCATCCTCTAAATATGCATACGGATTGTTTGTTGTACCACTCTTACCAGCATCTTTCTTAAGCGGATTTTTTCCCGTAACTGCTTCATAGGCCTTTGCCGCATTTGCCTCTGGATGCTGTTTCCGATACTCTTCATATTTACTTTTTAAAACAGGACAAACATTATGCCCGCTCGGATCCACATACCCAACCGGATTTGCCTGACAGTACTGATAC